>ERZ773051.871-NODE-871-length-18286-cov-22.547145_pt1 | contig 18286 bp, 17 predicted proteins | sample MGYA00580631_ERZ773051 | MGnify/ENA primary metagenome ERZ773051 (study PRJEB29015, sample SAMEA2738137) | human oral metagenome | biome: human oral; feature: human-associated habitat; material: saliva | place: China | collected 2204 ... | reverse complement strand
AGCACGGTCTTAGGCCCGTGCTTATTCTGTTGTATAACAGTTATACATTAGATACGTTGTGGAGGAATTTATGAAGAAGCAAGTACTTACACTTTTAATGGCATCCTTGATTTCAGGCACTGCGTTTGCTGCTCCTGGTACAGTTACAGAAAAAACAAATGTTTTAGAAACTACTGTATATGGCGCTGTACAAGATGGTGCTGTAGTGGACCGCATTAATCAACTTGATGAAACCGTGTATGGTACTGGTTTCAATGGCAATTCTGCTACATTGAGCAAACGTGTCGATTCCCTTTATAACTCCGTAGAAGGTAGCGGTACAAATATTTCTTTGCGCGAAGAAATGGACGCACTTGAATATACATATCAAAATAGCATTAATGCAGGTTCTCTTGTTGATCGTGTAGAAAAGATGGAACGTAGCGTTAATGGTCGTATTGGTAGCGGCTCTTTACAAAAACGTATCATTTCTTTAAAAACAAAAGTATATGGCAGCAATGTAACGCTCACAAATCAAGTGGGTACATTAGCTGGCAATCAAGTTTTCAAAGTTACATTGAATGATGCTGTTTCTTCAAAAACTAGCCATGAAGGCGACACTGTTGCTTTCACAGTAGCTGAAAATGTTATGGATGGCAATGTGTTATTAGTTCCTGCAGGTACCGTAGGTTCTGGTACAATTACTTCTTTGAAAAAGGCTCGTTCCTTTGGTCGTAATGGTGCATTAGATATTACATTCGATACTATTCCTGCTATCGATGGTACAGAATTCACTGCTGTACAAGGTAAAGAAGCTAAAGACAAAACTCGTAATGAAGTTAAAGCTGCAGGTGCATCCGTAGCTGGTGCTGTTTTACTTGGACCAGTAGGTTTAGTAGGTGGCGCTTTTGTTAAGGGAAAAAATATTGAGTACCCTGCTGGTGCAACAATTTATGTACAACCTCAAGATTCTGTAACAATTCAAGGTCTTGTAATTGGTGGTGACGGTTTAGCTCATAGTGATGATGAATTGGCTGAAGCTGTAACTGTACCGAATGCAGCAGATGAATCTGAAGAAACTGTAGATACTAATGAAGCGGCTGTTGATGAAAATGAAACAACAACAGAGGAACCAGCAGCAGTAGAAGAACAAGAAGAGCAAGTAGAAAATGTTTCTCAACCTATCGTAGTTGTAAAGCGTAATCAATAATTAACAAATTCTTAAAGCAAGAGGAGTTCTAGTAACCATGAGGAAACGTAAAGTACAATGGCTGGCAGCGGCATGTGTTTTCTGTTTAGCACAACCAGTATGGGCTGCTACAGAGTCAACCACGGTATATCAAGATCAATTGGATAGCGTTGATCAATCCTATCTTGGAGAAATCTCTAAAGCATCTACACCTGACAATAGTAATATCCGTGTTGTACGTCGTGGTGAAAAGGCAAAGTCTGATCAACCTACAGAACAATTGCCGACTCGTATTGATGCAGATAAAATGTCCTATATAGGGTCCACTGGTGATGTATATGCACAAGGTGATGTAGTAGTGACTCAAGGTAATCAAACCTTGATGTCTCCACGTATAGAAGGTAATACGAAAACTACAGAATATCGTACTGTTGGTGGATATCGCTTTTTAGAAAATGGCGGTAAAACTAAGGATATTACAGGTCAAAATATGACATATCGTACTAGTGATCATCATTTTACAGCTGATCAAGCTTTTGGTTGGAATGACCCTTACTATGTAAAAGGGCAAAATGCTACATTTGATGGTGAAACTGGTCATATGGAAAAAGGCATGGTTACCACAAAACATGCGATGGCTTTTAAACATACACCTGACTATCGTGTAGAAGGTCAAGATATCAAGGTATATCCTGGCGATAAAGTAGTTATCAAAAAACCATCCTTCTATATTAAAAACTTCAAGGTTTTATCTTTGCCTTCTTATACAGCATCCCTTCGTCATGATAAAGAGGGTAAATTTAGTATTTTCTCCTTGGTTCCAAAACCTACATATAGTAGTGATGATGGCATTGGTTTGCATGGTAGTACAGAGTATCCAATCGGTAAGCATGGCGAAGCCTATATTGATTACCGTTGGTATTCAAAGTCTGGATTTAAACCAAAATTAGGCTATAGACATTATTTGCCTTGGGCTACTGCATCCATAGGTTACAGTAAAGAATCTAATGAGTATAACGATGAAACTGTATGGGTAGAAAAGATTGGTGAAGCTCGTTTAGATACTCATACATATCATGTTGGTAAATCTCCTGTTACTGTACGTGGTGGTGTAAACGCGGGCTATTGGAAAGAGGGTTCTGTAAAAGGTTCTCATAAAGAGTATTATACAGAAGTATCTCATGATCCAATTAAGCTTTGGAAAAATGCAGATTTACGTTTCTTAGGTGGTTATCAACGAGATTATTATGGTTATAATGGTACGATTCGTAGCATGCCTTATTGGGGCGCTCGTTTCCAATCTAAAGTGGGAAATCGTGCTAATGTATGGGTTAGTTATAATCAACGTAATATTTCTTATAATAACTCTCCATATCGATTCGATACGACAGAGCTTCCTAAGGAGCTCATTTATGGTGGTTCTTATAAATTAACTCGCTTGGATGATGTTTCTGTTAGTGTGAAAACAAATATGATGAGTGGTCAAATAGACTCTGTATATTATACATGGCATCGTGATTTACACTCCTTTGATCTATACTTAACTTATAAGGATGCACATAGAAGCAATAATGATCAATGGAAGATCAAATTTGTTGGCAAAGACTTTTAATTAGGAGATAACTATGCAACGTATTAGAAAGGCCGTTATTCCAGCAGCTGGCTTTGGTACACGGTTCTTACCAGCTACTAAAGCACAACCAAAGGAAATGCTTCCTATTGTAGATACACCAGCTATCCAATATATTGTGAAAGAAGCACTAGATTCTGGTATTGAAGAAATCCTAATCATTACAGGTCGTAATAAACGCGCTATTGAAGACCATTTCGATAGTAGTGTTGAATTAGAATTACTATTACAAAGCCAAGGTAAAAATAAACAGTTGGCTATGATTAAGGATTTAGCAGATATTAAGGTTCACTTTATCCGCCAAAAGGCACCACGTGGTCTTGGTGATGCTGTACTATGTGCCAAAGCCTTTATTGGTGATGAACCATTTGCTGTATTGCTTGGTGATGATATTGTATATAATCCTGAAAATCCATGCTTAAAACAGTTAATTGAGTGTTATGACGAACATCCTGGTATTATTTTAGGGGCTCAATTTGTACCGGAAGATAAAGTCAGCTCTTATGGTATCGTATCTGGCGAAGCATTAGCGGATAATTTATATCGCGTTCATAACTTGGTTGAAAAACCAAAAAAAGAAGATGCTCCATCTAGACTTGCTGTATTAGGTCGTTATATTTTAACTCCAGATATTTTCAATATTTTGGAAAATACAAAACCAGGCGTAGGTAATGAGGTTCAATTGACTGATGCGTTAGCAGCATCTAAAACTGACACGTATGCATTGGCCTATGAAGGCATTCGTTACGATACAGGTGATAAACTAGGTTACTTGAAAGCTACTGTTGAGTATGCATTGCGCAATGAAGAATTAGGTGAAAACTTCAAGGCATACTTAAAAGAGCTAGATCTTAAATAACAAATCTATAAGATTTAACCTTATGAAAGAACCTATGATATATCATGGGTTCTTTTCTTTTGGTAGTACATTTAGCTAATATAGATATATTATTTTATATTTGTTAACAAATGGATAATGACTTTTGTTGACGAATGAAAAGATGTTGATTATAATCAATTTATTGAATAAATAAAGGACTGTGATTATATGAGAACATTATTTAAAGCATTATGTAATAATGACTTAGATCTACCAGGACATAGTGTTATTAAGCATATGCATTATGATGCTTCAGGAAGTGATCAATCTATCTGTGGTATTTTATATCAAATCGCTAAAACTACTACAATTGGTATTCTGGATAAATCAGGTTTTTTAATGGTTGATTTACGACCGGTGCCGAAACAATTTAGCATTCGCACTACCGTACATCATGATGAAATTAGTGGAGCTATATCGTTTTCCAAGAAAGATATAGTACAATTCGTAAATGATATTAATGACACGAATCCAATTCATCGAGAGGACCCTTATGTGGTACCTGGATGCATGATTTTAGAAAATTTATGGAATTATTGGAATATTAGTAAATCTGCACAGCAGATGGCAATTTATTTTCATGCCCCTGTCATTGCAGGGGATATGGTGACTTTAGTGGAAGTCCCTGAGGATGCTCATGTAGAAGGTTATGTAGGTGATACATTGGCATTTTCTGCTACTTTTTTTGGTGAAAATGAAGATTCAACATCTTTGAAACAAAGATGTATTAGTTAGAGGTAATTATGGAAGCAAGACGTTTAACAAAAATGGCTTTATTGACAGCCTTATTATGTATTTCAGCATATATTTCATTTCCATTGCCATTTAGTCCGGCAATGGTAACCGCATTGACTTTGGTGGCGACATTAACAGGCTTATTATTGCAACCAAAGGATGCTTTTATAGTATTTGTCGTGTATGTTCTGCTAGGAGCCGTTGGTCTACCTGTATTCGTTGGGGGTACAGCTGGTCTTGGTAAATTATTGGGACCTACAGGGGGATTTATCTTCTCTTGGCCAATAGCATATACTTTACTAAGTGTATTTAAAGGGCCTAAAAAGAGCTTTTTCTCTTATGCATGGCGCTCTCTTGTAATTACAATTCCTGTAGTATACCTATTTGGTGTGGCAGGCTTTATGATTGTTACCAAAACAGAACTTTGGGCGGCGTTGCCTGTAGTTATGTTCCCATTTATTCCTGGGGATATCGTAAAATGTCTCGTTGCATCCTGGCTAGCAACTAAAATTAAAATTTAGCATGTAATAATGAAAAGAGGCATTCCTTGGGGTGCCTCTTTTGTGCATTTTGTTATAGGAGCTTATATGTCAGTATATATTCATGGTGGGCTTAGAAGCCCTATAGGCGTGTTAAACGGCCAATATAAAAATACAAGACCTGAGATATTGGGTGCACAATTGATTAATGAGTTAATTAAAGGACATGAAATTAACTCTGTAGATGGTATTTTTTGTGGTAATGCAGTTGGTACAGGTGGAAATATTGGACGATTAATGGGTTTAATGTCTAATTTATCGGTATCGACGCCTGCTGTAACAATTGATATGCAATGCGCATCAGCATTGATGAGTATTGAAATGGCCTATACACATATTGCGTCAGGCGTGATGAATTCTGCTATTGCTGGTGGCATTGAAAGCTCTTCATTACAACCAGACCGAATCTATGCAACTGGAGATAATCGAGACGGTTTATATAAGGTGGCTCAATTTACTCCTCAAGATCGGTCTCCTTTAGCTATGTTAGAAGGGGCAGAAAGAACTATCCATAAGCACAATATAACTAAGGAAGAGTTATATCCATATATTATTGGAAGTCATCAGAGAGCTACTAAAGCTTTAGACAATTCATTTTTGCAATCTTATATAATGCCTTTTTCTATAGATGGAAAAGAGTGTGTAGACGAATGTATTAGGCCAAAGATGAATGAAAAACTTTTATCTAGGATGAAACCATTATTAGGTAAGGACTCTATTACAAATGCTGGCAATGCTTGTTTAACTCATGATGGTGCTGCTTTTGTATACATATCTAATGAAAAAGGGCCGTTTAGAATTCATAGTATCATGCCTTGGGCTGGAAATCCTCAGTTTAGTCCAGAAGGTGCTCTTGAAAGTACTAAAGCTATTTTAAAACGGACAGATTTAACCATGGATGATATGGACGTGGTGGAATGGAATGAAGCCTTCGCCATCATTGATGCGCTCTTTGAGAAGTCCTACCCTGATCATATGGGGAAATATAATATGCTTGGTGGTGCATTAGCCTATGGACATCCTTATGGTTGCTCTGGGGCTATTTTAGCTCTTCATTGCATGGCTGCTTTAGAATCCTGTAATGGTCGATACGGTTTGTGTGCTATTGCCGGCGCAGGCGGTACAGGAACTGCTTTAATTATGGAACGAATGTAAAATGACAATTATTGAACGTTTACGACAATATAAAGAATTAGATCCTCACAAGATTGCTCTAATTGTAGATGATAAAAAGTATACATATGGTGATTTGTATGATGCTATTGTATCCATAGATATTAATGATACTAGTCGTATAGTAAATGTTGCTCAAACTAAAGAATCACCGAAACATATAGTTGCTTTAATTCAGAGTCAATCATTTGTGGAACAACTTGTACAGTGGTTGGGTGGATTGTATACCGGTTATATTCCTATGGTATGCCATAACGAGATGGATACAGAGTATGTAGAGGAATTGGCTCGTATTATAGCATATAAAGGGGTGGCACCATTAGCTGACTTTGGTGTACTTACCTCTGGAACTACTGGGCGTCCAAAACCTTTGTGGCGTAGTGAGAGCTCGTGGAGAGAGTTCTTTGATATCCAAAACGATATTTTTCATATAAACAAAGATACAAAAATATTCTTACATGGAAGCTTTAGTTTCACTGGTGTTAGTAATATGGTTATCGCTGTACTATGGTCTGGAGGAACAGTTATTACAACGAGTTCGTTGCGCCCAAATCGATGGATACAGCTTATTGAAGAATATCATGTGGACCATATATATGCATTACCAACAAAATTACGATTATTAGTACGTCATTGCAAAAGTAAACTAGACTCTATTAACTATATCATCGGAGGATCTCAAGTACTGGATCGACAGTTGATGGAACAGTTAGAACGAATATGTCCGAACATGGAGTTTATTCTCTATTATGGTGCATCTGAGCTTAACTATATAACATATTGTACAGGTAAAGAGTGGTTAGATAGAGAAGGTACTGTGGGAAGACCGTTTCCATCCGTTAAAATCACAGAGGCTGATGATGTTATTTATGTAACGACAAAATATCATATTGAAGGCATTCCTGATACTTATACTGTAAATGATTGTGGCTATATTGATAAAGATGGATACCTTATGTTTAGCGGACGACAAGGTGATGTCATCAATAAAGGGGGATATAAAATTTCTATTCCCGAAATGGAATTGTATTTACAATCCTTACAGGGCGTTTCTGAAGTGGCTGTTATTACGATTAATGATGATATACGTGGGGAAGACTTTGTTGCTTATATGGTATTAGAGGATAATACTGAATTAAGTAAAATTATAGAAATTATTCATCACGAAAGACCTTCAGTTGAATGGCCAAAAGCAGTTCTAGAAATTCCTATGTTACCACTTACAGAATGCTCAAAAGTTGATAAACGAAAACTAAAAGAGTGGTATAATAAAGGGTAATCGTTTTTGCTATTATAAGGAGGCGTCATGCAGATTAACAAGGCGGCACTAGAGATTTTCGACTTTACGTCCTCTTTAGCCGTATACTCTGAACATGAATTAAAGGTTGGAGATCAAGCTATACAAGATTATATTGCCAATCATGTAGTTAAGGCGTTCAAAGATCCAGCTGCTAGAACAGGTACCTTACATGATGCAAGTCCATTTGGTAAACAATTGGTTGATTATAAAAATGGAAATCTTAAGTTTATAGATTTATCTAAGAACTTAGGTGAAAGCTTGTTTACCTATATGAAACAAGCAACGGATTCTGTTGTTATTGATACGATTATCTGTGAAGCTATTACAGATGCATCTTATATCTGTATTCTTTTGTGCCAAGCTCATGATGCTTTTACACATCAACTATTTAGTGAAGATGATGGCAGCTTAGCCACAGAACTTGTTTCTCATAAGGCTGTATTGCCGATGCCATCACAGAAATTACGTGCTTTTGCATCTATTAATCTACTTGATTTTAGTGTTCGTATTTTTGAACCGAAAGGTGAATTTGATGGTGAAGTATCCTATATCTTAGCCGATAAGGTGTTACAATTAGGTACTAATCAATCCTCTCGAGATACGGTGAAAAAGGTAAAAGCCATTGTAGACAAAGTAGCTCAAGCACACGAGTCGGATGGCGTCGTTGAATTGACGATGGCAAAGTCTATGATTGCTAAAAATGCTGAAGTATCTGATACAGTAGATCCTGTTCGTATTGTGGAAGAGGTATTTAAGGCGAATCCCATTCAACAAGAGGCGGCTAAAAAGGAATTAGCTGATGCAGATATGATGCGTCCATTACCTGTAAACCGTGAGTTTGCTACGAAGGTCGGTGAGCATCACAAAATTAAAACTGACACGGGAATCGAAATTTCATTTCCCGTAGAATATATGAAAAATCGTGAATTCATTGAAATTAAAACTAATGATGATGGAACTTTACGCATTGAATTGAAAAATATTAATAAAATTGTAAATAAATAAGAATAAGGCTATTTCTATTGATATATAGAAATTTATTATATATTGATAAGATTTATTTGTTACGCTAATATATAAGGTGGAATATAGTGAGTAAAGAGAAACATAAAAAAACAAATGCATTACGTATTTTAGACACCCATAAGGTTCCTTATAGTATTAGTGAATATGAGTGGTCTGAAGAGCGGGCAGCTGGTCTTCATGTAGTGGACGCATTAGGGCTTGATGAAAAACAAGTTTTTAAAACATTAGTTGGTAAGGGCGACAAAACAGGATATGTAGTATTTTGCATTCCTGTTGCAGCTGAATTAGATATGAAACAAGCTGCTCGTGTCAGTCATAATAAGTCTGTAGAGCTTGTTCATGTCAAGGACCTGCTAGGTATTACGGGCTATCTACGAGGAGGATGTTCTCCAGTGGGAATGAAAAAATTATTTCCCACATATTTTGATGCTACTATGGAGCCTCAAGATTTTGTATATGTAAGTGCTGGTCTCCGAGGGATGCAAATGAAGGTAAATCCAAAAGATTTGGCATCTGTTGTAAATGCTGAATTTATAGCACTTACAATGGATCATTAAGAGGTACGTATGGCAAAGAAGTATTATGCAGTTCGTCAGGGTCGTGTACCAGGTGTATATACCACATGGGCTGACTGTGAGAAACAGGTAAAAGGCTTTGGTGGGGCTATCTACAAGTCTTTTCCTACAGAAGCAGAAGCTCTTGCTTTTGTGGAGGACTCAGGCTTATCCTTAAGCGACTTTATGAGTGCTAATAAGAGCGAACCTAAATCATCTCAAGACGTGAAGTCTAAATCGATAAGTTCTAGATCAGTACGTTCTAGTTCTAAGGCTCAAAGTAAAGTATCAACAAGTGTTGTGAAACCAGATTTTACTGAGCCAAACCATGTAGTTGCTTATATTGACGGTAGTTATAATAAAGGGACAAATACTGTTGGAGCTGGTGGTGTTATCTTCTTGAATGGAAATAGGGAGACCTTTTCATTTCCATCTACGGATGAACGATATACATCATTTTGGAATGTAGCTGGAGAGCTATTAGCTGCTATGTATGTTATGAAATATGCTGTTGATTGCGGCGTTTCTGAATGTTCACTTTATTATGACTATATGGGCATTGAAATGTGGGCTACGAAGGGTTGGAAACGGAATAATGCGCTTACTCAACAGTACGCAGCATTTTATGACTCCATAAAAGACCGTGTGCGCGTACACTTTCACAAGGTAGCTGCTCATACGGGCGATACATATAATGAAATGGCCGATGCACTAGCTAAACAAGGTGCAGGTATTTAGAAATATAAGAAGGGAGGGTACTATGAATATATGTGTTACAGGTGGGGCTGGATTTATTGGCTCTCATCTCGTTGATCGATTAATTGAATTAGGGCACAATGTGCTTGTTATAGATAATTTATCTACTGGTATGCGTTCTTTTGTACATGAAGCAGCTCAATTTATTGAGATGGATGTACGAGATCCAAAGCTAGTATCTATTTTTGAAGAGTTTAAGCCCTCTATTGTATTCCATGAGGCAGCGCAAACTATGGTTCAATCCTCTATGGAGAATCCTAGTTATGACTGTGATGTGAATCTATTGGGTCTTATTAATGTTTTAGATGCATGTCGTCAGGTGAAAGTTGAACAATTCTTAATGCCTTCGTCCGCTGCTGTTTATGGGGATTTAGCAGTATTGCCATTAACTGAGGAATTAAGTGGGATGCCTTCTTCCTTTTACGGACTAACAAAGCTTACTGCAGAAGGTTATTTACGTATTTATCGTGAAGCCTTTGGATTAAATACAGTGTGCTTTAGATATGCCAATGTATATGGACCACGTCAAGGTGATGGTGGTGAAGGTGGCGTTATCAGTGTCTTTAACCGTTTAATCGTTGAAGGTCAGCCTTTAACCGTATACGGTGATGGGGAACAAACTAGAGACTTCATTTATGTAGATGATGTGGTAGATGCTAATATTAAGGCTATGAGGAATAGTCAATGTACAGGTATTTATAATGTATCTACCAATAAGGGAACATCTGTTAATGAGTTGATTACGCGATTCCGTGCTATTAGTGGTGCAGACTTTATGGTGCACTATGAGGCTGAGCGGGTTGGGGATATCAAGCATTCTCGTTTAAGCAATGTCAAGGCGGAACGCGATTTTGGATTTGTAGCGTCCACAACATTAGATGAGGGCTTACAAAAAACATTAGAATATTTTAAGGCTCACCATAAGTAAAGAATATAAGGTTTGGGGACATGAGTGATACACAATTTTGGGTTACTGTAGGCGTATGGAATCTAATTGTATTTAGTATGTATGGCTATGATAAGCTATGTGCTATAAAGGAGTATAATCGGATTTCAGAGTTTACATTATTATTTTTAGCATTTGCCTTTGGCGGCCTTGGTGCTTTATTAGGTATGGTTATTTGGCGCCATAAGACTTTAAAGGTTAAGTTTAAACTGGCTATCCCTATCGCATTGTTATGGTCTGTCTATGCAGTGGGTTTTGGCTATGGTTTGTGGGTAAAATGATTGTATAAACTAATATTTTATTCATTGTTTTATGGTATAATGAGTAGAATATTGTACATAAAATGTCAGTGAAGGAGATATTTGATGTTGCGGTTACAATCGGGGTTCGAGTTAGATTACGCTAACATATATAATGAAAGTTGCATACAAGAACGAGACGTAAATAACTTTGAGCGTGCTATACAGAATGTGTGGCGTCATACAAATATTTTGCGTTCTACAGGCTTTGAAGAAGGACATGTTTCTAAGGATGGCTTGCCTGAACCGGTATTGTTTTACCAACTTCCTTATATTTCAGAAGATGGTATCAATACACCAGATATGTTGAAACGACTTTATGAACTGCGGAACTATGCTCGCCATAATATTGACACAGTTGTATCTGTAGGTATTGGTGGCTCTTACTTGGGTAGTAAGGTTATTTTTGATGTCCAATGTGGGGCGTTTTGGAATAATCTCAGTACGGAAGAACGAAACGGATATCCACGGATGTATTTTGCAGGCTTTAATGTAGATGGTGACTATTTAGCTGGTCTTATTCGCACTTTAGAGTACCAAGCTCAGACAAAAGGATCAGACTATAAGGTGATGCTCGTTATTACATCCAAGTCTGGTTCTACCATCGAACCAATGGCTAACTTCATGATTTTGGAAAAAGCTTTACAAGATCTTAATATAAATTATGAAGTGGTAGCTGTTACCGATATGTCTGATGATGAACATCCTACAGTTTTACGCTCTATGGCAATAGAGAATCATTGGAAGACCTATAGTATTCCTTATGGTGTAGGTGGTCGTTTCTCTGTATTTACTGAAGTAGGTTTTGTTACAGCTGCTCTCGTAGGATTTGATATTGAAGGTTTCTTGGCAGGTGCAGCTTCAATGGATGCGGCCTGTCAAGAAGAGGATATTTTTAAAAATCCTGCTTTATTAAGTGCTTTACTAAAATATATTGCGTCTGAACGGTACGGTCGTATTATTGAGGTGTTTATGCCTTATGGTGAAGCTCTTCACTCCTTATCTGATTGGTATGTACAACTATTATCCGAATCTTTAGGGAAGATGAGTAATACTTGCTTACCATATGGTCGTACGCCGGTTGCTGCAGTAGGGACTATGGATATGCATGCTCAAGTACAAGAGCATCAAGAGGGCCGTCTTAATAAGGTGGTTCAATTTATTAAGGTTAAGGATTGGAAACATAATCTCGTAGTGCCTAATACACATAGTCAATATGAAAGATTACAAGCACTTGGAAATGTAGGTATTTGTGATATTTTAAATATTGCCTTAGATGCCAATAGAGAGGCCTTATCCAGTGATAATCGCTTCAACATGACTATAACTGTACCAACGCTTAATGCATTCCATTTAGGGGAAATTATGTTTATGCATTGTTGGGCGGTTTATTTCGAGTCTATTTTTGCAGGTGTTGATGCCTTTGACCAACCAGGTGTTGAGGTCTACAAACGTCTCATCGGGCCTAAATTAGCTCGTGCAAAGGATACACATAATTCATAAGGGGGAACTATGAATATTTTAGTAACAGGTGGTGCTGGTTATATTGGGAGTCATACTGTACGTGCCTTACAACAAGCAGGTTATACACCAATCATTGTAGATAATTTATCTCGCGGACATGTGGAATCTATTCCTGAAGGGGTTACATTCTACAATATGGATATTGCAGATCCTAAGTTAGTCGATATTATGAAAGACCATAATATCATTGGTGTTATGCATTTTGCAGCCCACTCTCAAGTTGGAGAATCCATGGTAAACCCAGCTATTTATTATGAAAATAATGTGGTCGGTTCGTATCACCTTATTGAATCTGCTCGTGCTGCAGGTGTGAAGCATTTCGTATTCTCTAGTACGGCGGCAGTATATGGTGAGCCTGAGGTGGTACCAATTCGAGAGGATGCTCAATTACAACCAACAAATGTATATGGTCGTACTAAGCTAATGATTGAAGAAATGTTATCTGACTATAGTTCTATTTATGGTTCTACATACGTAGCATTGCGTTACTTCAATGCGGCAGGTGCCGATCCATCTGGTACGATTGGGGAAGACCATCATCCAGAAACTCATTTGATTCCCCTTGTGCTCGATGCAGCTCGTGGTAAAAGAGAACATATAACTGTATTTGGTACTGACTATGATACAGCTGATGGTACATGTGTGCGGGACTATATTCATGTTAATGATTTAGCAGCTGCTCACGTATTAGCTATGGACTATTTGCGTAAAGGTGGCGAATCCCAAGTATTTAATCTTGGTAGTGGTAATGGCTTCTCCGTAAAAGAAATCATCGAAACTGCCAAAGCGGTTACAGGCATCGATATTCCTGTTCAATATGGTGAACGTCGTGCTGGTGACCCAGGTACTTTGATTGCTTCTTCTGAAAAAATCAAAAACTTACTTGGTTGGGATCCTAAATTCAGCAATGTAGCTGATGTTATTAAGGATGCTTGGAAATGGCATACATCTCATCCAGAGGGTTTTAATAGTAAATAAAATGAGCACGAATCGGTTTGATTTGTCAATATAATGAATGACTCTATTAGTCACCTAGGTGACTGGTAGAGTCATTTTTTTGTAGGAATTTAAAAGGACCTCCTAGAAATAATCTGCAGGAGGTAAATTATGAACTTACAAGATTATATACAACGTATTAAGTTATGGATTAATAAACAGTATTTTATTATTCGACACTACCGAATTGTAATTATTATTTTTCTTGTAATTGCACTAGGGGTAATAACAGTTGGTATTTTTTATCCTTCTCAAGAGGAAAAGGTTCAAATACAATCAGGCCAATTCAATGACGAGGCTAGTGAACAAAGACTAGAAATTTCAAAAGACCAAACGGAGGATACATTTACTAAGAGAAACAATAGTAAATATAAGGGGAAATCTAGTATAGATGGAGTTGATCATAAAACCATGAGTAAAAGGAGCGATGACTCTAATGGTAAGGGACGATTACTATATGATGTGAGTAGTGTAGAACGTTCTCATCCTTGGCGAGAGATCTTTAAAAATATTTCTAGTGCAGATTTGTTACATCAAAATGATGGGACTAGAGATTTTGATGATGATTATGAGGAAATTGATGATTTAAATAATATGAGCGATGATGAATGGGCGGTTGTCAATAGTAATCTATCAAGTGAAAAAAAGGGAGTAAGGAAATACAGACGTACTAAGAATAAAACAATAAGAACAGATAGAAAGAAGCCTAAAGAGCTTAATGGCGATACGACTCACGATAAGATTAATAATTTTAGTAGTGCACGTGTTTACTCAAAAATAGCTATTAATACTAATATATCAAGCTTACAAGAACCAATTGAACTAGTGGGCATCATTGAAGGGAATCAAAATATAGCTATTTTACGAAAAGGCTCAGAGGAACAGATGGTTACGGTAGGGAGTAGTTGGCAAGGAATATCTGTATCTAATATTACTGCAAGTGGTGTAGAAATCATTGAAGGAGGTTCGTCGCGATGGCTAAAAATCGAGTGATCATAAAAATAGTTATATTAATAGTTGCACTAATATATTTTTTATTAGCACAAATGTTAGTTGTAACAGGAAATACTATAGAAGATAACGTAATAAAAAATGTAGGAAATAATGCAACAAATAATTCAATAAAGAGCGTAGAACCTAATAAAAATAAAGAAACAATTACAATATCTGTACGCAATGCCTCTTTAAAGGATACTGTGTTAGGCATTTGTCGCAGTTATGGTATATCAGTTATCGGTGTAGAGTCATTAAAGGGAAATATTACGGCCACCGTAAAAGGGGAGTCTCCAGAAGATGTTATTAAAGAGTTAGGACAGCTATATCATTTTTCTGTATCAAAGCAACATAATACATTACTTATTGAATCTGATGAGTCGGCACTGGAGAACAGAGAACTCTATGTACTATCCCCAGAACACTTACCAGCAGAATCTTTGAAAGCTGTAATGGGCACTGTAGTAAAGAATGATAAAATGGCCGTACTTTCAGAACAAAATGAGGTGGTTATGCATTTAACGAGCGGTGAAAAAAGGCGGGTAGAAACCTTAGTCCGTGCGATCGATAAAGAGCCTAAACAAGTGCAATTAGAAGCTACCATTATTGCTATGGAGCAATCCTATGCAAAAGAACAAGGTTTTCGCTGGTCTTGGCTCAGCTTGACTGGACATGGAGAAGATAAGACTAATTCCTATGGGGCTGTTACCTTTGGTAAAACACCAGGCGGTGAAGCTTACAAATTTTTTGTAAAACCTGAGTTAAGTTTGATGGAAAGTTCAGGAAAAGCTGTTCTAATCGCTAAACCATCCATTATGGCTCTTAATGGTGAAACGGCACATATATTAATAGGTGAACGTATCCCCGTTATAGAAGAGTCAGAGGTGAATGGAGAGCGCAAGCGCTCTACTCGCTATGAAGAGGTGGGGATTAAATTAAACTATACTCCTATTATTACTGCTGATGGCGGTGTAGATGCAAAAATACATGCCGAGGTAAGTACACCGATTATGGTATCGGAAATGAAAGCTTATAAAATTAGTACAAGGCAGGCTCATACAAGAGTACGTTTACAACAAGGGGAAGTACTTGTCATAGGTGGACTCATGGATAATCGAGACCAGCATCAAATACAAAAGGTACCAATATTAGGAGATATTCCGTTATTAGGCAAATTATTTCGTCATAGCAGAAAATCAAAAGACTCTATAGAAATGTTGATGTTAGTACGGGCAACTGTGGTATAATAAAGGGTAAATGATTAGGAGGTTGTGAATGGAACGCATTCGAATGATAGGCCTTGGAAAATCATTTGGGGTGCGCCAAGTATTTTCCAATGTGTCCTTTGAGATAAAAGAAGGTGATCGCTTAGCCTTAGTAGGTCCTAATGGGGCTGGGAAATCGACCTTATTAAAATGTATATTAGGCTATGAAGATCTTGATGAGGGTAATGTAGTTAAGTCGCCTGTTGCAAGCATTGGCTACTTACAACAAGATGTAAATCTTGGTGATGATAGTTTAGCTACTGAGATTGAAAAGGCATGGGCTGATGTACATGCATTGGAAGAACAACTTAAAGAACTTACTACACGCTTAGAAACAGAAGCGGCTAGTGAATCTGATTTACAACGATTAGATTATTTACAAAATCGCCTTGAATGGTTAGGCGGCTATGATTACGAGCAAAAGACTAAGCGCATCATTTATGGTCTTGGCTTTACTGATGAGGATTTAGATAAACCAGCAAGCGCTTTTTCTGGTGGTCAAAAGACTCGAATTAATTTAGCTAAAGCATTGGTACGGCGTCCAGACTTTTTATTCTTAGACGAACCAACTAACCATTTAGATATGGACATGTTAGAGTGGCTTGAAGGGTATTTGTCTGCCTATCGTGGTGGGATTCTCATTGTCAGCCATGACCGTTATTTCTTAGACCGTATTGTCACTGGCGTTGTAGAATTGGATAACCATAAGGCTACAACTTATCGTGGTAATTACAGTCGTTATATTCAACAACGAGATGAACGGTTGAAAGCGGATATGGTAGCCTATGAGAAACAACAGGAGTACATCAAAAAGACAGAGGCTTATATAGATAAATACCGCGCAGGTATTAAATCTAAAATGGCTCGTGGTCGTCAGTCTCAATTGAATCGTTTAGAACGACTTGATGCACCGGTAACTTCACATCATTTACAATTTTCATTTCCTCCTGCTGCGATGAGCGCAGATAAGGTTCTCGTCCTAGATCATTTATCGGTAGGGTATGGTGAAAGTCCTATCATTGATGATATATCACTCGTAGTACGACGAGGCGAATCAGTAGCCCTTATTGGACCTAACGGGGCTGGTAAATCGACTCTGGTAAAAACTATAGTAGGTGAATTATTCCCTGAGAATGGTCACGTAGATATCGGTAACCGCGTACAAGTGGGATACTTCTCACAAGAGCATGAGGAATTACATGATTCTTGGCAGGTAGTAGAAGAGGTTATGAACCATTTTAACTATACTGAAGAAAAAGCCCGCAATGTATTAGGCTCATTCCTATTTAAAGGGGATGATGTATTTAAGCTAGTAGGAGACTTATCCGGTGGTGAGAGAGCTCGGTTAGCATTGTTAAAATTATTTCTTCAAGGAGATAATTTCCTTATCTTAGACGAACCGACAAACCATTTAGATATTCCAACGCGTGAAATTGTGGAAGAAGCATTACAACAATTTGAAGGTACTTGCTTTATTATTTCTCATGACAGATATTTTTTGGATCAAGTTTCTACAAAAACCATTGTTCTAGATGATGGAAAAATTACTGAATATCTCGGTAATTACTCGTATTACAAAGAAAAGTTAAAAGAACAGGAAGATTTGTTAGCCATAGCTAACGAGCAAAACTTAGAAAACAGTGTTAGTGATAATAAACATACTTCTATTAATGAACCTATACTTTCAGTAGAAGAATCTACAGAGGCATCGCAGAAGAAACCGAACGCCTATATGATAGAAAAGCAATTAGCTGAGGTGGAATCTGAAATTGCTCGATTAGAAGCAACTATGAAAATGTATGAAGTTCAATTAGCTAATCCTGTAGTACAGCAAGATTTAGATGAAATGTCCAAAATTTCCATACAAATTGAATCAACACAAAGTGAGTTAGATGCATTGTATGAAAAATGGGAACGACTATCTGAATAACTTATAATAGTATATATTATTATAGAGTTATTTTAATTGACAAAAAATTAAAAACTCTAATAATATAGATATAGATTTAAAGTTTTATGTTTCAAAGGAAGGGTGTAGCATGAATAAATCCATGTTAAAAAAAGCAGCCATTTTTGGTCTTGCTGGTGTAATGGCAGTTGCTGCTGGTTGTGGCAGTAATAAAGATGCAGGTAATGCAAATAGCAATGAAGCTAAAATTGCATTGTTAACAACAACAACTGGTGGTGCAGCGGCATATGGTGAATCCATTAAAGCTGGTGCAGAATTGGCAGTAAGCGAAATCAACGCTGATGCAAATGCTGTAAAAATCAACTTGTTAGTAGAAGATACTAAAGGTGATAAAAACGAAGCTATCAATGCAATGAATAAAGTAATTTCTAAAGATAAAGTTGTAGCTGTTATTGGCCCAATGTTATCTGGCGAAATGATGGCAGCAGGTCCTGTAGCAAACAAAAGCAAAATCGTAGCTCTTGGCACATCTACAACTGCTGAAGGTATTACAGATATCGGCGATTACATTTTCCGTAATGCTGTACCAGAAT
>ERZ773051.865-NODE-865-length-18383-cov-2.400262_pt1 | contig 18383 bp, 19 predicted proteins | sample MGYA00580631_ERZ773051 | MGnify/ENA primary metagenome ERZ773051 (study PRJEB29015, sample SAMEA2738137) | human oral metagenome | biome: human oral; feature: human-associated habitat; material: saliva | place: China | collected 2204 ... | reverse complement strand
GTTGTTGGTTCATGTTACTTTTTTGTACAAAGGTAGTATTAATTTGTGAGAAAATCAATAATTTCATATTTTCTTTTTCATAATCAAAGAATACGAGAGATTTTGGATATGTTATGATATTCAATGCCATGATATTATGGAAAAGAGCTTCTCTGGTATAGAAGTAGACATTATAGTGTGCAATGAAATGGAGTGTGTCGTTGGTAAGCGACTCGTAGCATGATTCTTCGTGGTGCACCTTTATTTTAGGATTTACAAAAGAACTTTGCGCAACAAAATTGCTAAGGAAAAGAAAAAATAAGTGCTTTTTCTTGCCAATACAAGATAAATGATTATTTTTGCACCCAAAAATTGTAACAACTAATAAAAATCGAAATCCTATGTATTGGACACTTGAATTAGCTTCAAAGTTAGAAGATGCACCATGGCCTGCAACAAAGGACGAATTAATAGATTATGCCATTCGTTCGGGGGCACCACTTGAAGTGTTAGAGAATTTGCAGGAGATAGAAGATGAGGGCGATGTTTATGAAAGCATCGAAGATATTTGGCCAGACTACCCTTCGAAGGATGATTTCCTTTGGAATGATGATGAGTATTAATGCTCCTTTCATCGGTTGGCGATGAGGAGTAGAAGCAACAGAGGTCGCGCACTGAGAGCGGCCTTTGTCTGTTCTTATCCTCATGGGTTATGTCAGCTCTCGTACGGAGGAACGGTTATGAATAACAGCATTTGTATGGTTGCTTGTTAGCTGTTGTAATGCAAGAGGTTAGCTGGTTGCTGCTCGAGGGCAAACAAAAGTGGGCATGATTGCACCATAATCTGTGCGAGATGACGCTGTAAAATGCGCTACATTGTTACACAAAACCATCGCTTTTAAAACGGAACTTGGTACCAATGGCGTGGCCCGTGACGAGGAATGGCTTTTTAAAGGGCAATATAAGCACAGAAAAAACGTTATAAACAAGTGAGGCTTCAGCTTAAAATCATAGTAGTTATGATGGTTTGGTCATTTGGAATGCCCTTGCGGGCGCAACTCAACGAGGCGCCTATCCATTACTTCGACTTGCAGTCTGTAGTCAACCCTGCGGCTGTAGGCTCAGATAAGTGGTTGCATCTGCGTGCCGAGGGGACTTTGAGTTTTGCAGGAGCGCAGCGCCATCCGCGCACCTTCTATGTGGCTGCCGATGCCCCTTTACCACTGTCCCGCCAGCAACATGGTGTGGGGTTGCAATGGATGCGTCACCAGTTGAACCTTTCCACGCAGCAACAGGTGATGTTGCAATATGCTTATCACTTTCCGTTGGGGCATGGGACGCTGGCCGCAGGCGCACAGATAGGCTTGCTGACCGAAACGTTTGATGGAGAAAAGCTCGACCCCAGTCAACCCCATAACCCTGCCTGGCCCACGTCAAAAGCAACAGAACATGCAATGACGATGGGTGTTGGTGTGTATTATGCGCAGCCATTGTGGTTTGCAGGATTTGCGGTTCATGCGCTCAATGCGCCCACGTTGCAGCTTACCCCCGCCTATGTGGTGACCCATAAGCCCCTTTATTCGTTGTTGGGTGGCTATGATGTGCACTTTCGCAACCCCCATTTGGCGCTTAAAACGTCGGCGCTCTTGCAGGCCACACAAAAGAAATTCCGTGCCGATGTCACCGCACGCATGGTTTATCAACGTGACAAAAAACAGGTTTATGGCGGCCTGACCTACAGTCCTACACATGCCGTTACCGCCCTCGTTGGGGGTACTTTCCATGGCGTGGTGTTGGGCTATCATTACGAATATTACACCTCGGGCAGCAATTTGCGCGAAGGACGGCATGGCTGTTTTGTGGGCTATCAAACCGAATTTAACGTGGGCTCGCAGCGCAGAGGCCGCCATCAGAGCATCAGAATATTATAAAGGATATGAATTATAAAACGATACGAACAGGGTGTTTGCTTTTCATCGCAATGGCTTTCATGGGCTGTTTCGGCGGCAGGTCGATGTCGTTGGCAGGCCGCGGCGGCGAAGTCGTGGGCGTGGGCGGCGGCAAACCCTTTTCAGAACCTGCACCTTATGGCATGGTGAAGGTGGATAGAGGCTTCCTCCACATGGGACTTACGCAACAAGACTCGTTGTGGGGCAGCAACACTCCGGTGAAGGATATTTCGGTAGATGGCTTTTGGATGGACGAAACCGAGGTGACTAATGCCAAATATAAGCAGTTTGTGATGTGGGTGCGCGACAGCATTTTGCGCACGCGTTTGGCTGATCCAGCCTACGGAGGTGACGAGAGTTATCTGATAACCGAGGACAAAGACGGCAACGCTATCCCGCCACAAATTAACTGGAAGAAGCCGCTTCCACGCCATCCTAACGAAGAGGAGCAGCGGGCTTTTGAAAGTCTTTATGTCACTAATCCCGTGACGGGCGAGAAACTTTTGGACTGGCGGCAGATGAATTATCGTTATGAAATCTATGATTATACGGCGGCGGCGTTGCGCAAAAACCGCATGAATCCTGCCGAACGCCAGTTTAACACCGATGTGAAGCCTGCCGATGAGGTGGTGATGATTTCAAAGGATACGGCCTATATCGATGACAATGGGCAGATTGTGCAGCAGACCATCGACCGTCCTCGCACGGGACCTTGGGACTTTTTGAACACCTACATCGTCAACATTTATCCCGACACCACGTGCTGGGTGAACGATTTTAAGCATGCCGACAACGAGATGTATCTGCGCAATTACTTCAGCAATCCCGCCTATAACGACTATCCTGTGGTGGGCGTCACGTGGGAACAGGCCAACGCTTTCTGTGCCTGGCGCACGGCTTATCTGCTGAAAGGTTTGGGTTCGGAGGCGCGTTATGTGCAGCGTTACCGTCTGCCTACCGAGGCCGAGTGGGAATATGCGGCGCGAGGAAAGCAGGGAAATGAATTCCCTTGGGAGAATAAAGAGATGAAAAATGGGCGAGGTTGTTTCTATGCCAACTTTAAACCCGACCGCGGAAACTACACCGAAGATGGCAATCTCATTACAAGTAAGGTGGGCATCTATGGTGCCAACTCCAACGGATTGTTTGATATGGCAGGCAATGTAGCCGAGTGGACGAGCACCGTTTACACTGAGTCGGGGGTTGAAGGCATGGACGATTTGAACCCACAGTTAGCCTATCAAGCTGCAAAGGAAGACCCTTACGCGTTGAAGAAAAAGAGTGTGCGCGGCGGATCGTGGAAAGATCCCGAGAGTTTCATTCGTTCGGCGTGGCGCAGTTGGGAATATCAAAACCGGCCACGTTGCTACATTGGATTCCGCTGTGTACGCAGTTTGGCCCATACCCCAAGTAGTAATCAAACGAAAAAGCGATGACAAAATATAGCAAAATCAATGTGGTCTATCGGCTGCAAAAGTGGATGGACAGTGTGGCAGGACAGACTTTTCTGAACTATGCCTACAGTTGGGGCGCAGCGATTGTGGTGCTTGGTGCGCTGTTTAAGCTTATTCATCTGCCGGGAGCCGATGTGATGCTCATCTTAGGTATGGGTACCGAGGTGGTGGTGTTCTTCCTTTCGGCCTTCGATCGGCCTTTCGATAAGACCACCGATGGCATGGAGCTCGCCACACATACTGGTGAGACGAAGCCGAATGGAGTGGCATCTGCAGCGCATTCTGTCGCTGCCACGGCCTCTGTTTCTCCGTCGGCTGTGGCGAAGAAACAAATCATAGGGGCGCAAACTCCTTTGTCTTCGGCTATCGTGCCACCCGCATCGGCACCCGAAGGGATGGCCGAGGCACAACAACAATATGTGGAGGCGTTGCAGCAGCTCACGCTATTATATAAAAAGGTGGGCGAGCAAAGCCAGCGTTTGACACAGGATAGTGAAGAGATGACCAATCTCAACCGCACACTTACGGGCATCACTAAGGTGTATGAAATGCAGTTGAAGAGTGCCAGTCAGCAGATGGGCACCATTGACGACATTCAGATGCAAACCAAGTTGCTGGCACAACATATCGAACAGTTGAATGGCATCTATGCCCGCATGATAGAGGCGATGACCACTAACATGCGCGCTGCCGCATCACAACCCACACAAACCCCATAATGGCTATTCGCAAACGGCTCATCTCACCACGCCAAAAGATGATCAACCTCATGTATATCGTCTTGTTGGCAATGTTGGCACTCAACGTCTCTACCGAGGTGTTGGACGGCTTCTCGTTGGTGGATGCGGGATTAAGGCGCACCACAGCCAATGCTTCGCGCGAGAATGTGGCGCTCTATAACGACTTTGCCAAAGTCTTAAGTCAGCAGCCCGAAAAGGTGAAAGCATGGTTTGCACAAGCCAAACAGGTGAAGGAGGCTAGCGACTCACTCTACAACTTGCTGCAAGATCTGAAAGTGGCTTTGGTGCAACAGGCCGATGGTCGCGATGGCGATGTGACGGCTATTCGCCATAAAGACAATGTGGAAGCGGCTAACATCGTGATGCTTGCGCCGGGGACAGGTCGCGGAAACGAACTTTTCAACGCCATCAATCAATATCGAAACCAGTTGCTCACGATGGTCGATGATGCCCAACAGCGCAGCATCATCAGCAGTAATTTGGCTACAACGGTGCCACAGCAGGCACGCCGGCAAGGCAAGAACTGGCAGGAATATTGTTTTGAAAACATGCCTGTAGCAGCTGCTGTCACGCAGCTTTCGAAGCTGCAAAGCGACGTGCGCTACGCGGAAGGCGAGGTGTTGCATACGTTGGTGGCGAATATTGATGTGCACGATGTGCGCGTGAATCAGCTCAATGCTTATGTCATTCCTGAGAAGACCACCCTCTATCCTGGCGAATCATTCAAGGCTTCTATTGTGATGGCAGCGGTTGACACGACGCAGCGACCGCAGATTGTCGTGGGTGGTCGACCGTTAACCACGCCCAATGGGCAATATGCTTTCACGGTATCGGTGAGCACGCTTTCTCGGGTTATATTGCCGTGCGCAATCGCCAAGGAGAATGGCTTCGCCGCCCGTTTACGCAAACCTATCGTGTGGTTCCTGCGCCTCATGCGGCGACCGTAGCTGCCGACATGATGAATGTGTTGTATGCCGGTTATCCCAATCCCGTGAGTGTCAGTGTGCCCGGTGTGCCGACCAATGCGGTGCAAGTGACGGCAACGGGAGGCAGATTGCAGGCGAAGGGCAACGGCCATTATGTGCTGACGCCACATGCTGTGGGGCAGCCGGTGACCATTTCCGTGCGGGCGATGGACCACGGACAGCAGCGATCGTTGCCCACAACGACTTTCCAAGTGCGCAAATTGCCCGACCCAACGGCCTATCTCGGCCTTGGAACCAATCGGTTTAAGGGTGGCAGTCTGTCCAAAGGTGCGCTCCTTTCGGCCACACGTGTGCAGGCAGCCATTGACGATGGCCTCTTGGATATTCCCTTCCGTGTGTTGGGTTTTGAAACCATTTTCTTCGATGCCTTGGGCAATGCTGTGCCCATCGCTTCGGCAGGAGCCGATTTTTCCGACCGGCAGCGTGAGACCTTCCGAGGCCTTTCGCGCAACCGTCGTTTTTATATTACCCATGTTCGTGCGGTGGGACCCGATGGGGTGGTGCGCACGTTGCAGGGTGCTTTAGAAATTATAGTGAAGTAAGATGAATAGAAAGAAATACTTGTTGTCGGCCTTATTGGTGGCGATGACAGTCACAGGTTGGGCACAACCACCAGCAAGACAGGCTGAGGCTGCAATGAAAAAGCAGAAAACGAATGCCAACAACCTCACGTTGCGGGCAAAATTGACGTTCCCAACGGCCAATCCGGTGAGTGAAGATGTGGTGTGGCGGCGCGATGTTTATCGTGAGCTTCGATTGGATGATGCCGCCAATGTGGGGCTGGCTTATCCCGTGGTGCCTACGGATGGCAACATGAACCTCTTTACCCTGCTCTTTAAACTCATGATGGCAGGGCCGGCACATGGCGGTGTGAACGTGTATCAATATCGGTTGGATGGACAGGAAAGCTTTGCCGACGATGCGCGCATCAAACCACTTACGTTCCTCGACGACCACCACATTTTTTACGAAAAGACCGATAAGGGCGTGCATATCGACAACAGCGACATCCCTTCGGCCGAGGTGAAGCGCTATTATATCAAGGAGAGTGCCTATTATGACCAAACCACTGCTTCGTTTCATCGTAAGGTGGTGGCGCTGTGTCCCATCTTAGAACGCGACGATGATTTCGGTCATGGCACGACGAGCTATCCCTTGTTTTGGGTGCGCTATGATGATGTTGCACCGGCTTTGGCGAAACAGCGGGTGAGGACGAGCGCGCTCAACCAGGCCGAGACGATGAGCTTAGCCGACTTTTTTACGCTTCATCTCTATCGTGGAAAGATTTACAAGACCGACAATTTGTTGGGACAAACGCGTCCATCGTTGGGCAACGACAGCACTTTGACGCAGGAGCAGCGCCGCATAGAGCAGGAGATTGCAACCTTTGAATCGCGGATATGGGGCGACCCGGCACGCAAGGATTCGGCGGATAGCATGGCGGTACAGCAGCAAGGAACAGCAAAAGCGAGTCGAAAACGGGCAGAGCGCAAGCCCGTTGCGGCGCCCAAAAGATTGCGTCGTGGGGCGAGTCAAAAGGCAGCGGGCAGCACACCGGCACGCGTTTCGGTGCGCCGGGAACGGCATTAAATGAATACTCAACTTTTAATCACAACATATAAAAAGTATTATTTCATGAAGAAAATGATTTTATGGGCATTGTTGGCACTCGGTATGAGTACCAGCATGCAGGCACAAACCGATGTTTCTTTTGGATTTAAAGGCGGTCTAAACGTGACAAATTTCTGGCTCAAGAACCGCGTGTTGAAGAAAGATAACCAAGAAGGCTTTTTCTTTGGTCCCACATTGCGCGTGGCATCGCCCGTCACCGGATGGGGATTTGATGTGTCGGCGCTTTATGACCGGCGGCAAGCCAAGCTCTATGACGATCGCGATGGCATCACCTTGCAGCAACAACAAATAGCCATTCCGCTGAATTTGCGCTATGAGATAGGATTGGCTGATGCTGCCGCTTTTTTTCTTTTTGCGGGGCCACAGATTGGTCTTAACATCGGCGACAAGAGCAAAAGCTTTTATGACGACGCTGCCAACTGGCGTTTAAAGACGTCGGCTTTCAGCGTGAATATGGGCTTTGGTGTGATGTTGTTGAAGCATTTTCAGGTGCATGCCAATTATAATGTGGCATGTGGCAAAACTGGAGATGTCACATTTAATTCGGCAGCCAATAGTGTGTTTAATGATATTTCGGGCAAGAAAAAGGGGCGTGCCAGCGCATGGCAAGTGGGCATGGTTTATTATTTCTAAGATAAACCACATGTCGTTGAACCTTTGCGACAGACGATAAATCATAAAAACGGGTGTTCAGCAGGTGCGGAACACCCGCTTTTAATAAAATTACTTGTTCGGCAGGTGCCGAACGTCTGTTTTTGATAAAAACGATTGTTCGGCGGTGGACGAACGCTTGTTTTTAAGGAAAATGCTTTTTCGCCCGTGGACGAACAACGAAAAACGATAAAAATAGCCGTTCGTCCGCAGACGAACGGCTATTATGTGAAGAAAACATACGTCGTCCGTGGACGACATGCGTTTGGATTATCGGTGGCGCTTGGCACGCTGTTCTCGGTATTTAGCCTTTTGTTTGGCACTGCCTGAGCCGTGTGCGCCCGTGATATATTTTTTCTTTTTGGCTTTGGTTTTCACCTTATTGTTGCCCGATTGCGCTTTGGGTGCTGCGCGAAACACCAAGCCCGTCTCAATGATTTCGTCAATATCGCTCATGAAGGGTGGCTTAATGGTGGAACAATCTCACGTGGGTGAAGGCCATGGCGATGTCATATTTGTCGCAGGTCTCGATGACATTGTCGTCGCGGATGGAGCCTCCTGCCTGCGCAATGTATTGCACACCGCTCTTGTGGGCACGCTCAATGTTGTCGCCAAAGGGGAAGAAGGCGTCGCTGCCGAGCGCCACATTCGTGTTTTGTGCAATCCAATCGCGCTTCTCTTCGCGGGTTAAAATGGCAGGCTTCTCGGTGAAGAACTGTTGCCAAACACCGTCGCGCAACACGTCTTCATGGTCGTCGCTGATGTAAACATCTATAGTGTTGTCGCGGTCGGCACGGCGAATTCCCTCCTTAAACGGTAGGTTCATCACCTTTGGACATTGTCTGAGCCACCAGGTGTCGGCCTTTGAACCCGCTAACCTGGTGCAGTGGATACGACTCTGTTGGCCAGCTCCGATGCCGATAGCCTGCCCGTCTTTTGCATAGCAAACCGAGTTGCTCTGCGTATATTTTAAGGTAATGAGTGCAATGATGAGGTCGCGTTTCGCCTCGGGTGTAAAGGTTTTGTTGCGCGTAGGCACATCGACGAAGAGTGCGTCGTCGGTCAGATGAACCTCGTTGCGGCCTTGTTCGAACGTGATGCCGAACACCTGTTTGCGCTCAATGGGCGCCGGAACATAGGTGGGGTCGATTTGAATGACGTTGTAAGTGCCTTTGCGTTTCTCCCGCAACACGGCCAAAGCCTCGGGCGTGTAGGATGGTGCTATCACGCCATCGCTCACTTCGCGCTTCAAGAGCAGTGCCGTTTGCAGGTCGCACGTGGTGCTCAAGGCCACGAAATCGCCATACGAACACATGCGATCGGCACCGCGTGCACGTGCATAAGCACTGGCTATGGGAGAGAGGGGCTCGTCGAAGTCGTCGACAAAATAAATCTTCTTGAGCGTGTCGGTGAGTGGCAAACCGATGGCAGCACCGGCAGGTGAGACGTGTTTAAAGCTGGCTGCGGCAGGCCATCCCGTGGCATCTTGCAATTCTTTCACCAACTGCCACGCATTGAGCGCATCTAAAAAGTTGATGTAGCCGGGGTGGCCGTTGAGCACTTCGAGGGGGAGTTGACCTTCTTCCATGAAAATCTTGGAAGGCTTTTGGTTGGGGTTGCACCCATACTTCAACGTTAATTCTTTCATTTGGGGGCTTATTTTTTGTTTTTGCAAAGTTAATAAAAAAATATGATTACCTTTGCACCACAGGATTATATTTCGATAAAGGTTATGAAACGCAAATGGAATGAGCTGCTACACCATGGGGAAAGCAGACTTGTAGAGCATGCAAAACCTCAGAAAGATTTTGAACGAGCCTCAACAATTTTGGCTCATAGCCACGTGCATTTGTCAGCGGGTTCGCTGAAACGGCTATGGGATTATTTAGTGGGGCATGAAAAACCTTCAACAGCTTTTTTAGATCGTTTAGCACTCTTTGCGGGCTTTCAGGATTGGGAAAGTTTGCGAAAGACGTTCTTAGACGAAGAAACGCCGCAGGAATGATGGTGCAAAAATGGTGTGCGCACACAGCGGATACCAGCCGATGCTTGCGGAAATGGCTTGCTGTTGGCCATATAGCACACATAAAAAGAGGTGAGACACGCAAACGTATTCCACCTCTTTTTATTTCTTTGTGAAAAGCAACAGGGCTTATTCGGCTGCAGTTTTGCTGCTTCTCTTTTCGGCAATACGAGCTTTCTTGCCCGTGAGTGCGCGAAGATAATACAACTTTGCACGGCGAACTTTACCACGCTTGTTCACTTCAATTGAATCGATGTTGGGTGACTCAAGTGGGAAAATACGCTCTACACCAATCGTTCCCGACATCTTGCGCACCGTGAAGCGCTTCTTTTCGCCATGTCCTGAAATCTTAATCACTACACCGCGATAAAGCTGAATACGCTCTTTCGTTCCCTCGATAATCTTGTAAGCCACAGTGATGGTGTCACCAGGACCGAAGGTTGGGAACTGTTTTCCGGTTGCAAATGCTTCTTCAGCAACTTTAATTAAATCCATTTTACTTATAAAATTAAATTTGTTTCTTGCCCAACGCAACATGTTGTACAACTCTTCTGTCAGCAGCGGTTACGTTGTAAAGCGATGCAAAGGTACAAAAAAACAATGTGGTGGACGGCTATTGCACACTTGTTTTTTTTGTTTTTAACACTATTACTTCGTATTTTTCTGCAAATTCGCTACCTTTGTATGCCTAAAACAGAACGTATGAATTGCAAAACAACTTTTTTATGGATGGCGCCCTTGCTGCTGACTTTGGCTTCGTGTCGGCAACATTATGTGCTGACCGACGTGACGCGCAGCCGCATACTCATCGACAAGCGCTATGATTCCACGCCCGAACCTGAAGCCAACGCTTTTCTGCAACCTTATCGACATGTGGTGGATAGCATCATGAGTCCCGTGGTGGGTGAGGCAGCTAAGGATATGGCGGTGCATCGTCCCGAGAGCGATCTCTCCAATTTGCTGGCCGACATCATGTGCTGGGCAGCGAAGGATTACAACGAGCAGGTGGACTTTGCGGTCTACAACATGGGCGGCATTCGTGCGGCGTTGAAGAAAGGCAAGGTGACTTTTGGCGATATCGTGGACATTGCTCCCTTTGAAAACAAAATCTGTTTCCTGACGCTTTCGGGCGACAAAGTGAAAGAACTCTTTTCCGAAATGGCCTACACCGGTGGCGAAGGGGTGAGCAAGGGCGTGAAACTCGTGTTTACCAACGACCGCAAGCTGCGCAGCTGTGCGCTCAACGGCCGTCCCATCGACGACAAAGCCTCCTATCGCGTTGCCACAATCGACTATTTGGCACAGGGCAACGACAAGCTCACGGCTTTCAAATCGGGCACAAATCTCAATTCACCGAAGACGCAAGAGAACGACACCCGCTTCATCATTACCAATTATTTTCGCCACAAAATGGCGCAGGGCGAGCCGGTGAACAGCCAGGTTGAAGGGCGCATCGTGGTTGAAAAATAAGTTTTTTCTTTTCTTAGCAAACAATGAACACATTATTCTATCTACGCATCCCGAGATTGCGCGCGGTGATGGCCGCCGTGCTTTTGTGCATGGCATGGCCGCTGATGGCGCAAAAACAGCTCACCATTCTTCACACCAGCGACACCCACAGCTGCATTATGCCGTTGAGTGAGCAACTGGCCGACACGCTTTGGGCCGGTCGTGGCGGCTTCGTGCGCCGTCTAAGCATGCTGCAACAAGAGCGCAAGGCCGACAAAGATCTGCTGCTTTTCGATAGTGGCGACTTCTCGCAAGGTTCACCTTATTACACACTCTTCAAAGGTGAGGTGGAAATAGGGTTGATGAATCGCATGCACTATGATGCAGCAACCATTGGCAACCACGAGTTTGATTTTGGTATTAACAACATGGTGCGCATTTTCAAGATGGCACATTTCCCCATTCTCTGCTCCAATTATGATTTCACGGGCACACCGCTCGATGGCGTGGTCAAGCCCTATACCATCATCAAGCGCAAGGGATTGAAGATTGGTGTCTTTGCTCTTGACCCGCCTTTAGAAGGTTTGGTGGTGGCCAAAAACTATCTGCCCATAAAATATCTCAACCCCGTGCGTGTGGCCAACGACATGGTGAAGCTGCTCAAGGGGCGTGAAAAGTGTGACCTTGTCATTTGCATCTCGCATTTGGGTTGGCTGCGTGAGGGCGATGGCGACCCACAGGTGTTTGCCCAAACGCGTGGTGTCGATTTGGTGTTGGGTGGCCATTCGCACAGCTTTTTCACGACGCTGCGTTATGTAAAAGATTTGGATGGACACGAAGTGCCCGTTGACCACAATGGTAAAAACGCCATTTTTGTGGGCAAAATGCAGCTACATTTCAAGCCAATTCGGTAGCATTTGCCCACTAAACTGGTATCAAAAAGTAAATAGATAAATGCACGTTCTTCGTCCACTCATTCGAAATAAAACGTGAGGGCGAAGAGTTGTGTGTGGGCCGAGCGCACCGATTTCACATAAGGCAGCATCTGATGGTCTTCCAAGGTGCGGCCCCGTTGGCGGTCGAGCACGTCCAACAGGCTGAACATGAATTTGAGTTCGGGCTTCACTTTGAAGAAAGGCAGGTAGGCATCGCAGCCTAAACCCACGGCGAAGAATACATCGTAGGGTTTCAGGCGCACATAATCGTTGCCACGTCCACTCAGATTTAAAGCTGGAGCAAGGCCTGCCAGCACATAGGGACGATGGTTGTTGAGGCGTGATGCGGCAAAGATGAGGTCGACGGGTGCGGCCACATACACTGTTTTCAGTGTTTGTTGCTGCGCGGTGGGCTGCCCCGTTGGGGTCGGCATCATGTGGTTGTGGAACACCAAATGGCGTGAACCGAAATAGAGGGTAGGCGTTAAGCGCAGCTGAAGATGGGCGGACAGGCGCGCCTCGCCCAGCACACCCACCTGAAAACCGGCATCCCAGCGGTCTTGGTCGGCGGCAATGTTGGCTGCAATGTTGGTGCCATCGGGTGCCGTGAGCTGTTGTGGCCCCGCATTTTTCAACGTCACATCCTGCACATGCGTGCCCACCGCAATGCCAAGATGCCAGGGGCGCAAATCGGTGTAGGGCCTGTTTTGCACCGTCCGGCGTTGCGCTTGTAGCCCCAGTGCAAAGCCCAATGCGAGGCAGGAGGTCAAGATTCTTGTGCTGTTCATGAGGAGTTTTGAATGCCGATAGAATAGGGCTTAGCGCACTTCCTCAATAACCGTGCGAAGGCCTTTAATCTTCTCGCCTTGTGTGCGTTGCACCACTTGTTTTGCTTTCGTGCGAGCCACAGCAACATAAGTGTAGCGGTCGCGCACATCAATGCGGCCAATCTCATCGCCTTTCAGCCCACCTTTCTTGCAAAGGAACCCCACAATGTCGGTCTTGCTGAGTTTGTCGCGACGACCTTTGCCAATGTAAAGCGTTTGGAAGTGTGGCTGTGTGGGTTCAGGTAGCACTTGGGGCAGCGCAAAATCGGCCACATCGGCATCCACATAAGCAGGAATTTGCTCTTGTCCGTGAAGAATGAAAAAGGCTTTTCCGTGCTTATCCCAGCGTGCCGTGCGCCCCACGCGATGCACATAACCGTCTTCTGTCTCGGGCAAATGATAGTGCACGATGTTGGCAATATTGGGAATATCCAAGCCGCGTGCTGCTAAATCGGTGCTCACCAGGATAGAGGCACTGCCATTAGAGAAGCGATAGAGGGCGTCTTCGCGCTGGCGTTGCTCCATACCGCCATGGAAATGGCTCACCACAAAGCCCTGTTCGCGCAGATAAGTGGTCACACGTTCGACGGCATCGCGATAGTTGAGAAACACGATGGTGCTTGCACCCTGAAACGATAACAGCAGTTGGCGCAACGTGGGTAGCTTGTCTCTTTCCTCACTTTGTACGCGATAGATGGTCACACGCTGCGACACTTGCTCATCTTCGGGCAGGAAATTCAGCACCTTGAAGAAGCGGGTCACGAGCGTTTGACTGCCCAATTCCTCGGCAGGTGTGGCCGATAGCAGCACAGAGCGAATGGCTTTGGGCAGCAATCCTATGAGCTGTTGCATCTCGTCGTGGAAGCCCATCTCCAAACATTTGTCAAACTCGTCGATGAAGAGGTAGCGAATGGCATGCGTGTCGATATTGCCTTTCTGCAAGTGGTCGTTCAAACGGCCTGGTGTGGCAAAAACAATTTGTGGTTGCACCTCGCGCAACTTGCGGTGTTCGTCCATCGTTGCGCGCCCTCCATAGCAGGCCATACCTCGCAATCCGTAGCCCATGTCTTTGAGCACTGTGGCCGATTGCAGTGCCAGTTCGCGTCCGGGCACCACCACCACCGCCTGCACTTGGTTGCTTTGTGCATCCAACAGTTGGGTGAGCGGCAAGAGATAGGCCAGCGTTTTGCCCGACCCTGTAGGCGAGAGCACTATCAGGTTGTCCGTGTGTTGCAACAGCTCGTCGCACACTGCCGTTTGCATGGCGTTGAGCGTGAGATGCAGTTTTTGGGTAAGCGCTTCAATCGTCATAACAGTTTCTCCATTTCAATGAATTCTTTCTCCATGTTGAGGTTCATGTAAATTGTGTAGAGCGGCAGTGCCCATTGTTTCTTTTGATCGGGTTTGAGCTGGCGATAGCGCTCCAAATAGGGTCGTGCCTCACGATAGAGATCAAGGATTTTGGCACGTTGCTTGGCGTTATATTTCTGAGATTTGTCCAAGATGATGGTTTGATTGAATATGGCTAAGCCTGCATAGAGCTGTGCATCGGCTAACGTGTCGTTTTCGGCGATGAGCTTTTTGCTGAGTTGCAGGCATTCCTGATAGCGTCCCATGTTGAGCAGCAACGAACTTTTCGTGAGACGATAGCGCACGTTGTTAGGCATTGTTTGTAGTGCCCGATTACAATAGTCCAGTGCTGTTGCATCATCACCCAGTGTATGATAGTACTCCACCAAGTGCGAAAAATAAAAAGGATTGTGGGGGTAGGCTTGAAAACCTTTACACAGGATTTGCAGATAGCGTGTGGTATCGCGTTGTTGCCAATAAGTCTCAGTTAAATATTGTAGTAAGTTGTCCGCATGCGTTTGGTCTTTTTCAGCCAAAGTTGCATAGTGAAGCGTGGCTGCTGCGTCGTGCATTTTGTAGCCACAATAGACCGACCAATAGGCAGCGATGGGCAGGTTGGCATCTTTTTCGGCATAATGATAGTCTTTAAAGAGTGGCTTCTCGGCACAACTGATGTAACTGTTGAGCAGGGTGTAGGCCTGTTGATAGTCTTGATTGCGTGCGAAAAAGAGTCCTCCATTGAAGAGGTTAGGACGAACTTGATTGAGGATGGCGGCGCTCTGTTCCCGATATTTCATTTTAATCTTCCCATTTGCAGTAGGTACCTGTTCGACAGAATCAAGTCCTTCGAGTGTGTTAAACATGCGATGAGCCACTTGAAAGAATGCTGCAGTATCGATGCTTTGTTGTAAATAGAGTTTCTCGTTGAACTGCTCGTATTGTTTTTGCTGTGCATCGAAGAGCATTTTCCAAATTTTGTCGTTACCCCGATAAATCGAATCTTTTAATATTTCGCGCAAAAGCCCTTCGGCTTTCTCTAAATTTTTTCCACTTCGTATGTAATCACGTGCCAGCGAAATGGTTTTCTTATTGGCCTGCATACACAAAGGAATGCAGAGCAAGAAGCAAACAAGTAATTTTTTCATCAATGTAATCCTAATACTTTATTTACTTCATCCAACACGCGTTTCCATTCGACTATGCTTTGCTTCTCATCAAGATGTGAGGTTTTGAGCAACCATTGGCGTGCTTGTTGATAGTAGCCTTTGATGGTAGCTGCGTCTTTTTTGCGTAGACGTTTGCGTTGGTTGTTTAAACTGTCGGTGAGTTCTTGTGCCCATGAGGCATAACAAATGCCAATATCATAAATGGCTTGTACATAGGCCTTATCTCGTTTTTCGGCCTCTTTAAAATAATTGATTGCCTTTTCCCATTGCTTGGCCTTCATGGCTAATTCGCCATTGAGCATCCACACTTGCTTGTTGCGTGCGTGCTTTCTTAACTCGTCTGCAGCAAATCTATGCAATGCCATGCTGTCAGGATGAGCCGAATAATGGTCGATGAGCATTTTGAAGTAGACGGCATTGCTTGGGTCGATGTCGTGAAGGGCAGTTAAGGCAGAGACATAACGCAGTGTGTCGGCTTGTGAATGAAGACAATTCTTCATGCAATTAATCTTAATCTCGGCTGCGTTTTTGGCGTAGGCAGGATATTGAAGTGCGATGTCGGCATAGTGTTCGGCCTCGCGGAAGTTGTCTTTTCCATAAAAAAGTAAACTTGAATAATAGGCAGCAATGCCTTCGTGGTTATCTTTTTCATGAAACATGGGGCGGCTGAGACAATGCAGATAGAATAGAAATGTGGTGAGAGCCTGTGCGGAGTTGCCTCGACGATATTCAAAAATGCCGGCATCAATGAGCGTAGGGAGCAGTGGAGATAATCGCGTGCTATTCTCTTGCGTATAGTCTAAATGCACACGACCTCTGCTGTCGGGCAACGCATCTAACGAGTCACAAGTGAGTGCCATTTGCAACAATTCTTGCACTTGTTGGTAATATGCCGCCGAGTCGGTCCTATGTTCTGCAAGTGTTTGCAGACGCAGACCTATTTCTTTATGAAGCCTCTTGGCATCACGTTTTGGCGTTTGTGCATAGCCTTGTGATAGAAGTGCTGTGCTGCAAACCATTATAAAAAGGATGAGAAAACGTTTCATAAGAAAAAATATCGTGTGTTGATAAATTAAAAGTGTGGAGGATGTGCCAAAAAGTCGTTCTGACACATCCTCTACTTATCTTATCGCTGGGAAGGGTTTACTTGTTCAGCGATTCCATTTCTTTCGTGCGGCTATCTGTAGCACCATAGAGGCTATAGTAAACCGCATAGAGCGGATAACTCCAGTTCGCCTTCTCGCGATTGGGGTCTAATGCACGAGCCTTCTCTAAGAATCCTTCACTCTCTTTATAGAGATTGGTTTGCTCAGTTTTATTACCATTGATAGAACCAGCTTGTGCATTGAGGCAGAAACCTAAATAAGTGAGCACAATAGGGTTCTTGTCATCTTTTGCAACAGACTTTTTAAAGCAATCAATAGCTTCTTTCGGTTTGTTCTCGTTCATAAAGATTTGACCTTTCAATGCCCATGCCAATGCGTTTGAAGGGTCGACTGCCAGCTTGTCGTTCAACAGTTTATTTTGTTCGGTTGCCATTTTCAAGCTGCCACACATGGTTACCAATGTTGAGAAGATTTGGTCGTTGTTGCTGTCCTTCTCATACAAAGTCTTGAGCTTATTCACATACTGAACGGAATCTTCGTGCGTCTTCAAACCCTGCTGCATGATATAAAGCTTCAAGTTCAATGCATCTTTATAGGCGGCAGTGTCTTGCATAGCCACATCAACATACTTGTCGGCCAGTTGATAATCCTTGTTTTGGAAAGCATAAACGCCTGCAACACGTGCCACTTCACCTAAATAGGTGTCGGGCGTTTTGCTCTTGTCTACGCCATTAAACAGAGGATTAGTTGCGCTTTCTACATACATACCGAAGTACTTTAACGCGTCAGCCTGCTGATTGTTTTGCCCAGCTAATTGCCCAGCATTGATGAGATTGGGACGCAAACCATATAAACGGTTGGCGTTATTGCTCTCAAAGCGAGGCTTAATCTTGCCCTTTTCATTGGGCTTTTGGTCAAATTCGTTGCAACGAATAGCGTTGTCAAAAGCATCGTAGATTGCTTGGTTGAAGCCTAAAGTGTCGTAGGCCGACTCTTTACCCTGACCAAATTGCTTTGCCATTTGATTTGACGTCATAATGGTTTGCTCTTTGTTCACTTTGTCTAAAGCCAATTCAACGAGCTTGTTATAAGCCTTAGCCTTTTCTGCATCGTTGGCCAATTGACCTAAACTTGCTTTCACTAACTCGGCTGCTTCGTTGTAGGTTTTAGCTTTTAAAATAGCCTTCAACGCTTCGCTGTCAGCAGCAAATGCAGCGGATGTACCTAAGAACATCAACGCTACCATCATTAATTTTTTCATATCCAAATATTATTTTAATTTTTACGAATCTTCATTTGTCTCATCATCGTCGGTAAGTGACGTTTCATTCTCGAAGTCATCGGCATTGTGTTGCGTGTCTTTTCGAATTTCTTCAGCTTTATTGGCCCACTGTGTGCGGCTCTCTTCCTCAACTGTTGCTTCTAATTCAGAACTCATTACCTTGCAGACGCTGGCAATGACATCGTTCTTTTTGGCGAGGTTGATGAGGCGCACGCCTTGTGTAGCACGTCCCATGACGCGCACTTCGGCTAAAGCTAAACGAATGACAACACCACTCTTGTTGATAATCATCAGGTCATTTTCGTCGGTCACGTTCTTGATGCTTACCAAACGCCCTGTCTTATCGGTCACAGCAAGCGTTTTCACGCCCTTTCCACCACGATTGGTTACACGATAATCTTCAACCAAACTACGTTTACCATAGCCTTGTTCGCTCACCACCATCACGGTCTCTGTGCTTGCATCATTAACGGTTATCATCCCAATCACCTCGTCATCACCGCCATCTAAGCGCATGCCACGCACACCTGTTGCCGTGCGTCCCATGGTGCGGATGGTGCTTTCGTTGAAGCGAACGGCACGACCATTGCGGTTGGCCATAATCAACTCGTTCTCACCATTGGTCAGACGGACATCCACAACCTCGTCGCCTTCAACGATGTTAATGGCAATCACACCATTGGCACGCGGCCGACTATACGCCTCTAACGATGTTTTCTTCACTGTACCATTCTTGGTAGCGAAGATAACATAGTGTGAGTTGTTGAATTGTTCGTCGTTGAGCCCCTTCAAACGCAAGATGGCATTGATGGCATCATCACTCTCAATGTTGAGCATATTTTGAATGGCACGCC
>ERZ773051.864-NODE-864-length-18423-cov-3.830139_pt1 | contig 18423 bp, 10 predicted proteins | sample MGYA00580631_ERZ773051 | MGnify/ENA primary metagenome ERZ773051 (study PRJEB29015, sample SAMEA2738137) | human oral metagenome | biome: human oral; feature: human-associated habitat; material: saliva | place: China | collected 2204 ... | reverse complement strand
AGAAGTATTTTATAAAAGATATACGATATAATGCTTTGCATTACAATGTTTGTTTATATACTATACATCGTCTATAATATACGATAAAAAATTTGTAATTTGTTTTGTTAGTCATTTATATATAGTAATGATATGTATAGTGTAGTGTGCAAATTGTATTATGTTTAAGTTAGAACTCGAGCATAATACTATACACTATATATCAATACAGTATGTATAATATATCTTTGTAAGATGCATCGTCTATTATATATTATTTTTGTTTATATAATATATAGTGTATCGGGTATTACTCTTGTTGTTGTTTGATAGTTGTAATATGTTTTGTTTTTGAATAGTATATAGTGAACGATACACTATGTATTAGCTAATGCGTGATAACCTTGTTAGGCTATATTTTTTTATATACTATACATAGTGTATCATGTATTGTTTACGATATATCTTACACAGTACTTGCTATTAGATTTCTATATGGTATACTTTAAGTAGTTAATAATATGTATCGCATTGTTATACATAGTGTATCGTACATATCGGATTGAAAGGAGTATATATGGTTGCAAATACAATCGTAGTGATGGATGAAAAAGGAGGAGCAGCCAAAACGACATTAAGTTTATTATTGGCTCAAGCTCTAGGAAATGCTGGCTATAAAACGTGTGCAGGTGATCTAGATGGTCAGTGCAATCTAACTACGGCAGCAGGAGTGAACGAAGACGAACAAGAAGGGATTTATTCTGTACTAAAAAAAGAAGTAGAAGTAGCTGATGCCATTGTGCCAGTTGACGGATATGATCTGCTTCCAGGTAGTAAGCTGATGAAGAACTGGGAGAGTGAAGCTTCAGGACTAAAAGATAGGGATTTTCGTTTAAGGAACGTAGTTCAAGATATCAATGACTACTATGACTTTGTTCTCTTTGATACACCTCCCTTCTTTGGTGTTTCAACAACAAGTACACTTTTTACTAATTCTAAAGTTTTTGTACTTATCCCTACAACACCTGATAAGTTTGGTATTGAAGGTGTAAAGGATACAATCGAAGATATTGAAGCAGTTCAAGAAGGATTCTCTTTCTTTGGAATTGATATTGTTATAGCTGGGATCGTTATAACTCAGGTTGATAAAGGGCCAGGCTTTAGTAAAAAATCAATTAAACAAGTCAAAGCAAGAGAAGCAGTATCAATTCTTGAGAAAATTGCGGAAGAACATAATACTAAAGTTTTTGAGCAATACTTATTTAATAACAAACAATACAAAGATATGATTGCTAATCAAGCAAATGTTTTTACAAATAGTGGCTATAGTATCCCTCAAAAACAAATCACAAATGTTATGAATGAACTAATTAAGACGATTGGAGAACACAATGGCGAAAAAGCTTAATACTATCCAACAAAGAAATTATAATAACCTTTTAACAGCTGTTGAATCAAATGATCGCACAACAGCTAAAGAAGTATTTGACCGTTTTTTTAAAGGGAAAGAGATTGAAGAAGTAGTAATTGATAAACTTAAGGAGAAGCATGATATTACCTATCTAACTGAAGCAAGTGTAGAACCCAAAAAAGCTGCTGTTTTTCCTAAAAAAGTAAACATTGTTACTCAGAAAAAAGAAAAAAACAAAATTCCTACTAAACTTGAACCAGCAAAAACTCCGGAAGAAAAAGTGCGTTCAAATCTAAACATGACACAATTATCTATGTCTCGTTTTAGTGCATTAAGAGCTGTTTTAAATAAAAAAGATCTCAAAGGAGAAAATGGCAATTATCCTAAACGTGGAGGATCTGATAAGCTATTCACTGAAATGTTAGATCAGATGTACCAACTTTTAGATGAAGAACAAAAGGAGTTGTTTAATACATTGGTAGAAACTGAGATGAGTTTTAAGTAATCTAGTTTAACATGTAGTTATCATACAAAAATGTAGGTAACTCGTATTGAAATCATTTTTTGCATACAAAAGTGTAGGTAATTACTACACTTTTTGTTTTTGTTGTAATTTAGCATATAGTTGAGAGAGAAAATAGTGATGTTATAAAGCTTATTATTATTAATTTTGTTTTAGTAATAATAGTTTAAATAGTATTAAGTAGTATTAAGTGGTTAATTATAGTAACTAAGTAGTTAATTATAGTTTTAAGTAGTAGAACTCCTGAAACCCTTGCTGTTATTGAGGTAAGCTTACCTTTATCCTATAAAACTGTATGTATATCCTACAAATTGGTAGGTATATCATATAATTTTGCATGAACGTCACACAAACTTGTATGTTAAGTCTACAAAAATGTATGTATGTCATATAAAATGGCAGGTGTATCCTACAAATAGGTATGTATGTCCTATAAAGTTGCATGTTAAGTTTACAAAAATGTATGTATGTCATATAAAATTGTATGTATATCCTACAAAATGGTTGTAAATTTAAAAAAATACTATGAAAATCAGAATATTAGTGATATAATGTCATACAAAAGGGTTGTAAATTAATATTTTTATACCCTGTCACATATTGCAGAGAGTAATTAGCTTATAGTAAAATAATTACTTTTATTTAAAATACAACCAAAATGTATGATGAATGAACTAAGAGAGGTAGAAGCATTTGGTAGAGAATAGAGAGTTCAGAGAAATCATCAAATATGATAATAAGTTTACCCAAATGTTTCAACTTGGAGACCTTTCACCTCTTCAAGAAAACATGATTTATTCTATATTTGGTGAGTTGCGAGATGTTTATGACGAAAACGAAGCAGCAATATTTTCTTATTCGAGTCTGGCAATGCTAGCAGGAAATACATTTTACAGTTCTAGGGAACAAAAAATTGTTCCTAGGACAGGTAAGCGATTTGAAACTACAGTTGAGGAACTAGAGGAAAGAATGACTAAAATTGTATATCGACATCCCGAAAAGGTTGTCGATGGTAAGGTTGTCTCTTACACCTCCATCCCACTGTTCAAGACCTTTAGAGTAGACCACGAAAATAAACTCATTAAAATCCACCTGTCTGATGCGGAATATACTGAATATGATGAAGTAACTACAGAAGATGGATCAAAAGTAAAAGTAGCGGTCAGGCGTACAGTTAAAGACCTTTTTAACAACCCAGAGTGGGGTAAAAAAGCTAAGTACATTCAGTATGGACGTGACTACCATAACCTATTGAAGAGTAAGTATTCTAAACGATTATTTAGACATCTAGCTGACTGGCGTAAAACAGGTTTTGTAAAAGATACAGCTGAAGAACTAGAGCAAGAAGTTTTGATCTTGGATAGTCCGAGTTTACTTCGTTCGAAAGGTACTAAGCTGCAGCAAGCATTGGATGAAATCAATACGCTATTGGTTGATGAGCATGGACTTCCTGTTATTCAAGATTTGACAGTAGAGCGAATCAAAAAAGGAAAATCAATTACCCACTACATATTTAGGTTTAAACCGTTCGATGACGATTTGAGACGTATTGTTGCAACAAACGATAAAGTCATTACCTTTGAGAAGAAGAAGGAGTTAGACTTCAAACGTAAGATGGCTATCGTCATGGAGAAATTCTACACTGTTTTTCCTAAAGGGAGCAAAGCTGACAACTACAATAATAAAAATCAACTCAAACGTTGGCTTGAAACAATGGACCATGAACTTGTTATTGAGGCATTGGAAAGAACAGGAAGTGATGCAAACCGTACTTTTGGTTGGACAAGAACATTGCTCAATAAATGGGAAGTAGCGGGATACACAAAGCTTTCAGACTTGAGAGATAGTCACCCAACTAATAAGGATAATCGTCCTTCAAGTGTTCCAGACTGGTCTGAGCCAAACTATGAAAATGGAACGGATGACAAAGACCGTTTAAGACTAGTAGTAGTCGCAGTTAAATCAGCAATTAAAATAGAACTTTCAAAGACGCCTGACGAAGATAATAAGGCGGATATTAAACATTTAGCAGAGAAACTGTTGCAAGAGAAGCTGTGGGAACTTAAAGATAAAGGTTTAGAATCACTGTCTGATAGTCATTTTGAAGAGACAAGAGAACAACTTTTGACTGAGATACTTGATTATTTTAAAGTATAACTTCAGATATATTTTTGTAAATAGATTATATATATAATAGCGATACACGATGTATCGCTATTTTGTTTTAAAGTTTTTTTACTAGTTAAATCTAAAATCAACATGCAATCTTGTATGATATAATAGGTCTAAAATATAATTGGTAAACTAGTAGTTAATTGCTATCTTTATTGAGAGGAGGAGAATTATGTCAAAACAGAAAGATAAATATCTAGCACTTAGAAGGCAATTACCAGATATTATAGATGAGTATATATCTTACCTTCAAGTAGATGTCGAAGAGCCTTCTCCCAAAATGGTTGAACGTTTGTCAGTGATCCAGAAATTTTTAAATAGCTATGCAATTACGATTGATAAAGAGGGTGCCTCCCTATCATTGACAGACTTAGAAAAATTACCACGAGAATTTGTTCAAAATTATTTGGCAAATTTACGTCTGAAGCCAGCGGGAAAAAGATTTATTCTCTATACTTTAGCAGGATTTTGGAATTATCTTACGAATACCTCCTTTACAATTGAGAGAGGGATGCCGTTGTTTTACCGGAACGTGTTTAATGAATGGAAGATAGTTTATAAAGAGAGTTACCACAACATAATATATTCCGAATCAAAGAAGAAGACTATTTTGTATACGCAGGAAGAGCTCGAAGGGCTACTTGATTTCATGGCAAACAGTTATGTTACAACTCTACCAACTCAGAAAAAGGCTGATAATTGGGAAAAGGAGAAGGAGCGAAATATTGCTATATTTGCAATTATAATTGGTACTGGAGCAAGTACTCAAGAAGTTGTTAACTTGACAGTTAGGGATATTGATATGCGTAAAAAAGGAATTTGGGTTGTTAGGAACAACGAGAAACAGTTTATCCGTTTTCTTCCTTTCACAATTCCTTATATAGCTCCATTTGTTAAGGAACGACGTGGACGCTGGGACTTAGACCCTTCTATACCGTCATTATTTTTAACCATGTTGAAAAAGCCTATGGGGAGAAATACAATAGGTCATTTAGCAAAGAACATTGGACATGCTTATGGTAAGGTAATTACTCCTAGTATTTTAAAAGACAGCCACGCCTCTATTGTTTATAAAGAGACAGGTGATATTAAGAAAGTTGCTGAAATACAAGGATATAGTTTAGATAAGAATCACCTTATAAGATTTATTGATTGATAGTATGAACTTATCTCCAGATTAGTCAAAAGGCCACTTAAGGTCTTTTTTATGTCACTGGGTTACGAATAGTGACTCCTAAGTCTATAATGAATTTATAGAGAATAAAGGAGGTCTTATGCTTAGAAAAAACAATGAAAAAAGAGGTTGTCTTGGCAGTCTGATTTGGATACCGATAGCTATTGTTGTTATGTTTTGTATAGCTGGATATGGTATGTCCCAAGGAATTAATGTACCTGGTATTTTATCTAGTGGCTTTAATGTTATTAGTAAAGGAGAGCATGCCAATTCAAGTGATGTCGGAAAATTATTTGGGAAATTTATTCCCAAGTCAGAATCTTCGGAAACAGGAAACAGTTCTTCTAAAACAAGTGGTGGAAAGTCTGATGCTTTTAACTATAGTCCATTGCCTTTTGAAAACCATAAGCTAATGGTCAATGGAGATTTGGATAGTCTTGGTAGAGCAACATATGGGCACATCAGACTAAAGTATTCGGATAAACCACAAGATGATAGGGAAAGTAAAATTAATGTTGATCCAGTCGGTTGGCATAACTATCGTTTCAAGTACGAAGATGAGTCTGGAAAAGTTAAAAAAGCATATCTGATGAATCGTGGCCATCTTATTGGTTATCAGTTTTCTGGATTGAATTCTGAAATCAAAAATCTAGTACCTATGACACGCTATTTGAATGCAGGAAAGATGTCTGATAGTAAAACGGATGCTAATAATCCAAACGGTATGCTATACTATGAAAACGCACTAGCCAAATGGTTGAAGAAAAACCAAAATATGTATTTAGATTATTGTGTTGTTGCAAACTATACTGACAATGAGTTAGTACCTAGGACTGTAACGCTTTACTGGACATCCTTTGATGAAAATGGGACACAATATGGAGTTGAACTATCAGAAGCAGGATTAGCAACAAGTGATGGAAATGTGAGTTCGGTCACACTTCAGAACGTTTCAAAGAATGCTAACATTAACTACTTAGATGGTACAGCCACAAGTAATTACTAACATTGACTATAGAATGTTTTATGCTAAAATAAGAATCAGCGTAAGCGTTTGGACATTAACTAAAAAAGACAAACATAATTTCTAATGTTTGTCTTTTTTATATTTAATCTTCAAGAAGTTTGATGAGAAATCATTAAAAGGCATAGCTAAAAGGATTGTAAACGCTTGCTAAAAACAAATTTTCATAAAAATCTTCCTTTTAATAAGTAGGATTATGTTAAAATACTAAAGAGGTGTAAATTGTCAGATTATTTCAGATATACAGTGTAATCTGTAGATATTTCATAATTTTACGGCCTTTCCAAAATTGGATTGATTTTATTTGTAAGTGATGAAAAGTTGAAGAGCAATTTAGTCACGTTCTACTTAAACGTATAAGTATTAGGTTAGGTGACGACAAAAATTAATTATCCTACCATATTTGAATAGAATTTTTTGTTGTATAGCACAGACTTTTCTGGAAAGGAGCATTAAGACAGATTTTACGAAGAATAAATAATTTGATAATCAAAAAGACACTTAAAGAGCAACTTGAAAGATATTATTACAATAGGAGATATTTGAATGAAGGAAGTTTTAAAACTAAGAAAACGCCGAACAGGTCAATGGGTAACTGTTGCTGGTATTGTATTAATTGGTGCGTGTATGACAATTGGGAATACAGTGGTTTTTGCAGATGATACTCAAACATACCCGATTGAGGCATCAGGTAGTAATAAATTTAATTTAACGGACTCCCCATCTCTATTAAGTAGTGAGAATTTAGGAACGAACAATCGGGAACAAGAGGTAGCTACTTTATCTACCACAGGACAGGTCGATTCAAGTACCGAAACGACACCAGAACATATGATGAGTGAATCATCAACTGTCTCTTTAGGCACAAGTGATGTGGCAACTTCAGAGACGTCAACCTCAGTATTGGCTAGTCTTTCTGAGGTTGTGCCAACTAAGTCAACCGACAGATCTGAAGCGCTGGTGCCATCAACCTTATCGGAAGCTCCAAATAATGCATCAAGTTCAGAGGGAGGAGTATCTGAAGTCAAGAGCCAGTCTGAAACGCTAGTAGAACATTCTACTAATAGAAAAAATGAGGAGGAAAGTGGTGATAATTTAATTTACGATATACACAATCAAGAAGTGACAATAACTGATATCAAGAGAAAAGAAACGATTAAAAAACTTATAATTCCACAAAGAATTTCTAATTATAGAGTCACTGAAATAGGATCGTATGCTTTTTCGGGTTCTAGTTTGAAAGAAGTTGTATTGCCAAGTACGCTAACAAAGATAGGAGAAAGTGCCTTTAGAGATACCCAGTTGACAAGTATTACCATTCCGGAAGGAGTCACTGAAATAGGTTTTGGTGCTTTTATGGACTCTAGTTTGAAGGAAGTTGTATTGCCAAGTACGCTAACAAAGATAGGTTCTTCTGCCTTTAGCGGTACCCAGTTGAAAAATGTTACTCTTCCTACAAGTGTCACAGATATAGGAAGTAGAGCTTTCGGGCATATTGATAGTTTAAGCAGTATTGCTATTCCTAAGAATTTGAGTAATGTTTCTGGAGCTTTTTTAGGGTCACAACATCTCAAAACAATTCATTTTGAAGAAGGTATAACTAAGATAGCTGACGGTCTTTTTTTAGGTTCAGGTATATCGAACATAAAAATTCCCGAGACAGTTACCGAAATAGGAGCCGATGCTTTCCGAGACACAAGAATTACAGAACTTTATATTCCAGACAGTGTTACTAAATTAGGTAATGGTGCCTTTGGTTATTCTATTGAACAACCTACTCTTACTAAGGTTAGCCTGTCGGCACAAATTAACTCAACGACTTCTTCACCATTCTATGGGCAGAAGAATCTCAAGGAAGTAGAGCTTCGTGGGAACTGGAAGACAATTCCAAGTGGACTTTTCTATGGTACAGGAGTTGAGAAACTAGTAATTCCAGAGGGAGTCACTGAAATAGGATCGTATGCTTTTTCGGGTTCTAGTTTGAAAGAAGTTGTATTGCCAAGTACGCTAACAAAGATAGGAGAAAGTGCCTTTAGAGATACCCAGTTGACAAGTATTACCATTCCGGAAGGAGTCACTGAAATAGGTTTTGGTGCTTTTATGGACTCTAGTTTGAAGGAAGTTGTATTGCCAAGTACGCTAACAAAGATAGGTTCTTCTGCCTTTAGTGGCACACAGTTGAAAAATGTGTCGGTTCCTTCTAGTGTTAGGGAAATTGGTTCTTCTGCCTTTAATAGTACGCCACTTGAGGGAATTAATTTACCTTATGGTTTGCAAATAATCGGTAGTGGAGCTTTTCGAAACACCAAGCTTGAAACAATTGAGATTCCAGAAGGTGTGACTTATCTTGATGATTACACTTTAGCCAATATTCCAACACTTAAGTCTGTGTATCTTCCTAAAAGTTTGACAACTTTCGTTCAGTCTTGGGATACACCTCTTGAAAGCGTAGAATATCATGTTTATCTGGATTCTTTTGTTTTCGAATATATGATTGAAAAACAACTTAATTTTAAACTTCGTGATGAAAATGTTACAAATGATGACAGTAAAGTGTTAGACAGTAGCAATTCCTATTATCTGACAACGACAACAGGTACTCGTCGACAAGGATATTTAGGTCTAGACTTAAAGTATGCTATAAAAAAAGATAAATCAAGTGATGATGGAAAGTATGTCCTTCACCTCAATATACCATCTAAAACGAAAGTTTTTGAAAATAAAATACGTGTAAATGGCCAAGATGTAACAGCAACAGTTTCTAATGGTTATCTTGATATTCCTGTTTCAGAAGAGATAGGTAAGATTAAGTTAATGCTGATGACAGAAAATAGAGAACTCACTAATGTTCGTTTATTTGCACAGCTTTCCTATCAAAAAGATAGAAAAAAAGTATCCGAAAATATTGGAGCTATCAATGTTAATATCCCTGTCTTAACACTAACAGCTAATCGGGTAACGTCTAGGAGTTACTCTCGTATTAGTGGAATAGCCGACCCTAATGACCAGGTAATTGCTTATCTTGATGATATGGCTGTTGGTCAAGTCAAGATCAAGAAAGATGGAAGTTATACTTTTGATGTACCTCTAGTCACTCCTGTAGACAACAAAGAATATACAATCAAAGTGAAGGCTATATCATCAGATGGTCGAGAAATCAGTGAGACAGCAACAGTTCGCTATGAGAAAAAATATCCTGAGTTAGTGAACTTTATCATGAGTCATAATGGCTACACTTATAATTTGAAAGAGAACCAAGACAAAGTTCCAGTAATTAGTTTTAGACATGGTGGACAATTTGATTTTGAGGTTGAATATACGAATACCAGTGGCAATGATAGTCTCTATCTTGTCAGTAGTCGCGAAGGTATTAATAAAGTTATCGAGTTAAAATGGGATGTCAAAAAAGAAAAATATGTATATACTGGCTATTTTGACCAAGAAAATACTAGTTATATTCCCGGTAAAATGTCTCTTTATCTTGAAAAAGGTGTTGCACCATCAGAAACTATATATAGTAGAGAGGTTCAAGATAATTTATCACAACGTACTGCGGACAAAATTTTAAAAATAGACAGTGATGGGGATGGATATCCAGATATAGTTGATAAACACCCAAACGCCTGGGACGTAGGAGACCGCGATTTGGCAATTTTCTCATTATTAAGTTATAAATCAGAAAAAGAAATAAAAAAAATCTTCCTTGATAAGAGTTTTAATGACAAGGGCTTAAACATAGGAGGATTAGACCAGTCTTTATTTGAAAATTGGCGATTATTGGGTTCACCTGTCTTCTTACCAGGAGTTGCATACATTAATGTTTATAGATTTGTAAATGATAAGACAAAAGAAATTGTTTTAGCTATACGTGGTACAGATGAGGAGGTAAGAGAAGGTGGCGATAGAGGAATAGAAAAGCCTTTTTTAAGCCCAGAATGGATAGATAATTATCTTGATATATGGGCTGGCGTATCTTTAGATAAAGACGTAATAAAGACCTCTCTTAATTTGTTGTTGCCTAGCGGTAGTGATTATGATGTATCAATTGTTGGGCATTCTAGAGGCTCCTATCTTGCATATATTTTAGCAGCAGAAATGTTAAAAAATAGATTAATAGCTCAAGATTATGAAAAAATTGATAGTGTTATTGATACTAAAAAATTAATTAGAGGAAATCTAAAAAATGTTGTTACTTTTAATGGTGTCGGACTTGCTGCAGAGAAAGAACAAGTGCTTGCAGTGGTGAAGGGACTGATTGAAAGACTGATACAAAATGCAACAGGAGGTAATTTAGTATCACCGTTGCAAAAAATAAAAGACGAGCTATCAACCACGGATTTTCAGTCAGAAAAGGAACTAATTGAATTATTACAATCCTCAGGTTTAACAAGGGCTTATAGTATAATAGGAGATCCGGTTAGTGATCCATTCCGTAATGGAATTGGAATTGGTGTACATCCTAATATAGTTTTGCCAAGATATGAAAAAAAGCGGCTTATTAATCCAGAAAATGGAGAATTAAGTGAGCATGATATTCATAATTTTTTATATTATTTATCACAAGGAGTTAGAAACTCGAAAAATCAATTTAGGGGAATTGGTGATTTAAAGTCAAACGAAGTCAATGAAAGAATTAGCAGTAGTGCACTCTCAGATTTTAAATTTGTGATAGACCCATCCGGTATTGTAATCAATGATGTTTCTAAGAATCCTATTACTGGTGCAATAACCACAATTTATTATCGAGGTGAAAATGGTGAAGAAGTGCTATGGGATGCAGGTGAGTATTCACAGTTTAATCCTTTGTTTACGACAGTTAATGGCGAGTATGCTTGGGATGTGCCAGAGGGATTCTGGAAAGTCAAGGTAAGTAAAGAGGGATATGAGTCTGCTGAGTCTGACTGGCTTCCAGTACCACCACCTCAGACAGAAGTACATTTCAACTTAAAACCATTGTCTTATAAGATAACTTATAAAGTTGGAGATGGCATATTAAAGGAAGATGTTCCAAGGAGCTACCAAACTGATGTAGATACGGAGTTGCCTTATCCTGTTCGTAAAGGATACGTTTTTACAGGATGGTATTTAGATGATAATTTCTCAGGTGAACCTTACTTTAATACATTGTTCGATAAAGCAGGTGACAAGGTGCTTTATGCTAAGTGGGAAAAGGACACAAAAATCCTAAGTGATGATGATAACATTGTTACAGTGACAGTTTCTGGAAATGATGTAAATGCGATAGATAAGGTTGTTAAAAAGGAAGTTACTAATGCTGATATCTTGGAAAAGGTTGGGGATCATAATAACCTTCTTATGGAAATTCAAGCTTTAGATGATGATGGTAATATAGTATCCTTATCTGAAGACGCTAAAATTGAACTAGCAGTGATTTCAGGTCGAAAACCTTATAAAGTGTTACATTATGTAAAAGATAAGTCGACTTTTGAAGAGGTACCATTTAATTGGAATGAAAAGGACAAGAACATTTCCTTAACCACGTCAACTTTAGGGGTTTATTTGATTCAAAGTAAATTGACAGAACAACAAATGACTACTAAGGTTCGTCAAGAAAGTCGAGTTCTTAAGACTGATAAAATTGAATACGTTGATGATGCAAGTCTTGAAGCAGGTGAACTTCGAGAAGTTGCAGCAGTAGACGGACAAGTTTTAGTAGAAATCACAGACATCTATGTAAATGGTGAATTACAGTCAAGTACAGAAAAAGAAATATCACGTATTGAACCTCAAGCTAAGAAGGTTTATCGAGGCACAAAACAGGTATCACAAGTTCCAGATGTTGCACCAATTGAGGTTAATAGAATCGAACGTAATAATATTACGAAAGAGCATCAAGGGGGTTCTATTGTGATAAATACTAAGTTAGAACCAGTAGTGATGAATCAATCGTCTTCTGAACCTCTTTCGTCAAAAGAAACAACCATAAGAACTAAGGGTTATTTACCAAATACAAGTAGTGAATATGGTTATGGTTTTGAGTGGGCAGGTATTATTGCTTTAGCAACGGCTCATTTTGGAATCATCTCAAATAAGAGAAAGAAAAACATAAAAAACTAGTTATTAGTGATGGATTAACTCAACTTTAAGAATTATTCCACATTAAGACTGATGGGAAAGTTCTCAGAAGTGCTATTCTTCTGAGGGCTTTTTTGATGTTAAGGAAACTGAGGATTATATATTTGAAAAGGATATCGACGTGAGCGCAATTAACCGTTGGTTTCATGCAGAAGCACACAATGAAATTTTTGAAGTCGCCTTTATATTTTGGTTGCTCTAGCCTTGCATTGATATCAAAAATCTATATAATAATAGATAATAAAGCGTCAAAAGAGAGGGGGAGAATTATGTTTATGATTTTGGTTCTATTACTTACATTAGCGAGTATCTTATACGTTGCCATCGGTATCGCCAAGAAAATCTTTTCAATTTTCGCCTTAATTACACCAATTGTAGTCTTGTGTGTCGGGCTTCTTATCGCAATGAATTAACAAAAGTCAAGGGGTGTCACTATCTTACAGGTAGTGACCTTTTTTGTTATGCTTTTAATGTCAAAAAAGACATTAAAGGAGAAAAATATGAAAGCACTTAAACTTATAAGAGAGGACGGTTATGAAAACGTCCATTATGCTAGTTTAGGGGAGCAAAAATTTAAAACATTGGTTGTTGCAGATAGGAAAGATGAACAAGAACAATGGTTTGAGCAACCAGAAATTGAATGTGTCCCAGAAGAAGTCTCAGATATCATTCGAAACTACACACTCCCATATATTGATCTCGGAAATACTGAAGATGAGTATTTGTTAGAACAAGCAACTAATAAGGTTGTATCAGTTGTGGTAGAAAATGTGCTTGAAACACAGCCATTTATTCCTAGAAATAGAAATGGTCGTCCTATCGGTGAAGGTGTAGCTTTTTGTGATATGTTAGTAGGACGTATCCAAAATGGAGAACTTGCTGGAACAGCTGTTTATATTAAACAAACTGAATCTGGCTTCCGTCAGCCAAAAGATTTCTTTAAAATGGTTGGACGGATTTTTCCTTGTAAATTAACTGAAATCCATATCCAAACTATCGACAATTATAAACTCACAATCAATAACCCATCAAACTATGTTGTTGAAGGTAGTATTGAGTTAGCTGAGTGGTTAACTAATTATCAACTTCTTCAGCAAATTGAAAAGAGTAAAGATAACTCTTCACGTAATCGAGATAGAAAAAATATCTTAGAGCGTACTCATGAAGGTATTGTATCAGCCGTTATTAACAATGGTAGCAATGCAGGTATCATGGCAATGACCAAAAAATTACAAACGGTATTCATTCCTAAACATAGGGTAAGTTATGAGTGTGATTCTTCTTTTGTTAACCTAGACGAAGTAGTATCAGTTTTTGATAGGGTAGAATTTAAAATCACTGGAGCTAATACCCAAAAGCCAAGTCCAAATCAAAGAGAACGTCACATTATCCATGATTATATTCGTATCGAGGGGGATATGAAAGTTCTCGAAGAAGCCCCTCAAGATGCTTTGATTGAGATGATTGATAATAAGAAAGTCATAGGACGATTGTTTAAAGTGCGATTTATCAGTTTTGATCCACAGAGTCTACATACAGTAGAGTTGGTCGACTTTCCAGGGATCAAAATTAAAATGAAGGACTCAGGTTCCTTAAATCGGGTTCCTTTTAAGCAAGGAGATGAAATTTCAGTTGTTATACTAGATGCTCGTTATCGCTGGGTAGACGCAAATAGCAGGGGGCGTCGAGTGGCCAAAAAAACTGAGGAAGTGAGCAGTAATTCACAGAATACGGAAGAGAAAAAATGTCTGTTTCGTATCAAATCACGTTTCAATAGTTTCTATCCAAATCGTGTGAACAGTAAAATCTTATCAACTTTTTTTACTAGTTGAGTCGTAAATAGTTCCCTCTGAAATGGGAACTTTTTGTTTACGGTCGGAACAGAAAAAATAAACAAGGAGGGGCCATGAACCATCATAATATCAATGCTATTGTCTATTATCTGATAGTCTTTATTCGGTATGTCTTACCTATTACCTTGGTCTTCATCGGTATCGGTAGGTGGAGTTATGCTAAATCTATCAATAATCCAGAGAAAAAAATCATGGGAGTAAATTTTGCCTTAAAATCAATTTTATTCTTATATATCGTTACATTTATCCCTATTTTCATCATCTATGGACTCGCAATGATATCAAAGGGAGGCACACATTGTGGTGACTTCTCTATGATTAGCTTCGTAGAAGTCTTTACCCTAATAGAAATTCTTGCAGTTGGAATATTGCCTGCATATGGTTTCATACAGGGTTACATATATCACTATCAATGGTTGATTACAGAAGGTAAGAAAACAACGAGTCTACCTCGACGAAATCTATTCATTAGACTTGGAATAATAAGTCCGATTGCTATTGTCGTATTTATGGAATTCTTGAAAAAAATGTTTGCTTACTAGAGAGGTGCTTTATGCGGAAGATCTTGAAATTATTTTTTAATCGTTATTATACAAATGGTAAGCGAACAATAGATATCTTGCTGTATTGTTGGCGAAAATATATCGATTGGGTATATCATATATCTTTTGGATTATTTGCTTTCAATATTATTATGTTTATCTTAAGATGGCGTTTGCCTAATTGGGTATTTATATCTTTATTTATATTTTTGTTCGTTAATATGGCTTTAGTTTTATACATTGGTGTATGGCACAGTAATGTTACAAGTCGTCAAATTTTCGTGTTATTTGAAAAATATGATACCTTTAAACGAGCAGAACGAAAGAAGATTATTGGTAGGTATGCTATAAGAGCAGCACTAGCAGCAGTACTTATATCTTCTGGATTATATGTACTAACAATCAATAACTTTATCTTATCCCTCATCAATCGTATGTATGATGTAGCAGATAATTATCTCAAATATATGCCCTGGTCAATACCAAATGGAAGTCAGACAGGCATTGTATTAAGTTATCATACCCTAAAACCCTTAATAGGATCTGACTGGTTCAACAGTTTATTATTGTTAACTCCGATTGGAGCAATTGGTCTTATTTTTTATAATAGTTATGCGACTGGGATTGCTGAAAAAACCTACGAGAAACTTGTTGAGCAATGGTTAGGTGGACGTTACTTCCAAGACAGTGTATTAAGTAATATCGTTCATAATCAAGATGAAAAAGGTCAAGCGAATTTGGTTATGGGACTTAACTCTAAAACTGGAGAGCAAGTGATTTTACATGCTAATGAGAGGACTTATCATACTATTATCTTTGGTTTGATTGGTACTGGTAAATCGGCAACGATTCTGATTCCAGCAATGCTACAGGATATGGAAAATATGAAATACTATCTATTATCCTATCGTAAGTATTTGATGAAAGTAGATGAAGAACTGGAACAAGGATTCTTTAGCACAGAGTTTGAACGGAAGACAAAAAGACGTGAATTGTTGGAGCAGTGGTATAACAATGGTTATGCTGCAGAGCTTACAAATGGTATTTATATGACTGAACCATCAGGTTCGATGTATGGCACAATTGTTAAATACGCTCATAAAATGGGCTTCCCGGATGAAATGATTTGGACTCTAGATCCTACTAACCCAGGAACTGGTGCAATTAATATTTTGGATGGAGATACTACTCAGGTAAAAGGGGCTGTTCGAGACTTATTTAAACGATTTAGTGATCCAAGTGGGACTGGTTCTTCTTTCTTCCTTAACCAAGAAGGACAACTTACTGATAATATCATTACGGTCATTAAAGAGGTAGCATTGATACCAGATGCCCCAATAAATTATATGTTAAAAGGTAAGTCTCCAACACTAACTGAATTCTCAAATATGTTACGTTCTAGTGATTGGATTGAAGCCTATATTGCTGTTTTTGAACAATTACTCAATCGAAAGAAAAGGCTTTTTGAAGAAACGTTGAAAAAGCATGAAGCATTCTTAAAGCAGGAAAAAGAAAAGTGGTTAGAGGAATCAGAGTACAATCGTGAACACGAACAACTCTTTGATACTATCCTTAGACCAGAGAATGTTCATGAAGCTATTAACGCCTTTAATGATGAAAGAAATAAACTTGAAAACCTCCTAAGTTCTTATGATTATTTCATCAATGCTCATCAATTAAATTCGTACACAGAGGAATATTATTATACCTTTGATGCTAACGTGTCTGGTCTAAAAGCAGTTATTGATGACCTATCATCTTCACCAGAAATTCGTCGTGTATTTTTCTCTCAAAGTACCAAAGATTTAGATATCGTTTTAAAAACAGGTGGAATGATTTTGGTCAATTCTGCTAAAGGTGTTCTTGGTAAAGAAAAGTCTCGAATGGTAGCACAGATGGTAACATTGGTTATGCAAAATGCTGCTCAAAGACGTCTTCCAGATAAGTCTCCTTTCTTTGCTTTTTATGAAGATGAAAAGAATGGTTACTTGATGCCAGGTAATGATAGTAACTTCCTAGATGAGTCTCGTAAGTTCCATGTTCCAGTTATGCATGCTTACCAACATGACGAACAAATTAGGGATTCTATTGGCGAATCTGGGGCTGATGCAATCAAGATGTCTTATCGTAATGCCTTTACCTTCCAACAAACCTCAACAAAGGTTGTAGAGTTTATTAATCTTCGTTCAGGAGGGAAACATTACGCTCTTAAAGAAACCAAACGTGCAGCAAACGATGATCTCTTAGCAGGGAATCAAGGGAACTCAAGTGCGACTTCAGAGGAGGTAGTAGAAGAAGATAACTTCACTGCTAGAGATGCAAATAACCTAGAGAAATTCCAAGTTGGTGGTGTTATCGTCAGTGATGATGAAGTCTCAAATATGATTTATTTGACAACATCTCCGCATTTTGAAATGGAAATTTCAAAGGACTCTTTTGTCTCACATACACCTTTCAATAAGGTTTATGGGCTTGGAGAGGAAGAGCCGGAAATTGCAAAAGCCTATAAAATGTGGAGAGCAGAAGTGATAGAATATTATGCTCAAAAAGAGTCTGAAAGCCACCTCTATGAAAGTGATTTTACTGACGAAGAATGGCAAGCAATCATGGATGTTAAGGTGCCAAATGTTGATAGTAATGTAAATGATACAGTTGGTAAAAAAGATGATTCCCCATCAGTTAAAAGAACAATCTTAGTCAACGATAGTATAACAGAACATAGAGAAGGTACTTCAATTAGAGAAGAGGTAACAGAGGATATTGAGCAAAAAGAAGAGGTCAATAACTCAGAAATCCCACCAGTTGTTGAAGAAAGACAAACTGTAAATAGCAAAAATGATATTGGTGAGTTGAAGGATAAAGAAATAACTCAAAAAGTGATCCTAGCTCCATCATCGACACCCGAAACAGTCGATACTCAAAATATTCAAGCACCTAATCAAGAGTTTGAATTACCTCAAGAGCTGTCTCGTGTAGCTCGTGAGAAAGCAACTAAAACTTTAAAAAGTAATGTAGGACAAATGGATATTGATGAGGAAGAGGGGTTTTAGATAACATAAAAAGCAACGGAAATTGAGCTGCACCCCAAAAGTTAGACAGAAAAAATCTAACTTTCGGGGTGTTTTTATTATGAAATTGACTTATGAAGATAAGGTTCAAATCTATGAACTTAGAAACCAAGGATATAGCTTAGATCAGCTTTCAAATAAATTTGGGATAAACATTTCTAATCTTAGCTACATGATTAAATTGATTGATCGATACGGAATAGAAATCGCTAAAAAAGGAAAGAATCGTTACTACTCTCCTGAATTAAAACAAGAAATGATTGATAAAGTCCTATATAAAGGCTATTCTCAAGATAGAGTTTCTCTTGAATATGCTCTCCCAAATCGTGGGACGCTTCCTAACTGGCTCACACACTATAAGAAAAACGGGTATACTATTGTTGAGAAAACAAGAGGAAGGTTATCTAAAATGGGACGTAAGCCAAAGAAAAAACTGGAAGAAATGACGGAACTAGAACGTCTTCAAGCAGAAAATGAGTACCTTAGAGCGGAGAATGCAGTTCTAAAAAAGTTGAGAGAACTCCGATTGAGGGACGAAAAAGAGCAAGAAGAAAAACGGAAATTGTCCGAGGATTGGTAAC
>ERZ773051.863-NODE-863-length-18425-cov-9.359118_pt1 | contig 18425 bp, 12 predicted proteins | sample MGYA00580631_ERZ773051 | MGnify/ENA primary metagenome ERZ773051 (study PRJEB29015, sample SAMEA2738137) | human oral metagenome | biome: human oral; feature: human-associated habitat; material: saliva | place: China | collected 2204 ... | reverse complement strand
CCACCTCCGCACAGTTGAGTAGGGCTGTAAAAGCTGATGAAATCAGCGTAGTAGATCCCACTCAACCACTGCGTCTTGCTCGACAATCCAAAGACAGTTAAGAGGCTAGGACTTTTGTCCCAGCCTCTTTCTGTTATTTTTGCATCGGTCCTATTCCGTCGTTTCTTCACTTGCGACTGGACTGGCTTCTGTTTTTTCTGACTCTGATGATGGGGTCTGAACAGGATCTGAAGCCTCTTCCTTATTTTGGCTAGGATCGCTTGTAGCAGGACTTTGAGGGGCTGGGTCTGCTTTGTCTGCTTCCGCCACTACTGTCGATGGAGCTGCTAGCAATTCATCTCGAAGAGCTTGAATCGCTTGTAGCAAGGCTTTCTTGTCGCTCCTTGGATCAGCTAGTTGATCAAAGAGAGCTTCTAAGCGTTCAAACTGAGCATCACTGGCTCCTTTTTCGGCCAATTGTTGGTGGAGAGCGATCAACTGGTTATAAATCTCTTGATAGAGGGCCACATCTCCAAGTTGAGGTTCCTCTGTTTTCTTTTGCTTTTGTTGTTCAATCGTTTCACCAACTTCACGCAAAAGACTTTTTCCTGCAGTCAAGGCCTTGTCAGCATCGGGCTCTTGCTGTACCTGTTCCAAACGTTCTTCAAAGGCAGGACGCTTGCTTTCTTCTACTTGTGGCAAAAGAGAGCTGATTTGTTCCAAAAGGGTTGTCAAGAGACTAGAGCGTTGACGGGACTCTGTCTTTTCATCCAAGTCACCATAGACCCCTTTGAGGAAGTCGTAAACAGCTAGGTTATAGGACGGAGCATCTCCTCCCTTTTGATCTAGAACTGTTTTTTCGATTGGATAGGTTGGAGCATTTTCCTGGGACAGTAGCTGGTCAATCGCTTGCTTAGCTTGGTAAAGTTCCATGAAATGGGCTTTTGAGTCCCAAGCTTCTTCAAAGGCTTGAGCCCGGTAAAGCTTCAAAGCAAGGTCTGATGCTGTCGCCCGTAATTCCGGTGTCAAACGCGCATCACTTAAACTTTGGTAGAAATACTTGAGGTAGTCCACCGAAGTCACACCAGTCCGATCTTGCATCTCCTGAATAGCTTGCAACAATTTTCCTTCTTGCTCCAATCGTTGGCTATCTTTAGCTGTATAGGCTTCCTGCAACTGAGAAACCAGGCTTTCTTTCTTGAGTTGGAAGGCTTCGGTATCTAGCAATCGAACCTGCTCCAACAATTCCTGGTAGCGACGGTCCAAGGCCGTCTCTTCTTTCGGTTTGACTTCCTGGGTCGCATGAATATATTCCTTGTCAACTTGCTCAAGACTCGCCAAGTACCCTGCTGTTGAATTGCTTGGGAAGTTTTTAACAGTTTCTAAGAATTGACCCAAGTTCAACTCAATCCGTCTTTGTTGCAGAGGGTCTGAAGCGTACAAAGTCCGACTTTCTGCTAGGAGTTGGTTGACTTTGTCCTCTACAGCTTTCTGATCCAAGTCACCTTTCTGGTAAGCTGCTTGGATGGTCGGCAGACGGTGAGCCAAGTAGTCCGCCAAGCCTGCTGAGCGCACCTTGATATAGTGGTTATGGTCCCCATGCGGAATGACAAACTGACCATTCTCGATTTGCATCGTATAAGGGGAAATACCAGAGCGAAGTGCTGTTGCATAGAGCTCGTTGATAAAGTCTAGCTCAGGATTTCCTGTTTCAAGTGGAATCCGGACATGTTCCTTCCGAACTGCATAAGGGTGGATATGGGTTGGATCGTATTCTTGGTCTGGATTGTTAAAGACAAAGAAACCATTGGAAATCTTGATAGCTTCCCGAGGGACGCCGTAAGTCTGGCTAATGTACTGAATTTTTTCTTCATCCGAAGCATCTCGCGAATAGGTCGCTACATCATCTGTCAGTGGTTGACCCTTGTCTTCTTCCTTCTTACCAGCTAACACTGCCTCTGCAGCTGCGATCTCTTGAGGAGAGAGATCCTTCTTGTAGAAGTAATGAGCATGGTCTCCATGAGCGACCATATAACCCTCGTCATCCTTGCTGATGACATGATCTGCATGGAAACCATGATCGTGCTCATGGGCCTGTTCATTTTCATGATGATGATCATGATCGGCTTCATGGTCTTCATGATCATGCTTATGATGAGGATCCTCCTTCTCATGGTCATGATCATGATCGACTGGTTTTGTCTCTGGACTTGAAGGTTGAGTTGGTTTTTCTTCTGTTGCGACAGCTCCAGCTTGAGAACGGAGGATTTGGTACTGTCGTGCCAACTCCCGCTCTAAAGGCGAAAGGAGACTATAAGGGATGAAATGGAAATGATTCCCATGAGGATAAACTACCCCTTGATCTGTCCATTTGGTAATTTTACTTGGATCGAAGACAGAACCATCCGACTCAACATGGCGCTCTGAAAGCGGAGTATTCCGTAACTCTTCCTGAAGGCTTTCAAGACTTCGTCCTTCTTTGGTCACTTTTGGATGGGGAAGAGGAGTTGAAAGGGCTGGAGTGACAGGTGCTGGAACCGGCTGATTCGGATTAACCGGTGCAGTCAACTGGATAGAAGGGGGCAATACAGGTTTCACCTCATGTTTTTCTCCTCTACCATTTAAAATAGATAAGGCCGCAGCTAATTCTCCAGCTGATAAGGCGCTCTTCGGAATAAAGTGGTAATGTCCACCATGAGGCACGATAAAGCCATCCCCTGTATCAGAAATCACATCCCCAGGATGGAAGACATAACCGTCATCTGTCCGATAGCCACCTTGAATAGGCTTAACTCCAGCTGTTAGACTAGAGACTGTTTTCCCTTCTCGTAGAGCCTGACTCGGCTGGCTGAAGTCACGAGTTTGTCCAGCTTTTTGGGCACTATCTTTCGAACCTGAGACTAGCTCTCCTTTTTTCTGTTGGGCTATTTCCTCCACCGAACGGACATTTAGCGTATGTTGCGGATTGGTTAGGTAGAGGTAGTAGGTCCCATCCTTCTTGATAATATAGCCATCTCGCACCTGTGTGACAATATCCGATTGTTGCAGTTGGTAAGTGGGATCACGTAAAATCAGCTCCTCACTAAAAATCGCATCGTAAGGGACTTTGCCATTGTAGTAATGGAAATGATCTCCATGGGAAGTCACAAAGCCCTCATCAGTAATTTTGACCACAATCTGCTCTGCCTGGATCTTTTCCTTCGAGTTGACGGTTTCAATGCTTTCTTCCTGCTTGCTTGAGTGGCTAGCTGACTTTTTCTTGTCTCCTTGTAAATACTGCACCTGATTCTGATTCTTTTTGTCTTCCTTGACGGGTGCTTGCTGACTTAAGGCATAGGCGCACAAACCCAAACCTACAGTTGCTACTAATCCAATTGTTGCTTTTTTCTTCATTTCTTTTTACTCACTCCTGTAATTCTTTCGCAAGACTAGCCATATTTTCTTCTAGGTTCTCTAAGAGATCTTTATTATTTTCCGGATCCGCTTCGAGAGGATCTAAAACCTTCACTTTTGCTCCTGTAGCCTTGGCAATGCTATCGGCCACCTTGGACGAGGTATGCTTCTCAACAAAGATCGTCTGAACTTGATAGTCCTTGACAAACTGCTGAATCTCAGCCAATTGACGGGCTGTTGGCTCCTGCTCAGGCGAGATACCTGCAATTCCTAATTGTTTCAGGCCAAAGCGCTTGGCTAGATAAGAGAAGGCTGTATGCTGGGTCACAAAGGTCTTTTGTGTCGCTTTTTCAAAGAGAGGCTGGTATTTGGCCACCAAAGCCTCACAGCGTTTTTCAAGTTTTTGGGCATTAGCCTCATAATAACTTCTGTTCTCTGGATCAATGTCTCCCAACTCTTGGGCGATGATTTTCCCTTCTTCAGCAATTTTCAGTGGATCCATCCAAGTATGAGGGTCATACAAGTTTTTTGCATCCTTGCCCGCCGTATCCTCAATATCCTCTAATCCAGCGACCTTGTCCAGTCCCATTCCTTTGCTGGCTTCGATAACTCGTAGTTTCGAGTCTTGCAAGCTAGGGTCTAGACGCCCGGCCCAAGATTCGAGTGTGTGAGAATGGTAGACAAAGACATCCGCGTCATAGATCTGGGCTGTCTCCTTGGCCGAAGGTTCGTAATCATGAATCCCAGCACCTGACTGAACCATCCAGACCTCGTTTCGATCGCCTGAAATCTCCTTAACCAGGGAATAGACAGGATAAAAACTCGTCACAATTTTGAGTCCCTTTTTCGTTGAGTCAGCTCCAGAACTTCTCTGGCTTCCACAAGCCACCAACAACAAGAGGCAGATGAATCCAATTCCTAAGACTCTTAGTTTTCTCCCAAACATGTATAATCCCTTTCTTTTTCTTAATCAGTTTATTAAACGGTTAATTAACTAGTTAATAATAACGCTAATTTTTTAGTTTGTCAAGATTTTTTTGTATTTTTTCTTCTTTTTAAAAAGATAAGCTGCACCGCTTGCTACTACAAAGGCTAATACCAAGCTAATCAAGGAGATGGTGGTACCAGTGCTTAGAAAGAAACCAATCTTCTTACCTGGTTTCTTAGACCCTGGTGTAACTGGTTTTGTAGGTTCATGTTTATTGGTTAGAACAACATTACCTTGACCATCATCTATATCCGTCACTTGGTAACCTGTTGAAACATCTACTCTTCGACCGTGTAGGTGGTAGCTTTACCCTTGACAATTTTGTCTAAGTCCGCAAAGAATCTAAAAAACCAGCCCCTTCATAGAGCTGGTTGTCTTTCTATTATAGAAAAGTCCTTAGGAAAAAATGCTGAAATCCTTATTTGTTATTTATAACGTGGTGTAGCAAATCCGCGGATATTTCCATGTCCGATACGGTAAACATTGCGTTTGACAGTACCAACGTCACCTGAATTCCCTTCGATTGTATGAATAAATCCATTTTCGACACGTTCTACAATTCCAATATGGTCTGCAAAACCGTCATTCGACTGAGAATATTCATCCCAGTTAAAGGTAATGATGTCCCCTGACTTTGGTGTAGAGGCCCCATTTTCATTCCAAATACCCAAACGTTTAAAAATTTGGATATGGCGCTCTACGCCACACTCACGACCAATCAAATGACTAAGCCCTTCTCGTTGGAAGACTGTTGTGACAAACACATCGCACCAATCATCCGTATTCTTCACTGGATAACCTACTGGCAACGGATGGACACTATTGTAATCTCTGACCAATTTTAGGTGCTCTGGAGATCCAGTCTCAACACCAATCAAGCTTGACGCCGCCTTTAAAACTCGACCTAACTGACCATCTGCATCTTTTGCAGAAAGATGCTTCAGATAGAGCTGATTTCTAGTTACAAAGTTCCGGTTTTCTACCTGCACCGTCGTGCCACCGACACCAACCTGACTACCATCACCCTGGATATAATACAAATGTACATGATAAGTACCTGTCGAAAACTTATGGTCAGAAGCCTTCACGCTTACCTTGTAAGTCCCATCTGATTGACGAGTCGCTTCATACCAAGTCAAATCATCCTGACCATTTACCTCAGACCAGGTTGGTACTTGCACTACACGGACACCTTTTGGACTATATACATTACTGATAATGACATCGAATGTGCCATTATCCTTGTTGTTGTTTTGGATTGTGATCGTAGCAGTCGGAGTTGTTTTCTGAACTTCTACAACGGTCTCTGTAACATAACGGCGTCTATTATTTTGATCAAGATAATGAACGTGGACTTGGTACTGACCCAAAGTGTTCTTATGATCACTTGCTTTGATTGTTGCTCGGTAGGAACCATCAGATTGACGAACAGCTTTATGCCAAACTAAATCATCCTGACCTCCTGCTACACTCCATGATGGAATCAAGACTTCTTTTAAACCAGTCGGTGATACTACATTACGAACTACTGCATCAAAGGTGCCTGTACTTGAGTTATTGTTCTCAATCGAAAGTGTCCCTTGTGGCTTAGATTGACGAACTTCTACAACAGTCTCTGTAACATAACGGCGTCTATTATTTTGATCAAGATAATGAACGTGAACTTGGTACTGTCCAACTGAGTTTTTGTGGTCACTTGCTTTGATCGTTGCTCGATAGGAACCATCAGATTGACGAGTGGCCTTATGCCAGATTAAATCATCCTGACCTCCTGCTACACTCCATGATGGAATTAAAACTTCTTTCAAGCCAGTCGGTGATATTACATTACGAACTACTGCGTCAAAGGTGCCTGTACTTAAGTTATTGTTCTCAATCGTTACGGTGCCACTTGGTTTTAAATCCTCTGGTCGTTTTCCAATAAAAACATTTGTCACGGTTCCACCAACACCCGTCATCTGTCCATTGTTCTGGACATAGTAAAGGTGGATATTGTAAAGACCGGTTGAGTTTTTATGGTCCGACGCTTTTACATTGACGGTATAGGTTCCATTTGCTTGACGGTTGGCTGTATACCAAACAAGATCATCTTGACCACCTATTTCTGACCAGATTGGTACAGACACTATTCGAACCCCGTTTGGCGCCTTAACGTTTGAGATTACAACGTCAAAGCGACCCGCCATGGTATCGTTATTGACAATGCTGATCTTACCACTTAAGGTGCCTTCTGTCGGGTCAGCTACGGGTTTTGCGTTCGCTGTAAAGCGACCTGTATAGTCTACACTGTGGTCAAAAAGGTGTTTGCCTGGAAGCAATTCCGCTTGAGAAGTGAACTGCCATGCTCCGGCTTTTCCATTGTAACGCAAGCTTTTCGCATCATTTACAGATAGTTTTGGAGAAGGATATTGGGCAACCCAGAAATTTTGAAGACCAAATTGAGCAGTGTTGACAGGACCTTTCTTACGAAGATTATTTTCATCCAACCAGCTGGCACTAGTATAGAACATCAAGTTGGTGTAGCCATTCTTGCGCATTTCATCCACCCAAGCTTGAGTATTGCGGTTGATATTTGACTGCATCATAGCATCCTCAAAGTCATTGACCATAAGAGTATTCTTTGGAAGATTCAAACGTTGTGCTGCCGCAATATAGAATCGTGCTTCTGCACGCGCTGCTTCTTCAGAAGTATAGCGAGAGAAGTGGTAGGTCGATACTTGTAGACCAGCAGCTTGCGCATTGCGAATTTGGTTTTCCGCATTCGGGTTCTTGTACCAAGTATCTTCTGTCAATTTGACAACGACACCGCCCACACCCTTATTAGCTAAGGTACGGTAGTCGCCAATACTAATATCTCCGTTGTGGCTACTCACATCAACGAATGATTTTGGCTGAACCGCCACATCCGTCGAGCGACCAGCAGGAGCGTGAGCACCTGTGTTAAAGAAGGTCGTGCTTCCTGTATCAGACGGAAGAGGAGTTTCATCTTTCTCAGTAGTCGATGCTTCCGTAGTCTTCTCTACAAATGAGGTCACACTTTCTGAAGCAGTGGTCTTGCTTGTAGGTACCACAGCTGGTTCGGTCACATTTGCTGGTGCAGCATAGTTACTTGCGACAGGCGCTGCAGTCTGATCAGCAACCGTTACTTCTGGCGTTTTTTCAGCTTGGACTTGGTTGCCTTCAGTAGTAGCTTCTTTTACAACCACCTCATCTGCACTAACTCCTTGAGTAGATACAGCCATCAAGACTGCTGCTCCGGCATAAAAAATAAGATCTTTCTTTTTCATATAAACTTCCCTTTATACAAATTTTATACGTTAATCATTTTACCACACGGTTTCAGCGATGAAAAGTTTTATGGGGCAAATTTTTAAAATTAGTGATAGTTTTTTTAAAAACTAAAAAAAGAAGTCCGTCTGACTTCTTTTGCTATTAAACTATTATTCATATCACAAATAAATTATTTACTACGATCGGCAGTTATTAAAAATTTAATTAGAAAAAGAATTACATCTGATATAAATCCTGTTTCATTATCAAAATCATTCTTTTTGCAACTGTGTCCCACGAATATTCTGCTTTATAATAATCTTGTTTCATCTGAACATTTCTAAAGAAACTTTCATCTTTTATTAGATTATACATTTTATCAGCTAGAACCTGTGGATTTTCCTCTTCAGCGGGTATTAATAATCCTGTTTCATTATTTTGAATTAGATTTGGCATTTCCATTAAATTACGTCCAATACATGGTAAACCATAGCAAAGAGCTTCAACAAATACAATTCCAAATGCTTCAAATCGAGAAGGTAAAACAAATACATCACAAAGATTATAATAATATTGCACATTACCAGCTGGTAGATTCCCTAAAAAATAAACATTCGGATTGTTAAATTCCATAGGAGCATCTGAGGGGCCTATAATGTACAACTCTGCCTCTGGCATGAGATTATTTTGCAAATAAACAAAAGCATTATAAACAAGATCTCCACCTTTACGAAAAAAATCTTTGCCAATAAATAAAAATTTATTACGTTCCTTATGTGAGTTCTCAAATAATAGGTTATTCATATTTGTTCCCGCTCCCACATAATGAACTTTCTCAGCTGGAAGCCCTTGTTGAGCTATTAGGTAATCTGAAAACCATTTACTCATAGTAAATATTCCCGTGGCTTGATTATAAAATCTTTCCTGTTTTCTCATTCGACTATCTAGAATATCTGCCGAGACGTTTTGAAAACCACTATATTTGAACGATTGACTATTGTTTTGAGAACTCTCTATCAAATAATGAAGATTCAGGTCTTGATAGATATAAACTGGATTATCAGGAAAAGATAATGGGAACTCATCAAATGTAAGACAAACATCCTTTGGAGAGAGATGAACTTGATTTTCAGCATATTTTATATACGTCATGTTCATATCCGATTTTCTAATACCTAGACGAACAAACACTTTGTGCATATTCATTCTAAAAGTATAAAAAATATTCTGTTCCTCAACAATCTCATATTTTCCTAAATACTTTTTAATATTAGTTATTGTACCAGACCAATCCCAGGTCAATTGTTCTTTGCTATGAATAATTCTTGGAATTACAATCTTCAAACTAACCCCTCCTAAATTTATGTTTAGCTATATCTAAAATATGATCTAACAATGGATTTTTTAAAAGTTTGAGCTCTAATAAATAGATGATTAAGCTTACTAAAGTAATGCTAAAAATTAAAAGAAGTGAATTAGTTACGAATAACTTAAATCCAAAACCAATGACTATTATTGAAAAGAAACCTAGTAAAGCTTGAACTAAGTTCTGTCTCCAGAGTACAAAATTAATGTACTTCCCGCTTTCTCTTACAACCAGAAAGTTATATAAAACAATAAAAAATTCTGATGCAATCGTTGCTACTGCAGCACCATTCTGATAAAATACTGGAATTAAAAGAAGACTAATTCCGATATTTACAACAATTCCATATAGAGCTCCTGTTAAGTTTACAGCTTCACGTCCGATAGGTATATTAAGCCCATACGTTAATATACCACCAAATATGGCTCCAATTAAACTAATTGCTAATAATTGTAATGTTAAAGTGGCATCAATAAATTTTATTCCACCTAAAAATAAAATAATCTCCCTAGATAGGACAATAAGACCCGCACTCATTGGAATTAAGATTAGAGTTACCACTGAAAGTATTTGAGTATAACTTTTTTTAAATTCGTCAAGTTTCTGTTCTCCAAACAAATGTGACAACCTAGGTATTGTAACAGAATAGATTGAAGCTAATAAATTTTTTAATATTGTGTACACTCTGGCTGCAACAGCATACAATCCAACGTAATATGCTCCTTTGAACCACTCTAATATTAGCATATCAGAATTAGCATAGATACTAATTACTAGACCACCAGAAAACAAGACGATAATTGGCTTAAAATGCTTTACTAAATCAAGTCTCCAAACAAGTGAGAGTTTTAAATACTTTCTACAATAGATTAAATTTAAAATACAAGATATCCCTGAACCAATTACTGAGATAAAGGTATATAAATATAAATCGCTAGCTGTTTTAACAAGAACAAACATCAATATCAAAGATAAGATTTGTATAATGATACTTCTAATCGTAATATAAAGGAAATCCTCAAAAAGAACGTTTATCCAGTCCACTCCGAGTGTTGTAAAAACAATTGTCAAACTTTGAATAAAAATCAGAATTTGATATTCCCTATTCGGAATAAATAAGCATACAACTAATACTAACAACAGATAGGATACTATCGTCGATAAAATATTTATAGTAAAAATTTGATTACCTAAATGACTTAATTTCTTAGAATCAGATCTAATACGACCCCCTTCCCTAATAGCATAAGTAGAGATCCCAAGAGCAGCAACTAAAGAAAAGTAACCCACAATAGAAGCTGTATAATTAATTTTCCCTAGGTTCTCCACACCTAATATTCTACTGATATAGGGATATGTGATTAAAGGGAATATAATTGAAAGTGCTGTTTTAAATAAATTTAAAGCAGCATTCACTCCCATTTTTTTAGTCATCTATTAACTCTCCATCTCTGTTTAATTTTGCAGATTCATTATTGATAATAACTAGTGTCAACGTTAACGCAATAATCCGGGGTCTATCAATATATGACATGATTGGAAGGCTCATCAGAAAACTCATTAGTAGGCCTGTTATTAATACGTTGGAACTAAGTTTCTTTACCCACGTCATAATTAATTTTATAGTCAAAAGGATATACCATACAAAACCTGGCACTCCCAAAGAACCTAATGTTCCAAATATCCCGATATCATCATAATTAAAGTAACCATCAGGCCCTTTTATAAAATAATATAAAGAAGTGCCCTTTTCCGGAGTATGCAATCCTAAACCAAATGGATAAGTGAAAATTTTATTAAAATAATATTCTATTGCACCTGTTCGAGCAAAAGAGGATCCAGTATTACCTGAAATACTATCTGATATTGAACTAAATCTATTTGAAATAATGAATAAACCCGCCGTCCCTAAAATAAGAGTCCATAATAATGAAGAAAGAGTTAGTCTACTCCTATTGTAAATGAAATACATTGAAAGAATGACTATTAGTACAGTCACCAAATAGTATCTCGATTGATCGACATAAAAAATAGCAACCAACATCAATAATAAACTAACTATATCAAAAAATGATTTTTTAAAATGATTTGCAATAATTTTCCATGCCACCAATATGACAAATACCCGAATAAGTCCCTCAAAAACACTATAAATACGTAAAGGTACTGTTAAATTATAAAGATAACTTATAGGAATAATCTCTTCAATTTTCAAAAACAATGTTTGCAAGCCATGATATCTGTATACTTGCATAACAAATAATATCGATACTATTGAAATGGTTATTTGACCGATTTTAACAAAAAGCTTATAGTTACTTTCTGTCTTAAACATCTCGCAGAGAGGAAAATAAAGGAGTAAAATTGAATAAGGAAGAACATCCCACAATACTTGCGTAATCGAGTAGTCAAATAAATACATTGACACAAGTGAATTAAAAAACAGAATTAGAAAAAAAATTAGGATATAATTTCCAAAAATACCTAGTTTAAGTTTCCCTTTATTATAGATAAAGTATGCCAGAAATAATATTAAAGAATAGAATGCAACTCCTAATTTATTACTAGCAGCTCCTCCCAGTATATTTGGCCAACTTACTAAATAAAAACCTCTGAATTCAATCAAGAAAAATAGTAAAAATATAAAAAGATATTTATTAAATTTCAATTTTTTTTCTCCTTGAAATACGTTCCATCCAATATTTTTTTCAATCGATATATCTTTTTACATAAAAAGTAGGACATATCAGATATTTTTAAAGAAATCGTAGAGGCTCCTCTATATTTTCTGTAATAATATTTTTTTGATACACGGCCAATTTTCTCTGACTCAGGATTATGTGCTCCTCTATGATAATGATAAATTGTCCATTCAGGATAGAAATAAGTCATATATCCCTTATTCCTCATTCTTTCACTTAAAATCATTTCTTCACAATAAAGAAAAATATTTTCATCAAATCCTAATACTGCTTCAAAAGCTTTTCTAGAAACAAACATAAAGCTACCACTAACCCATCCAGTCTCACCCTCAGGAGCAGTATAGTCAATATCTATCCATTTATGTATCTTACTATCAAACCACTGTCTATTGTAATCCTGAAGTATCATTTCTTCTACAAAATTCATCCGCTTACGAGGGCTTTGAATATCTCCTTGAGGAGTGAGAATTTTAGGACCAACTATACCTACTGGATTATCACTCGTTTCAATGATAGTTTTACATTCTTCCAACTGTAAGCCATTAGGAAACTCTAAATCATTGTTTGAAAAAACTAGATATGGTGTATCAAAGTTCTGAATTGCAAATTTGGCACCTAAATTATTGCCTTTAGAATATCCACCATTTTCATTGGAATCAATTATATAAATAGTCCTTTGTGATATTTCAAAAGAATAGACTTTTTTTCCATTAAAAGTAGAGGAAAGGAATTCAACTTTAGAATCTTGTAAGAATTGTTTTCCTAATTCTTCCGCACTGTTATCTACGATAATATAATGGACATCATTCCCTACATATATATCAATAAACTTTTTTATATAATCTACTGTGTCACTCATTGATTTGTAATCAGTAATAATTAATGAGTACATAGAATCTCCTTTGTATTACTTCGCCAGTTTCTGATAGATTGTTCGTAACTTTCTAGCGCTATCCTCTATATCAAATCCAGCTTCTTTTATTTTTTCTGCGGAACCATATGGAAGACGTTTATAACTCATAGAGATGATAAAATCCGACCACTTTTCAACACCATCAGATAATGATAATCTATAAAAGTTCGAATTAACCGAAGCTGACTCTGGAACAACAGAGCTCACCACACAAGGCAATCCAGATGTTTGTGCTTCAATATTCACAATTCCAAATCCTTCATAAAGAGAAGGTAACAAAAAAACATCCATTGCTTGTAAATATTGTGCCGGTTGCTCCTGTTTTCCAAGTAATAGAACCCTTCCTGATTTTATTTCTTCATCTAGCTTCTTTTCTATACTAGCTCGTTCCTCACCGTCACCAATCCATATAAAATAAAAATTAGGTGCCTTTGAAAAAAGAGTTTGTATTAGGCTAACCATAAACTCAGGATTTTTTTCATATGACAACCTTCCGATAGTACCTAAAACGATAGCCTCCATTGGAATATTTAGGTTTTCTCGCACTTTTTGCCTTAACTCTTCATTATATAAAAAATCATTGATTATAATACCATTTTTTATAATCGCCACATCAGACAAATCAGTATCGCCATACAAATAATCCGCTGCTTCAAGTGAGCAGGCCAACTTATAATCAACAAGAAAATTAACTATCTTTTTTGCCGATAACATTTTTAATCTGCCAATAAATCCCTCACCACGACTAGATGAAGTAGTGTGAGCATGAAGCACTATTTTAGCACCTGAAAGCTTTGACAGAATGATATTAAACAGTCCCTCGATAGCATCATCTGCGTTAATATGAACAATATCATATTTTTCTTTTTTTAAAATAGAGTAGATACTTCTTAGCCTTTTTATTTTACTTGATACTTCCTTGACATGTTGAACATGTCCCCCGTTTTCTTCAATTATTCGATGAAAACTAGGATTCTTCAATTTTCCAATTGCTAAAAAATCAACTTGAAAGTCATTCGTCAAGGGGCGAGTCATATTATATGCTATTACAGATCTACCACCTGCTCCAAAATTATCTGCTCCCATTTGCAAAATTTTAGGTTTCATCTATTTACTCCAATAACTACACTGTAAAGTTATAATTCAAATTGAGACTTTTCTGGATAACGTTCGGACAATATCTTAGAAAATTTCTTTAAATCATTTTCAGTCATCGCCATATCATCATTAACACAAAGTAATTTTGTTCGTTTTTTTAATAATAATTTAGGAAGTTCTTCAATAGCTGTAATTGGGATTGATTTCCCAAAATCCTTACTAGATGGTAGAAACTCATTACTTTCAATTTGCCAGTAACACAATAGATAATGATTAATATCCGTATTATAGTCTCTAAATTTGTTTTTGGATGTTTGAATAAAAACATCTTCCTCTAAATTCCATAAATGAGCTAGAGTACTTTTTTTAATCGGAACTGGGATATGCTGATTATAGTATCCAGTTATCTTCCACGGAAGTAATAAGATATTTTTTAACATCAATTGACCATATTTAATATTAAAAAACTTAAATGGTGACTGTCTCAAGGCCTTTTTATTTGGAAAATGTCTATAAAGAACAAGTACATCATTAAAATAAATTTTTGAAAAAGAAGACCATGGAACTAAGGCTTCATAAACAGCTAATAACTTCGGTTTTTCGTTGACAAAAAAATCACTATATTTAACATCTTGGATTAGGTACATATCATCATTAAACAAAACAAAATTTTCAGATAAACCATCTATCCGATGTATATTCATCTCAATTGCAGAAGAATTAAATGTTGGAAGATATTCCTCTGGAATAAATTCTTCATGTTTAACCCATTTAAGTTTAGGATGATTTACATTTAACCATTTCGGTCTTTGACCGTTAGTAATAAGATAAATATTATTTACCCACGGTGCATGCCTCTCTACCATTCGAAACCAATAATTGAATGTTCCATAGTCACGATAACGATGCAAATTATCTTCATCATTATCGATTTGCTCAATGTAAGGTGTGTGTTTATTTTTTTCTCTAATGAATTCCGGATCGTTTCCATCAACCCAAAGTACAACGAAATCAATTTTTTTTTCCATGTTAAATTACCTATAAAATATTTTTTCCAAGCCAAGTTACTCAAATTAAGCCAACGTTTTGTATCCCATTATCAGAAGTAAATATTTTAGACTTCATTACCTAAAACTCTGAATAAAGAATGCAAATTAAACTCCTAAATCATATCAGAAAATGTTTTGAATACTAAAAGCCAGTTTTAATACTTTAAATCTAAAAAGTATATATTTTAACTTATTTGGTTGCTCTTTCATTTGAGAAAGAGAAACACCATGCTTAAGTAACTCTTGTTTCACTTGATCAGTAATGTCTATATATTTTTTATCTAATTTAGATTTATATAAACTTGCCAAGATATGAATCAAGCCATTCACATAATATAGCTGTGAAATTTGTAATTCTTCTTGATTCAATTGTGAACGAACAAAATCAGAATAGAAAATATCTTTGAAGAATCCAAACATATCACTAAATTTCTTCTCATTCCATGACTGCGTAATAGAATCAGGATTATCAATTAGATAATGATAGTACTTTTGATTTGTCGCGTAGACCTTCTTAGCTGAAAGAAAGAGCTTGTAATTTGTACCAAGATCCTCATAGTATTTTCCTTTAGGAAATAAGATGTTATTATCTATAAATAAAGATTTTCGATAGATTTTGTCATTAGCAAAACCAGTAATATAACTATGCTTCAGCATTTGCACAAAAGCATCTTTACCTTCAAAGACTTGAGTCTCTACTGGATCTGAAATGATCACATCTTCTTCACCCTTGACAAACTCACGATTAAAAGAAATAATATCAAATTTTTGAGATTCTAGCGCTTCTGCCAAGGCTATAAAGGTATCTGGCTCAATCCAATCATCGGAATCAGGAAAATAAACATATTCTCCTTTAGCCTGAGAAAGACCCGTATTACGAGCATCTGAAAGTCCACCATTCTCTTTATGAATGACTGAAATAAAGTCATACGCTTTAACATAGTCATCACAGATTTGAGGAGAACGATCCGTACTTCCATCATCAACCAGTATGATGTCATAGTTTTTCCACCCTTGAATAAGGATGCTCTCAAGACAACGGTTTAAATACTTTTCGACATTATAAACTGGAATAACAACAGTTAAAAGTGGTTTCATATATTTTTCACCTAAACTTTTATTTTAGTCTGTATTTTCATAATCTGTTTTACGGACTTTACAACATTTAATAATAATGGTAATTCTTTAAAGCAGACAGGAAATAGTTCTATTTTTCAACCAATTTTATTTTTTAGTATTTCCTATACAACTCCGAAAAATTCCGAATATAACTTTGTAAGGAGAAGAGTTCTTTTTGACGTTTGACTGATGCCTTGCCAAATTGCGCTCTCTTCTCGGTATTATTAGCTAATTCTTGAACAGCCTTCGACAATTCTGCAGGCTGATTTGGTGTGGCGAGAAGGCCGTTTTCACCTTCCTTGACCATTTCACAGACACCACCATGACGATAACCAACTACAGGTTTACCACAAGCCATGGCTTCGAGGACGACTGTTGGGAGAGGATCTGGATTGGTACTTGGCAAGACAAAGATATCAAACATATTATAGAGTTCTGTCGTCTTGCTATAATAGTCAATTCGCTTGACTTGTCCAGCTACTGGTGAGTCTGAAATAGCTTTTTCCAGCTCATCCACGCGCCACTCTTCTCCCTCAAATGCACTACCTGCTAAAAAAGCTACTGCTTTTGGATTGGTCTGTAAGATTGGAGTAACAGCTTCTAGGAAGTCCCCTTGCCCTTTCCAGGCATTCACTCGACCAACCATACCGATAACCAAAGCATCCTGCGCAATTCCAAACTGGTCACGAACAGCGCTAGCAGCCATCACCTGATATACAGCATTATCGACACCATTATAGATGACTTGAACCTGATCGTCTTTCACATAGCGAGACTGCTTCACGTGGTTTGCTACAGCATTTGAAACTGTCACAATCGTATCGGCATAGCGCCCCATCAAAAAGTTGATAAAATCAGAAATTGCTTTTGGTTTGACGATAATTTCGTGCACATGCCAAATCAAAGGAAGTTTTAACTTCCGCTTAAGGTAAATTCCTTCAAGAACCGCTGTGGTGTTGTTGTGAACAAGGGTAATCCCATTTTCTTTAGCATATTGAGCAATTTGCTTTGAATAACGATTATAGGAACCAAAATACTCAAGAATCCCTTTTGGATTAAAATATTTACGGCGTAAGATTGGGTAATCAATGACTTTAACCTTAGCACCAACCTCTTCCAATGCACCCACTAAGACACCATCATTGGGTAAGATAACATGTGCCTCAAAAGCATCTTGATCCAATCCTTTAATAAGCTCCAACAAAACCTTGTCAGCACCATACATTTCGGCACCAGCATGGAGATATAAAATTTTCTGCATTTCTAACCTTTAAATACTTTCTCGTAGTCTGTGACAATCTTTTCCCAAGTGAAGGCTTCTGCGATCCGTCGGCTTGATTTCTCATTGAGGTCTGCGATGGCTTGAGCGTCCAATTGTTCAGCCTGATCAATGACATGTGCCAATTGATCTTTCTTCCAATAAAGCGCCCCATCTTCACCGACTTCACGGTTAAAGCCAACATCCAACAAGAGGTTGAGTTTAGTAGACTCTAGTGCCTCAAGAAGAGATGGATTGGTACCACCTACTTCATGACCATGGAAGTATGCAAAGGCATTCTCACGGATGTATTTGAGCAATTCTTGATCATAGACAGTTCCTACAAACTTCACTCGAGGATCTTGATCAAATCCAGTATCTTTACGCAACTGTTCATAGAACTTGTTTTGCTCTACGTTGGTTATCAGTACAAAATCTTTTTGTGAATTTGACTGCATAAAACCACGAATCATGGCCTCATAGTTGTTTTCAGGTACAAAACGTCCCACAACAAGGTAGTAGTTTCCTTCAGTAACTTGCTTATCTGCAAACCAAGTCCGTACTTTCTCGTCTTCTTTACTCAGGATAGACTTGCTTGTATCGGTTCCATAGGCGATATAGGTCGTCTGTGGCTGATACTTAGCATAGTCCTTCTGAATATAAGCTTCAATGTTCTTACTATCACAAATCAAAAGATCAGCATGATTAACCATGAGTTGCTCAGAAAACTTCCAATACTTGCGGACTGGAAGACTCCATTTCGCACGAAGCCACTCATGACCATCTGGATTGACCATCAGAGTTCCTCCGATAGCCTTGATTTTCTTTTTAATACCTGAAATAAAGGGACCAATCCGACAAGCCAAGACATAAAAGATTGGTGCTTGATCTTTGTTTTCTTTTGCGATCTCAATCGCCTTATTGAGGGCTGCGATATCATAAGCAATGGCACGCGCAGGACCAATATTAGGGACATCAATGTTGTAACAGATTGCGCCGTTATGCTCGAAAGTATCTGCAGTAATCCCTGATTTGGCTGAATTCTCCCGCATACAAGCTACATAATACTGGATATTTTTGTCTTGTTGGAATTCGGTTAACTTCTCAACAAAGGTCTCAAAACCACCATATTTTGCTGGAATCCCTTTGGAACCAACGATATAAATTGATTGTGTCATTTTTCTCCTAACATGGAAAGGACGAAGTAGGCATTTTCCTACTTCGCTCCTTCTTTTCTAAGTACAACCTTCACGGTCTTGAGCAGGATCTGAATATCTCTCCAGATCGTCC
>ERZ773051.860-NODE-860-length-18471-cov-17.716822_pt1 | contig 18471 bp, 19 predicted proteins | sample MGYA00580631_ERZ773051 | MGnify/ENA primary metagenome ERZ773051 (study PRJEB29015, sample SAMEA2738137) | human oral metagenome | biome: human oral; feature: human-associated habitat; material: saliva | place: China | collected 2204 ... | reverse complement strand
CATCACAATTCTCAAAACGTTAATCAATACGATTATATCAACGTTTCAAAGCACTTTGCAAAGATTTTGCAAAGTGCTTTTTTGTCGATTTTTGAGCTAGAATAGCTTTGTGATAACCTTCTGATAACCTCTTCAAAATTTTAAAAATCATAATTCTATTTTGCTTTATTGAGATAATCTGCAAATTTGTCAATAGAGTTTTTCTCACCAGTTTTTGTGGTGTGAGTATAGACATCTAATGTCATCTGACTGCTTGCATGACCGAGACGTTTTGATGTATTAGAAGGATCGATTCCAATTTCAGACATAAGTGTTGCATGTGTATGTCTAAACCCATGTGGGCTAATTGGTTTTAATTTATGCTTTTTAATAATTCGATTCAGTACGTTATTAATGTAATCAGCATGCAAAGGTTCAATTTTGTCATTACTTGATATGTAATAGAACATATATTCGTTACTAATATTCAGCTTTGTAAGAGGAAACTGAGATTGTTCTTTCAGATAGAAATTTCTCCATTGCTTAATAATATCGATTGTCTCATCATCAAGATAGATTGTACGAACTGAAGATTCATTCTTTGTGCTCTTTTCAATCGCTTTACCGTCAATTCTTCCTAGACTTTTATCTATGTTCAATAGATTGCTGTCAAAGTTAATATCAGCCCATTTTAAAGCGTATAACTCCCCTTTTCGTAGTCCACTAAATGCAAGCAGTCTAAATAAAGCAAAATGTTTAAATGGCTCAGTTTCTTTCACTATATCAAGGAAATGATGTAATTCCTCCAGAGACCAAAAATTATCTGATCTAGTTTTTTTGATTTTAGGCATGATAACATTCTTCATTGGATTTCGATCAATGTAGTTCATGTTGATTGCAAAATCAAAAATTTTTGAGGTATAGGATTTTATCTGTTTGATATTTTTGAAAGTCTGAGATTTTTGTGTGATAAAATTTTGACAATCTAAAGGACTGACTTGGTCAATAAATTTATCGCCAAATATTGGTAGAATATGTATTCGATAGATATTCTTTGTTTGGGAAGAAGTTGTTTCTTCAAAGGTACCAACATAGGCCTTAAACCGTTCTTGATACAGTTCTTTATAAGTGACTTTGGGGTTAGTTTTGTCGGTATTTACTGTGGGGGCGACGACACCAGCTTCTAAACGAGCTTCGTACAATTTTGCCTCTTTTTTGGTTTTGAATCCTCTCTTTAAGTGCCTTTTTTTCTTTCCATAAGCATCTAAGCCAATGTAAAAGCTGACATAGTATAGGATTCCTTTTTTTGTTTTGTATTTGTGTATAGACATTTTTTCTCCGTATCTAAGTTTTCGGAGCTTATGTAATTGAGAAATGAGTGTCTATCTATTTTTTCTATCTTCTTGGCGAATAGCGTATTCGTCTGTTTTAATCCAGCTCTGCCAAACTTTAGAATCTTTATTTTGGTGATTCATATAGTCTATAAACTCAGACATAAAACGTTTGTTTTTCTCAGCTAGGTATTCTGAGAATATATGACGAAATTCATCTGAAAAACTATCATCAAGTGGTAGTGTTAATGCCCTTTCGCCAAATTCGATACTTTTCTTTAACTTCTCCATATCGCTTTTAAAAGGTGTCACAGAACCAATTTTAGATGTTTTGAAACTGTCTGTAACAATTTTAAGATTTGATGGAGCGTGTGGGTTGCTATCAAGCCCCATAATGTAAGCGACGGAAACATTAAAGTATTTTGCTAATTTTTCAGCATTATTTTTTTTAGGTTTGCGGATTCCTTGATTGTATCCAGAAAGTGTAGGATAGGCTATATTTGTAGCTTCGCTAATTTCTGTCAATTTTTTTCCGCTATTTTCTATCAGTTTAGTAATATGATTGGTCATAAGAACCTCCTTTTTATCATTATAACACATTTTATTCTTTTTGAATAAAAAAAGCTTGACAAAAATTCAAAAAGGATATATAATTCGAAATGAATAACAAATTAAATAGTTTCGGAGCTTATTTAATTTAGAAATGAGGTGTGAATTTATGTCGGAAACTACTTTAGTTGTCCAGCTTCCTAAAGAATTAGAGAATCAATTACGTGCTCATTATGATGAGATGATTTCAAATGCTGTGGCAAGAGTATTTGAAGATAAAGAACTTTATAAACCCATGGTTCGTATGTCAGGTCTATCTAGGTGGTTAGATGTATCTACGACTATAATCCAAAAATGGACGAAAGAAGGAATGCCAACCATGGTGATTGATGGAGTGACTTTATACGATAAAAGAGCAGTAACAAGATGGTTGAAGCAATATGAAAGATAGGTACTCGTATGAATGGTGTTCAGTGGATCAAGATAACAACAGATATATTTGATGATGAAAAAATTCAGTTGATAGAATCGATGCCAGAAGGAGATACACTTATTGTAATATGGTTCAAAATTCTGGTACTTGCAGGAAAGCAAAATAATAGTGGCATACTGAGTCTAGGAAACAAGGTATATTACACAGAAGAGATGCTTTCAACAGTGTTTAGACGAAAAGCGACATCTGTAAAATTAGCTCTTAGCATGTTTGAAGAATTTGGCATGATAGAAATCATAGATGGCGCTATTACCATTCCAAAATGGGAGAAACATCAGAATATAGATGGCCTAGAAAAGATTAGGAAACAAACTAGGGAACGTGTTGCTCGTCATAGACAAAAACAGAAAGCACTAATTACAGGCGAGCCACAACTTGTTTTAGACTGTAACGTTACAGTAACGGATGAAAATGAGAATGTAACGCAAGAGATTAAGAACAAGAGTAAGAATAAGAAAGAGATTGAGAATATACTGGATAATAGTTCTAGAAAGCCTGAAACTTATATTCTGCCTAAATATTATTCTTTGTTAGAATCCATTTCTTATAAGTACAATGATAGATTTTTGTATCCTAACAATTACACTTTAACACATGCTCAGAAGATGAAGATAGGAGAGTATTTAGCTAGTGGATATGTAACTAGTGATGAAGTTATTAGCATGATTGAACGGATTCCTGAGGATGCGACTTCTCCGTTAGCGTATTTATTTAAGTCTATGGAGAATTTAAAGCAGGAACGTATGCTGGAGTGCAAAGCTATTGCCCATGAAAATGCCCGAAAGAAGTATATGATAAATGAGTAGATATAGGACTGTTCTAAAGAAATGTTATATCACTGAAGAGCAGAATGAAATAGTGAATAACTTGATTGAAATGACAAACCATCTAAATTTTTCCTCTTATGCTAGGAAAATGTTGTTTAAGAGTTCGCCTATTTATCTTCAATTTGATTTTGAATCTTATCATGACTTTATATTTCAAGTTAGAAGAATTATCAATAACTTACGTCAGTTAGAAAGAATAGCGGAACAAAGTGAAGATTTCGATAATGTAAGGATATTTCACTGCTGTGTTGAGCTGATGATAGGATATGAAAAGAAGACAAGCAAACAAGTGAAAGAACTTGTGAAACGACTAAATAAGAAAACGAGGTGATAAGATTATGAGAATAAAATCGGTGTTGAAACAGGTATTTTTGACAGAAGAAGAAAATAAAAAATTAAATGATTGTATGAGGAAGGAAAATATTCATAATTTTTCTGAGTTTGCTAGAAAAAAATTAATCCGAACAGATTTGAACATTCACAAAGTCTCTTTTGAAGCGTTAGTTCCTTTGACAGAAGAGTTGGAACAGGTAGGAAAGAATATCAATTCTATAGCCCGTCTTGCAACTGTAGTTGGGAGAATAAGCTATGAAAACAAAATGGATATGTCTATTTTGATGCAAAAAATAGTTGATGTGATGGAGGAAAAAGATGTTTATTTTCAAAAGTAATATGGATAAGGATTTTGATCAGATATGCGAATACATATTGAAATTAAAGCGAGCAGAATTATTTCTTCATGGGATTAAACAACAAGATAAAACGAAGGCTCGTTTGTATCATGCGATGCTGGAATACTACGATGCTAACCATAAAAAAGAAAGACATATGAGAATTTTAAAATAAGGAAACGCTGTTAAAAATTTTGCAGCGTTTTTTATATATCTTCTTAAAATATTTGTACACACAAATGACAATCAAATTGATTTTTGGGATTATTTTATCGAGAAGGAAAGATTTATCATAATATGACTTTGCGAGCTCAGAGTCTGTGTACACACACTCCCAAAATCACCCCCAAAATTTGTATACACATAGTGTATGTACTTTTTGGGATGATTTGAATTTTGGGGAATCCCCAAACCCCGAGTTTCTAATTCCGAGAAATCATTTGAAATAAAAAGAATGCTGATAGTTCAACATTCTTTTTATTTGAAAAAAATAATTCATTTTGTCTGTTTAGCTACCCAAGATATACCTATTCCACAATTAACTGCATATAATCTCACTATCAGAACGCAGAGTTTTTATATTTCTTTTTTATCTGAAAATCATGTTAGTAATCATTAAAAGAATAATTTTTTCTGTCTGTAGCTTTCTTTTTAATTTGTAATTTTTTAAAATCGACTTCTTGTAAACTCCAGTTAAAGTAAGACTGATTCATTAATCCATTTAAAATTAAGTAATAAGTACTATTTACCCCTAGTTTGTCCAATTCTGTTTTTTTATAATCCTGAAGAATGTCTTTGGCAAATTGATTTCCTATTCTTAAGTTTTGAAATTCTGGATAATAAAGAAAATCATTTAAAATATAAAAATATTTAGCATCATCTAATTGACAATTTGTATGTGTTTTGTAATTTTTGGCAAAATTAAATATCAATTTAAATAAATAATTTAAGACAACTCTATATCTGCTTCCATCTCCAATTATATAATAACCAATAGCACAAAGAGTATTGTAATCCTCACTATTCTCATCTAGCAGCTGGCATAAAAACTGCGAACTCAACTTCTTATCAAAAAATTTTAAATATACAATTAGATCGGAGATATTATTAATTCTATTTGAATTATCCTTCAATATACGATAGATATTGTCAAATATTCTGTTTTCAATATCTGATAAGTAATTTTCACTATTTGTTATAAAGATTTCATTATTATTGATTGTTGTTCTTAATTTAGATATCGAAGCTCTGAATTCCATTAAGGTATAAATGTATGACTTTGTTGTATCAGAATCAGGATGAATTGAATAGATATTATTTATCTGATCAAGAGCAGTATTTATCGTTCGAAGGTAGTCATAAAAGTTTTTATTATAGTTAGTCGTTTCTTGATTAATAAAAATTGGTTCATAAATTTCTAAAGAGATAGTCTTTAAAAAGTATAGAACGACCCGCCTTTTAGAACTATGTGTATTGCTAATTATATTCCTTATTGTATCATATAGATGATTCCAAGTATGTTCCTTAAGAATTATCTTACCTACTGAAATTTTATAATCCGCAGAGTCTCTATTAAGACATTGTTTATACTTTTCAATGTTTTCAATAGCATTAGGATTCTGTGATAATTTCAGAAGGTTTAGTTCTCTTCTATTATTGAAACTATAAAAAAGTTGCTTTAATTGTATAATGGATGAATCAGCCAAGGAGAAAGGCTGCTCCTTAATTTGATGTTTATCAAGATTGAGTTTTAAATTGAAATTAGAAAGCTCCTCAGAAATTTCTTGCTCGATAATTTCTAGTATTTCGTAAGTTGAGGAAAAGATGTAATAATCATCAATAAATCGATAAATTTTATAATTTTTATTGAAGTAAATATTTTGTTGATTTAAGTTTTTCTCGATATTAAAATCACAGTGTGTTAAAATAATGTCAGCAATTATTCTATTTATTTCTGGTCCAATTATAATCCCATTAGTTTCGTTATCATTGCTTTTTTGTTGAATTATGTCAGATTGAGCGGCAAAAGTATTCCTCAATGACTTATTAGAATATTCCTTACCTAGATGTTTATCTCCAATAATTGCCCATGTGATTGAGTGTGTATATATACTTCCAAAAAAGTTTTGGATATCAAGTTTAGAAAAAAATCTATATCGCAAACTATCTCTATTAAAACTAGGAGAATCTAGAATACTAGATAATTTATGGTGCTTATTATATGTGAAATATTTTTTAAAGAAAGGGTCCAATTCTTCATTTGTAATAGAATTACTTCCTTCGATGCCAAAATCTTGTTCTATTTTTAACAGTTCTTTTTTTAAAGCTTTACTTTCTGAATATGTTATAGTATTTGCTTTTTGAACTTTACGAACATTAAATTTAGACTTTTGAAGAAAGTTAATTAATAGATATTCGTATTTCATAATATAAAGTAAAAACTTTAACTGTGAAGAAGGATGCATCAACGAAATTGTCCTATAACTACCATTATTTTTAGGGATTTCGTAGCGAAGAGGGATGGTATATTTGTCATTGAATTTTTCGTTAAATTTTTTATTATTAGTTGGAACTAGATTAATCAAATTTTCTAAATTATCTTTTAATGGTGAATTTGAGAAAAAGATTGGCACCTCAGAAGGGAGGACTTCATTTGTTAAAAACCATTCCTGTTTAAGATATTGTTTATTCATAATTAAATTATCCTTGATTTTTTGTCCCTTATATTGTACCATATAAAGTGTAGGCTTGAGAATACTAAATATTTTAATACTAGTTAAAACAAGTTTAATACTAGTTTATTAATACAAGATTGAGTTCTCATACACACAAAAAGATTATTTCAAGTATTACTTAAAAAGCACATAGATTTACTAGTTATTCTGTGCTGACTATCTCGGGTGGAGCATAAATAATTGTTCCACTCAGTCTGCCTACAATTTTAGGAGTATATTTTATGAAATTTAACTCAATGTTTGTAAAAATTAAACAAGGTGATAGACTGGTTTATAAATTAAGGGATGAATCATTAAGGTGTGAATTAGAAGCTTTAAACATTGAGATTATTAATAAATTTAGTCTAGGTATTCCAAACAGGAATGCTATTATTAAATCTTTGATTCAATTTTTAAGTCAGGGAAGTATTTATTATAATCAGTCAAATTTAACTGCAACACCTCAGAAATTTTTTGTCATAAAATCAGATATTAAAAACTTCTTTCCATCCATCAACAAACACAAACTATATAAAAAATTAGTTAAATCATCTTTGTTAAAAGACTCTAGTATGGATATTATTAAAAAGTTTATTTTTAATAGTGACATTTCTGGTGTTCCGTTAGGAATGCCATTTTCTAATGTATTATCTGAAGTTTATTTAGAAGAATTTGATGATGCTATAAGACGAGAATTTTCTCCAATTTTTTATGTTAGATATGTAGATGACATATTAATGATAAAAAGTTATCCTCAAAATATGACTATTGATAAAGATAGTGAGAAAAATTTATTATTTAGTTTATTGGAACAAATTGATTTATCGGCTAATGAGAGTAAAACAGATATATATGAATACAAACCATCTGCTAATAAGAGTAAAACAGATACATATGAAAATAAGCCATCTGCTAATACACTAAACTTTGAGTATCTTGGATATAATTTTAATATATCTGATAAAAAGTTATACATTGACATTTCTAAAAAAAAGTATGACAAAAAAGTATTAAATAGACTTACGAGATATTTTAAATATTATAAATCTTCTGCTCATACCGATGAAGATTTTTGGATTCTTTACTATAGACTAAAAAATTTAATATATGGTGTAACATCGAGTGGGGAAAAAGGTATTGATTATAAGTTAAAATTTGGAATTGGTTTTAATTATAAGTTTATTAATTCCGACAAAAGATTAAAAGATTTATTGAAAGCATTTCATTATTTCAGAACTAAATATTCAAATAACTTTACCTCTGAACAAACTGCACGCCTATTTAGTCTGATTACTGTTGATTCTAGCATAAATGGAAGAATAATTCTTAACCAATTTTCTGATATAGATGATATTTTACTTTTACTTAAGAAGAGAACAACTTATACTAAGTATTCGACAATAAAGTTAGAAGAAATTGCACAGCAAATTGGTTGTCCGTCAATTGTCAGAAGTAACAATAACTTGTATCGATATAATTTACAAATACAGATTATGAAAAAATTACGAATTCATTGATTAAAATGAGGGCTCTGGCTCTCTTTTTCTCATCCTTTTACTATATTGTTGCTTCGATATAGACTTTAATTGAACACTTGACTTCTTCATTTTGTTTACTAGACAGATTACATTGTTTTAATAAACTGACAATTTCTTCTAATCCATCATCACGTCTTTTTAAAATTTCAAAAGATGTACCAAAAATTTCAGCTAGCTTTTATACTGTTTCATCTTTTGGATTTCTTCTCCCGTTTCCCACATCTAGCATATTGAGCTTGAGCTAAGCCAAGTTTCTCAGCAACTTCTAATTGAGTAAATCCTGTATCTAGTCGGTCTTTTTTTATTGTCTTTTAACATTTTAAAATTCCTTTCACTTTTTTATTGACTTATAAGCAAAATGGTTATATAAGAACAAAGAATATAAAATAGGTAATGCTAGTTAGCTTATGAATATGCAAAAAACACCCCAGAAAGCTCTGCAAAGCGTTCTGAGGCTTTCGTTTAAAACCAACACAATTATACCAAAATGTAATAAAAAGTCCATAAGAAGTTAAATATGGCTAGAGTGAGGATATTATAACGTCAATACAATTGGCATTTCAAAACAATAAAATTAACAAAACTCATTCTTTTTATTCACCTAGTTTAGAAGAATATATTCAAGTAAATGATAACGAATTTGAAGATATTCGAAATGAAGAAATTGAGCTTAGAGCACTTGAATTGCTCTCGCAGTTTCTAGATAAGTATTTTAGTTAGGCTTTGAATATTTTTTTGCGAGGTTAAGGACAAGGGTGCAAGCCAACGGCAGAGCGCCCGAAGTTTGAGTTTCTGCAACTTTGCAAAAAAGCTAGCGTCTCTAACAGTCAGCAAACAGATACACTTAAGACAACGTCCTAAGTAACTAGTCGTCGGCAAAAATCAATAGTAGCAAGGAGTTACGCATATTTCAAGTATAGAAAGGAGATGTTACAGTTGAAAAATACCATTCATTCTATCTCTTGATGGAACTCCATACCGTAAGTGAAGTATTAGAGACCAGATTTTAAAATACTCTAAGCGTGCTGGTGTTAAATACATTCAACCAAAAGGTTTGAGACAATCCCACACATCATTGCTTATTAATGAGTATCATGTAAATGCCTTATATATTCAAAGACGATTAGGTTATTCTGATGTCAAAACAACACCTAGTATTTATAGTCATTTATACCCAAATACAGATACCGAATTAGCTGACAAACTCAATCTCATATCAAATGATTTTATTAATAAAATCTACTTAGCTACCAAAAAATAAATAAGTATCTAAAAAGCCTTATTTTAAAATTTTCCCACTAGTTCTAAGAAGGAGTGTATATCAAGACAAAAATAGGAATGCATTCTATTATTTTATTTTTTCTGATAATATTATGCGTTTTATTATAGGAAGATTTTCTGAAATTTTTCCTATTCTTATTTTTCAATTTTACAGATAAAGTTCCCGATTTCTTTTACAATCTCAGTAACCAAAGCATTTCCCATAAAAAACATTCTCATTTTATCAGATACCTCTACAATAGAACCATCAGCTAACTTCTTCTTAGCGGTCCAATTATCTGGGAAATCCTGAAGGCGTTCTGCTTCAATGGGGGTAATTAATCTATATTTATTATTTACAAATAATAAATGTGTAGAACGATTAACTGTTCCTTCGGATGTAAGCATTGTTCGTCCAGGAAGGTTTAAATCATCATAAGGTGACATTCCTCCTTCGGAATAGATGTATTGATGTCCGTCAGAAGATGTTCGTTCAATTTTCTTAGGACCTCTAAGATATTGAAATTTTTCCAATTTTGACTGATCAGTTAAAAAATATTTTTCAGGTACTTCAGATTCATCTTGAAGAATTTCTCCTAGAGTGATAGGATTGCTATTGTAATTAGGTTCAGTATCAATAGAATAGTATTTTCCATGTCTCATAATTCCTGTATTCCAAACAGTACCAGTAAAAGTATCTGAAACTTCAACTATATCATTTGGTAACTCATAAAACACATGACGATTTTTAACTGCTATAGGTTTAATAGGAAATTGTTTTGCAAATAGACCTTGGTTGAAAATATAGTCATCATATCTATTATCTTCAAAGATTTCTTCATTTTTTTCGTAAAGATTGTCAATTTTTTGGGCAAAGACTGTATCATTTCGATATACGAAAAAGAATACACGACGTCTTCGTTGGCTTCTTCCATACTCAGCAGCATTAATAACTCTCCACTCTACAGAATATTCAAGATTATTAAAAGCTGTGAGCATGATTGCAAAATCGCGTCCTCTTTGTTTTGAAGGTGCTTTTAAAAGTCTATCTACATTTTCTAGAATTAAGTATTTGGGTTTAATGATTTCCGTTGCTCTAATGATCTCCCAAAATAAAACTCCTTTTTTTCCTTCAATGCCTTTTTCATTTTTCTTGCTACGCGCAACAGAGTAATCTTGGCAAGGAAAACCACCGACAATCATATCGGCATCCATTTTGGAAAATTGTTCGTCTGTTATATCAGAAATACTAATATTGATGTTTTCGCTATTGGGGAAGTGATAATCATAGACCTCAAATGCGTCTTGAGATTTACGAGATGGTTCCCATTGGTTTGCCCATTTTGTTTTAAAGAGTTGCTTATCGGCATTTTCTAATCCTATCCGAAAACCGCCAACTCCAGCAAATAGTTCGAGAACTTTCATCTTTTCTCCTTCATTTTTTACAGTTTAATCCATTATATACTATTTTCAATGATTGATCAAGTATTAATGTTTGCTTTAGTTTAATTTGATATAATATAAAAGATAGGAGAAGAAAATGGATCAAAACTTATTTAACTATAACGATGAAGATATCGATAGTGTTATTGAATATTCTCATAAACTATTAAATAGAAAATTTTCCGATGTTATGGAAGAGTATAATCGTTCGCTTTATAAATCATATGACGATTATAATGATAGACTAGTCTCTGAGGTACAAGATAAAGCAATTAGTATGAAGTCAAAAGGGCAGTATGGAAATTATATCGAAAAATATTTCTATGGTTATCAGCCAAATAGTGACTCGGAAGCTGACTTTGAAAAAATAGGTGTAGAATTAAAAGTTACTCCTTTTAAGATAAACAAAAATGGGACACTTAGCGCAAAAGAACGACTGGTATTAACAATACTAAACTATATGGAGGAAAATTTAGAGGATTTTTACTCCACTCATTTATGGAAAAAATGTGCAAAGATTTTGTTATTGTTTTACAATGGCTTAATTCCTAATCAAACAATGAAGGACTATGTCATTGAAAAAATATTTTTATATGAATGGTTTGAGGAGGATATGGCAGTCATCCTTGAAGACTATCAGAAGATTACAGATAAAATCAAAAATGGAAGGGCGCATGAATTATCAGAATCAGATGGAAACTATTTATCAACTTGTACAAAAGGAGCAGGTAAAGGAAAGGATTTAAGACAGCAACCATTTAGTCATGAATTAGCAAAACAAAGAGCTTGGGAATTAAAATCAAGTTATATGACCTATCTGATTAATCATAAAATCTTTAACCAATCAGATCAAGAAAGTGTTCTAGCTAATTTTAGGGGTGAGAAAAAATCATTTACTGAGGTTATTGCAGAGAAGATTCTCCCCTACAAAGGTTTCTCTGAACAAGAATTATATGATAGATTTGAAGTGAATCCCAAAGCAAAAGGTAAGAATAGTACTCTGATTAGAAAAATTTTAGGATTAACAGGGGATTTAGATAAGACAAAAGAATTTCAGAAAGCAAATATGAATTTGAGAGTTATTCGAGTAGATAAGAATAATTTACCTAAGGAAGACTCTCCATTTAAAACTTATTGTTTTAAAGAACTAGCAGAAACAGATAGTTGGGAATCATCACATGTTTATAATGAAATTTATAGTAAGAAGTTCTTATTTGTTATTTTTAAAGAGATTACTCCTAACGAATTTATTCTCGATAGGATAAAATTTTGGGGCTTTCCAGATAGACTTTTGGATGAAGTCCAAAGAGTTTGGCAAGAAACTCGTCAGGTAATTAATTTTGGTGTTGAATTGACACAAAATAAAAATCGTATATCTACTAATTTTCCACAAAGTAGTATCAATAAGGTGCTTTTTACAAAGATTCATGCAAGCAATTCTTATTACGAAATAACACCTAGTGTATTTCTAGGAAAAGGTAAGTTATCAGATACGGACATTCTTCCAGATGGTAGGAGAATTACAAAGCATTCTTTTTGGATGCCTAAGAGTTTTTTAAAAGATGTTTTTAATGGAAAGTGGGATTAGTCCAAAGAAGGAGTAAGTATGACAAGTACTCAGTCAGGCAGAAAATTTAAAATCTAATCAATAAAGGATAGTAATAGAAGAGAAACATGGAGGTGATTAAAAACGAAATCAATTAGTTTATGTAAACGAATGTATTTAAGAGGAGTAGAAATTTTAAAGAAAATTGGTAAATCGTGGGAAACTAAGATTGCGTATAGTGAACAATATTCTTCAAATGAATTGGATAACAAGTGGGATGAAAACTATAGATTAAGACTTAGAAAATTCGCAAGTGCTAAATTCTCGCACTATATAGAAACAGATGATTTTGAAGAAAACAGAAATGAAACTTTAAAAGGTAAGAAAATTAATCCTGAAAAATGCAAGGATATCAAGTTATTCTGTTCGAAGGGACAAGAGTACAATGCTATGTTAAGAAAAAATCAAGAAAACGATTTTTTCAAAAAAGTTGATGAATACATCTCTAAATGTCCATTAAAAAAAGATATTATTGTTTATAGAGGTATAGATGAAAATATTTTGCAAAATAATATAGAATCTGCAAATAATTTTAATGATGTTGATTTATACGATAAAGGGTTTTTGTTCACCTCCTTAACAAGAGGAGGAATAGCAAATTACAATTGCAAATTGAGAATCTTTTTACCTTCAGGAACTTGTGCTATTTATACTGGAAATATTAATGGTGAAGAACAAAGATATCAAGAAGTTGTAGTTCAGCGTGGTGCGAAACTTAAAATTGTATCAAAGGATAACGATTTTTACAATTGTAAATTAATTTTACCATAGAGTATAAAAACTAAAGAAAATATTTCAGCAAAGAATTATCGGAATTAGTAAACAAAAAATTGAGGTTCTGTTTGTTCATTCCTCAATTACATAAGCTCCGAAAACTAAAAAGTGATAACCCTTTGATAACCTCTCGATTTTTAAAAGGGTTATATATGTAAAGATTGAGGATTAATCTCTTAAAATTACTTGATTTTAGTGATAATTTACCATAAATATCATAATGTAGAAAAAACCAGGTCTTAAGAAAGCTCGTAAAGCTAGCCAGTTCTCTAAACGTTAAGAAACGGCTACAATACAGCATTTATCAACACTTCATGGTTCACACCATGGGGTGTTTTTTGATGTTTTTTTAGCAAAATTCACACCATTACTTTTTAAGGTTACGGTAGGCAAATTCACCAACGGCCATAGGAACTACATTAGAAGTGTTGACATAAATCTGAGTTGTACCTGTATCGCTATGTGTTAGAGCTTCTGACATGTCCTCTAGTGATGTGCCAAATTGTTTGGCAAGAGTTGCACCCGTATGACGTAATTTATGAGGTGTAGCGTGTGTTAGTTCCTTATGACGGCGTTCGACTGACTTCATCTTATTATTAAGATAATCAGCGTGTAAGGGACTATTAACATTCCCTTTTGTATCAATATAAGTAAAAACATACTGTTCATCAGATTGGATAATATTGAATTTTGCCAATTCCAATTTTTGTTGTTTTTTCCAAGCACAGAGTAAATCAGTTAGTTCAATAGGAATATGGAAAGTTGTCCTTTTATTTCCCTTAGTTGATTTTGGATTTTTATACTTGTCCAAGGCTTTCACTAACTGAATTTCTTGTTTCTTTAGGTTAATGTGTTTCCATTGCAAAGCGTAACTTTCGGATTTCCTATCTCCTAAGAAAAAAGTTGTATAGAATAACACATAATCTTTGAATAGGAGCTTGTCGTTTTCTAAATCTTCTTCAAAAGCGGTGAACCATGCTTGAAGTTCTGATTGTGACAGATATAAATCTTCATCATTTTTACTCTCTTGTAGTTTAATTTTTTTAGTTGCCTTAATACGGCTAATTGTTTTAGAGAGACGATTAGTTTCGATATATTCCAATTCCTCAGCCCAATCAAAAATAGAATTAACGTAACTTCTAATGACTTTAAAGTTTGCATATTCTTCTGCCTTTTGTGTCAAAAGGTTCAAGATAACCTGTTTATTTTGATTGAGAAAATCAATGGAATAATTACCAAGCAAGGGTAGGATATGTTTTCTAAAGACAATTTCGGTACCGTCAATAGTAGCTTGTGAAGGTGGTTTTGTGGTAGATGTTGTTTGACCTGCTTTATAGGATTCCCACCAAACATTGTGATAAAAATCGGAAAAGAGGATTGAGCCATTTGCTTCCAATGAGGTTGATTCTCCGCTTAAAATTTTATCAATCTTGTTTTGTAATTCAAGTTCGTATTTTTTAGCCTCACTCCTTAATTTGAAACGTTTTTCAATCACTTTTTTATTAATTCCCAATGAGGATTTGACTTCTTCTGGGACATAGATACGTAAGCGATAAGTTCCGTTTTTAGTTTTTGTAATTGACATAGTATTCTCCTTTTTTGAATTGAGCTAGAAAAATACCGTGGCTTCATTATATCAGACCACGGTTAGAATGCTACTGATTTTGTAACCAGTGATTAAGTTCGGCTCTATCAAAGCGGACAGTTTTTCCAACTCGAATAACTGGTAACCCCTTTTTTATCCAAGAATCAAGCGTATTATTGGCAATTCCTAGATACTTACAAGTTTGTTGTTTGTTCAAGAAGGGACTTTCAATGTTGTTACTATCCAATTTATTTTTTATTTCGTTTTCTATAAGCTGGCTAATTAACAGTTGTAGCTGATGAATTTGTTCGTCTGGTAAAATCACTTGCATAGTCTTTTCTGTCCTTTCATGATATAATGTTAGCGATTATTATTTCTAAGGCGATTTGTTTACGGCAAGTCGTCTTTTTGTATGCCCCAAGTGTCGGAGCTCTGGTGTTCACGGACATATTGGTCAATCTCCTTTTCATCGCTGTTAGTAAATTTCGATAATCCCAACTTTAAGAGGTCTTGGAGAAATTGGTCTGCTCTTTCAAGTGTGGTTGCCTCATATTTAGCCACATAGAGTTTGGCTAAAGTCTTTGAGACCTGTTTTTCCGTCCATTGTTCTGACTGTCTAAGCGTTGGCTTGGTACGTTCAATACTCAAGCGTGTTTTGGTTTCCGTCTGGAGGTAATCAAGCCACCATTTGACCGGCTGTCTTCTGCGCTTATTGGTGTCCTTGTCATTAGGTCTGACAAAGCGGTAGTGTCCGTTGATAGCTTCAAAGTAAATGGCTGTTAAAGGTTTTTTAAGGAATATTTGTTGAGCAATGATATTAGCTTTGCCTTGCCAACAACGTAGCTCTGCTCTGACCCAAGAATGGGTCTCATCAGTGATTTTACCTTTTCCTTTTTGTTCCATGAGTTTGTTATAAACACACCATTGTTGACTTCCTCGTGCGCCTATGGTGACCGTCTCACCAACTCGTTCGCCCGTTTCAAGAATTGACCGCTCGTGATAGTCCATATATTGTGCTCTCGTGATACACAAGCCCCGTTTACAATAGGCATAGAGGGTTTGAACGGATAATGCTTTATCGTAGATGTCATTAGCTATATCTATTCGGGTAAAGTTGACCTGATAGCGGTACAGGCGTGTGACCAGAGCTACCCAGTTATTAACGTTACCTGCCATAAATTCCTCATATTGACGACAACCTTTTCCTTTAAGTTCCAGATAGACCCCCATGTTATCTAAGACTTGGTTAAAGTAAACCTTGATGTCTGAACAAGCATAATGGCGTTGATACTTGTTTATTCCCCAAGCATTAAGCGCAAACTTATCTTGGGGAATGAGCAGTATTTCTTCCAAAACTTCCTCTGGTGGAACATCTTTAACAGTGACAGCGAAGTAGTCAATCCTCACGCTGTTTTCCATGTTTAATTACCAAAGATTTTAAGGTCGTTTGCCACTAGTTTTACGCCAGACCAGTTACTACGAGTCATGTTCCACATGAGACGGACTTGAGGATTGACGAGTTCAACGGTCTTATCAAGCAACCCGTCATTTTCTGCTAGTTTTGTAATTTTGTCGAGGTTGTCATGAATTTCAAGCGTAATCGCTTTGAGTTCCTCAATGGCAATGTTCATTTCTTTTAACACTTTGATTTTATCCGCATCTTGAACGCTACAAACTAGTTTGGATGGTTCGTCTGTTCGGACTTGTTCGCCATTTATCTCTTGATACTTATAACTCATACGAGCAGAAAGTACCACTACTTTTTTAGGAAGCATGAATTGACTTTTATCAAGGTTCAATTCGCCAAGTTTAAGTGTTGTGTCAGTTAGTGTTAAGTTTGTCATCGTATTCTCCTTTGTGTTTTTTTAAGTAGTTATCTTTTCTAAACGTACGCAGAATTAGCTTTGAACCTTACTCTCCCAAGGGATTTCAGCGAAAACATCAACTGATTGGCTTTAACCCCAGACGTCTCAAGGGGTTAGCCCTACTTTCGTGTACGTTCGTACCCCCTATTAGTAGTGGGGCACTTATTTTAATGGCAAGTCTCGCCCGTTTCGAGCCCCTACCGCCTTGTGGGCTACCGTGTTGACCACTCGCCCACAGCGTTGGTGCTGTACCGTGCTCACTTCCCAAACCACTTTTTCTTCCTTGATTTCTCCAAATTTTCAATCTGTTCACTTAACTGTTCCATACGAATAGCTAATGCTTGTTCCTGTTGTGTTAAGTTGGTTACTCTTTGACTTAATTTCTTTAGTTGAAAGGTTAAGCGATTAATTTTTTGGTTAATGGATAAAGGGGAAGCTCTACTGGGGACATAAGCTTTTAGGATTGCCCTATCAAGTCCAAGACTTCCTTTAGTATCTGCAATTTGTTGGAGCTTTTCAATATCATCAGTGGTAAAGAGGAAGACTTTGCTATAAGAACGTTTCCCTGTTTGTATCCTATCTTCTTGAAAGGTATGTCCTGTTAAGTGTTCAATCTTTAAACGCCACTTTTTTAGCGTAGAGACTGAATTTAAACCTGAAACTTGTTTTATTGTTTGATGATAGTCAAAGTAATTAGTCATGTATCCTCCTTTAACTTAAATTTATTTTACGTATTTAAAACTTATTTTTACTATTTATATCTATATTATATATCCTTTTTATTATATGTCAAGTATTTTGTTGAAAAATAAGTTTTAAATTGTTAAAATAAATAATAACCAAAACAAAGGAGCTACCTATGACTTATATGATTCATAATTTCGCCTTTAATCTTTCTCGACTTCGTAAGGAAAAAGGGATTAGTCAGACAGAATTGGCGGAAAAACTAAATATTGGAAAACAATCGATTTCTGATTACGAAAAAAGCAAAAGCTATCCAACTTTTGCGACCTTAGATAAAATAGCGGACTTTTTTAAAGCAACACCAGTACAACTTTTTGGGACAAGTCAAGATATTGAACTGGAAAAAGCTGTTCTTAAAACAGATGAATACACAGAAAAGGCTAATAATATCATACAAGCAGTTAAATCTTTTGATGAGTTAGCTCATCAAATAGAAAAATATAATAGTATAGAAGGTTATACTAGTGATACGATTAATAATTTAGCATTTCTATTAAAGAGAGTCCCTATCATATCTCCCAAAACCGACCAACAGCTTTATAAACATATTCCTAGTGGTAAGCTAGTTGAGGCAGAAGATAAAGATGATATTGAAAGTAACTATGAACTTGCTTTTGAACCTAGTGCATTATCTAGATTGCAGTATATGAGTGATGATGAGTTAGCCATAATTGACAAACTGATTTATTTAACTCAAGGTAAACCAATACTTAATAAAGATGGGGAACCATTGACTAGTATTGGTAATGGTAAATACGTTGTAGCAGAGAATGGTGATGAAATTGCCCGTGAAAAATCACCTCTACAGTTATTGTTAGAAAACGAGAGTAAATTAAATAATCTTCTTTAATTTATATGACTAAATTAAAGAAGATTAAAATGTAAAGACTGATGTGAGTGATAATACCTTAAAAATGGAAATGAAAAAAATAAGTATGAATAATTCTATTTTTGCTGATTTGTATTAATTTTTAGGAAAGTAAGAGTAAATAGCATAATAAAAAGGGATTGAAATTTTATTTTCAATCCCTTTTTTGGATAAAGAAAATAATAATGGTGCTAATTAGGATTAATACCTAAATAAGTTTTAAT
>ERZ773051.859-NODE-859-length-18505-cov-5.815447_pt1 | contig 18505 bp, 16 predicted proteins | sample MGYA00580631_ERZ773051 | MGnify/ENA primary metagenome ERZ773051 (study PRJEB29015, sample SAMEA2738137) | human oral metagenome | biome: human oral; feature: human-associated habitat; material: saliva | place: China | collected 2204 ... | reverse complement strand
AAGCTGATGAAATCAGCGTAGTAGAGCCCACTCAACCACTGCGTCTTGATCGACAATCCAAAGACAATTGAGAGGCTAGGACTTTTGTCCCAGCCTCTTTTTATGATGCATCTCTACTGATTTTTTGAGGATTGAGATTTATTTCGAATAGCATTGTAGCCAGCGAAGGAAAGAATCCCGATTAAGAAAGCGATGGTTCCTTCTTTCAACCCATGTGGAATGAATTGTAGAACAACTTGTCCCTTACCTTTAGGAACATCGACAGCCATGAATCCTTTTTGGGCTCTTCGAATAGGGACAGGCTGATCATTCATCGTCGCTGTCCACCCTTTATCATACGGAAGCGTGAAAAAGAGACTTGTATGATGATCTGCTGTAAAATCTGCAGTGACAGTATTTCCTTTGGTTTGTACATGAACTTCTTGATGGTGTAATGCTTCAAAAGCTTCTTGGTAGGTTTGAAGGTTCAAAGCAAAAAATTCTGGATTTTGGAAGGTTACTGTCGAATTTTCAGGGAAGGCAATTCGAATCTTAACAGTTTCTCCTGCTTTAAAGTGACCAATGGTGAAGAAGGGAAATACATTGTCTGTTGTATAGCGGTTGACTTGGCCATTCGTGATGATTTCAACGTCAGTATAATCTTCATTCTCAAATTCTAAAGAAGGAAGGTTCACATAAAGTTGACTATCATTTTGAACGTAGAGCTCATATTCGATACTGGCATAAGTTAGAAAACTGTCTGCTTCAACTTTAGCCTTTTGAGGTCCTTGAGAAGGATTGTCTGAATTAGTTTTCAGTGGCTGTAATCGTTGATAGTAAGTTAAGGATTGGCCTGTTAGCTGATTAAGAAAATTCTTTTGGTTATCCAAGGTTAGATTAGAAAATTTGATATCCTTGTAGGGACTTGCTGTTAGAAATGCTAGTGAAAGAGCTTTTTCATTTTGATATAAGGTTTGATTTCCTTGAGTTTCCAATTTATGAAAAGCAAACTTTTGAGGATTTCTATCTGTAATATTGTATTTGATCCCGAACAGACTGTCCATTAGTAAAGTATTGTTTTGATAGCGTAGGTTTAAGTTCGTTCCATCTGATTTAAAACCAAGTTTATCCAAGGTCGAACTGGTATCTGTATTTCTGACAGATGAAAATTGGGATATCCCTCTAAAATTGTATTTCATACTATCATTACCTGTTTGAGGTTGGAGAATCTCAGTTCGGTAAAAATCTTGATTATCCTGTAAACTTGATGTCAATTTATCAATTGCTGGAATCTTTCCTTGATAAGAAGAACGAGCTGCAAATACCCATTCATTTGCAATCCCATCAATCTGATAATAGCTGTTTATACTGATTTCAAACAGACAGAAGAAAAGAATCACAGCAGAAAAAATTGTATAAGAAAGTTTACGAACTGTAAAGGCAAGTGTCACAGTAAAAAATACAAGAAGAAATTCTAGTGTCAATACATAATGACTGCTTGTTAAGAAATGATAGTGCTTGCGAAAGATAAAAGTGAGAATAAATCCAATGCTAACTAAACTAAAAGCTAGACAGAGGTGTTGCCAATTGATTTCTTTTATCCGATTGAGGACTTCTGCTGCCATGAACAAAATAGTCAATGAAAATAGCCAGGCATAACGGTGAAGAAACATATTAGGAGCATGCATCCCCTGCCAGAATAAATCTAAAGCTTGTAAATAGAAGCTTGCAATAAGAATGACTAATAAAGTTAAATAGGCTAGTTTCACGTGAAACCGAATCGATTTGACAAAGAAAAATAAAAAGGCAAGTAAAAATGGGAAGAGACCAACATAGATCATAGGAATAGCCCCATACTTTGTTGTGTCGAAGCTACCAATTAAGTTTTTTGCAAAGACGTCTAAGTACCAACTATTTTCTGTAAAGGTTCTTGTTATCTTAGTAAAGTTCTCCCCATGAGTTCGTAAATCTAAAAGAGTGGGGTAAATCATGATCAAGCTAGTGACCCCTGATAAAATTGACACAATTGTAAAGTCTAAAAAGGAAGATATTCTTTTTTTAAAGTTCCAGGAAAGCTGAGTACAATACCATAAAGTTAAGAAGAGAGCCATCATAAATCCAAAATAGTAATTCTGGATGAAGAGGATAGTCAAGCTTGTAAAGTAGAGGACACGCTTCTTCTGAGTCATTAGACGGTGTAAACCTAACAGAATGAGAGGAGCTAAAATAAAGACATCGAGCCAGGTTTTGATTTCAATCTGGCTGATAGAGAAACTCATTAAAGCAAATGAAGTTGACAGTGAAAGGATCAAGAATTTTTGTAGTTGAGGATAGATTCCTTTAATGGAATGATAAGTTGACAATCCTATCAATCCTATTTTTATCAGTGTAAAGAGATAGACGGAATCAACCATGGATAAACTGTCAAAGAAGAAGACAAAGGGAGATAAAAAACTGCCCAAATAATAGCTAGAAAGGGCGTAAAAATTCAAACCCAGTCCACTTGTAAAGCTGTAAAAAAGGCTGTCGGTTCCGTGTAAAATATTTCGTAAGGTAACGTCAAAAATAACGTATTGATGAAAACCATCGCCTAATAAAGGAGAAGTTTCACTACCCCAATAAATACCTTGACTGAGGTAGACAAAAAATAAGATTGTAAAGGGAAGTAAAAAAGCTGTAAAGTAAAATATGATGGGGTGTGATAAATAGTTTTTAAATTTCATATAGTCTATTGAAAGACCCTGAAACAAAGGTTCCAGGGTTTTTGATCATTTTGAGTGATTTCTTAGTCTTTCCAAAGTTCTTTGACTTTTGCTTGAACTTCTTGGTTTTCTAAGAATTCGTCATAGGTTTCATCAATCCGGTCAATGACACCATTTTTTGAAAGAACAATGATATGGTTGGCAAGAGTTTGAATAAACTCATGGTCGTGACTGGCAAAGATGATCGATTCTTTGAAGTTTTTCAATCCATCGTTCAAGCTTGAAATAGATTCCAAATCTAAGTGATTTGTAGGATCGTCAAGTACAAGAACGTTTGACTTCAAAAGCATGAGTTTTGAAAGCATCACGCGTACCTTTTCTCCCCCTGACAAGACGTTTACAGGCTTGTTAACCTCGTCTCCAGAAAAGAGCATACGTCCGAGGAATCCACGAAGGAAGGTATTGTCATCTTCTTCTTTACTTGCGAATTGACGGAGCCAGTCAAGAATCGACTCTCCACCTGCAAAGTCAGCTGAATTGTCTTTTGGTAAGTAAGAGCGACTAGTTGTGACACCCCACTTGACAGTTCCTTCATATTCGATTTCACCCATAATAGCGCGGATCAAGGCAGTTGTTTGGATGTCGTTTTGTCCGATCAGAGCTGTCTTGTCACCTGGACGCAAGATGAAGCTGATGTTGTCAAGTATAGTTTCACCGTCAATCTTTACAGATAAGTTTTCTACAGTCAACAAATCATTACCGATTTCTCGTTCAGCTTTAAAGCTGATAAATGGGTATTTTCGGCTAGATGGGACAATTTCTTCTAACTGAATCTTGTCAAGCATCTTTTTACGGGAAGTTGCCTGTTTAGATTTTGAAGCATTGGCAGAGAAACGAGCCACAAACTCTTGTAATTGTTTGATTTTTTCTTCTGCTTTGGCATTACGATCTGCTAACAACTTGGCAGCCAGTTCAGATGATTCTTTCCAGAAGTCGTAGTTTCCGACATAGAGTTTGATTTTTCCAAAGTCAAGGTCGGCCATGTGGGTACATACTTTATTCAAGAAGTGACGGTCGTGAGATACAACGATAACGGTATTCTCAAAATCAATCAAGAAATCTTCTAACCAGGTAATGGATTGAATATCAAGACCATTGGTCGGCTCGTCCAAAAGAAGGACATCTGGTTTACCAAAGAGAGCTTTGGCTAGGAGGACTTTCACTTTATCCCCATTTGCTAGTTCACTCATATTTTGGTAGTGGAGCTCTTCTGGAATATTCAGATTTTGGAGGAGTTGTGAAGCTTCACTTTCTGCTTCCCAACCACCTAGTTCAGCGAATTCACCTTCAAGCTCTGCTGCGCGGACACCATCTTCATCTGAAAAATCTTCCTTCATATAGATAGCATCTTTTTCCTTCATGATGCTATAAAGTTTTTCATTCCCCATGATAACGACGTCAATGGCACGCTCATTTTCGTAGTCAAAGTGATTTTGACGCAGAACAGAAAGACGTTCGTCTGGACCAAGAGAGATGTGACCAGTTGTTGGTTCAATATCCCCAGCTAAGATTTTTAAAAAGGTTGATTTCCCAGCACCATTGGCCCCAATCAAACCATAGGTATTTCCTTCTGTAAATTTGATGTTAACATCATCAAACAATTTTCGATCACTAAAACGTAGTGAGACGTCTGTTACTGTTAGCACGTATATTTCTCCTCTATTTCTGTCTATATAAGCCTATTTTACTAGAAAACGCTTGATTTTTCAATGAATACCCTTATGCATTTGAGGGAGATGATTATGGAGGATAAAAGAGAGAAGAACTTGACTTTCCCTTGATGTCATTATATAATGAAAATCAATCAGAAGAGTAGTCTAGATTCGTTTTTTAGAGAGCTTATGGTCGCTGAAAATAAGCAATGAACTAGCATGAAATGGACTGATATTCAAATAGAATCTGAACCAATAGAGATTCGGCTAGCAGGCCTTATGTGCAGCTCATTTGTGATGAGCCAGAGAGAACAGCACATGTTGTTCTAAGTGAGGTGGCACCGTGTCTCAGACGCCCTCGCATAGTTTTTGCTATGCGTGGGCTTTTATTTTGTACTTCAGGGAGGAAGAAAAATGACCAAGCCAATTATTTTAACTGGAGATCGCCCGACTGGGAAACTCCATATTGGACACTATGTCGGTTCATTGAAGAATCGAGTTCTTATGCAAAACGAAGACAAGTACCAGATGTTTGTCTTTTTAGCAGACCAGCAAGCCCTAACGGATCATGCTAAAGACCCACAAACCATTGTCGAATCCATCGGAAACGTTGCTCTAGACTATTTAGCAGCTGGATTGGATCCAAATAAATCAACCATTTTTATTCAGAGTCAAATCCCTGAGTTAGCGGAATTGACCATGTATTACATGAATTTGGTCTCTGTTTCACGTTTGGAACGCAACCCAACCGTTAAGACAGAAATTGCTCAAAAAGGGTTCGGAGAGTCTATTCCATCTGGTTTCTTGGTTTATCCTGTTTCTCAAGCAGCAGATATTACCGCTTTTAAAGCCAATCTGGTACCTGTTGGGACCGACCAAAAGCCCATGATTGAGCAAACACGTGAAATCGTCCGTTCTTTTAATCATGCCTATCATTGTGATGTCTTGGTTGAACCAGAGGGAATTTTCCCAGAAAATGAGGCGGCGGGTCGTTTGCCTGGTCTGGATGGAAATGCCAAAATGTCTAAATCTCTTGGGAATGGCATCTATTTAGCGGATGATATGGACACCTTGAAGAAAAAGGTAATGAGTATGTACACGGACCCTGAGCATATTCGTGTCGAAGATCCAGGAAAAATCGAAGGAAATATGGTTTTCCATTATTTGGATGTTTTTGGAAAAGAAGAAGATCAGGCGACTATTCAAGACATGAAAGACCATTACCAAAGGGGTGGTTTAGGTGATGTTAAAACCAAACGCTATCTTTTAGAGATTCTAGAGAGAGAGTTGGGTCCTATTCGCGAACGGCGGATTGAATTTGCTAAAGATATGGGACAAGTCTATGATATGCTTCAAAAGGGTAGTGAAGTGGCTCGTTCGGTTGCAGCAGAAACGCTTGATCAAGTCAAGACTGCTATGGGCTTAAACTATTTCAAATAAGCTCTTGATGTGAAGATGATCTAATAAAATAAATGATTCAAAAGAGGTTCCAACACCTCTTTTTGAAATATTGTACAAATGATTGACAAATTATCTTAGAATGGTATGATATTATCAATCAAAAAAGACGAGCTTGGCTCAAAAAGAAAGAAAAGAGGAAAATGGGAATGTCAAATTGGGACACTAAATTTTTGAAAAAAGGTTATACCTTCGATGATGTATTGCTCATTCCAGCTGAAAGTCATGTATTACCAAACGATGCAGATCTTCGTACAAAATTGGCGGATAACCTCGTGTTGAATATCCCAATCATCACAGCTGCGATGGATACAGTCACTGAAAGCCAAATGGCCATTGCCATTGCGCGTGCTGGAGGACTTGGCGTTATTCACAAAAATATGTCCATTGCCCAACAAGCAGATGAAGTTCGTAAAGTAAAACGCTCTGAAAACGGCGTTATCATTGACCCATTTTTCCTTACACCTGAACATACCATTGCTGAAGCCGATGAACTCATGGGACGCTACCGTATCAGTGGTGTACCTGTTGTTGAAACCATGGAAAATCGTAAACTAGTTGGGATTTTGACCAACCGCGATTTGCGTTTTATTTCTGATTATGATCAACCAATTTCAAATCATATGACGAGCGAGAATCTAGTAACTGCACCAGTTGGCACGGATTTAGAAACTGCTGAACGGATCCTCCAAGAACACCGTATTGAAAAATTGCCGTTGGTAGATGAGAATGGCCGTTTGTCAGGTTTGATTACCATTAAAGATATTGAAAAAGTCATTGAATTTCCAAATGCAGCTAAAGATGAATTTGGTCGTCTTTTAGTAGCAGGTGCGGTGGGTGTTACTTCTGACACATTTGAGCGTGCAGAAGCATTGTTTGAAGCTGGTGCGGATGCGATTGTGATCGATACGGCCCATGGTCATTCTGCAGGGGTTCTTCGTAAGATTGCTGAAATTCGTGCTCACTTCCCAGATCGCACTTTGATTGCAGGTAATATTGCTACAGCTGAGGGAGCGCGTGCTCTTTATGATGCAGGTGTTGACGTCGTTAAGGTTGGGATTGGACCTGGTTCAATCTGTACAACTCGTGTAATTGCTGGTGTTGGGGTTCCTCAAGTTACAGCGATTTATGATGCAGCTGCTGTTGCGCGTGAATATGGAAAAACAATCATTGCTGACGGTGGTATCAAGTATTCCGGTGATATTGTGAAAGCTTTGGCTGCGGGTGGTCATGCAGTTATGCTTGGTTCCATGTTTGCTGGAACAGACGAAGCTCCTGGAGAAACTGAAATTTTCCAAGGTCGTAAATTTAAGACCTACCGTGGAATGGGATCCATTGCAGCTATGAAGAAGGGATCTAGTGACCGTTACTTCCAAGGTTCTGTCAATGAAGCCAACAAATTGGTTCCAGAAGGAATCGAAGGTCGGGTTGCTTATAAAGGATCAGCAGCCGATATCGTCTTCCAAATGATTGGTGGTATTCGTTCTGGTATGGGCTATGTTGGAGCTGCCAACCTTCAAGAATTGCATGAAAATGCGCAATTTGTTGAAATGTCCGGGGCAGGTTTGAAAGAAAGCCATCCACATGATGTTCAAATTACCAACGAAGCACCAAACTACTCCGTTCAATAAAAAAGAAAAAGTGTGAAATCATAGGATTTCACACTTTTATTGTGTCAAAAAGATGTAAATTGAAATTGACAACACTGTTAATTATTCGTCAATTTGACCTGAGTGAATATTGAAGATTTTTAAGTCTTCAGGCAAGTCTTTTAGGTGATCTAGGGTTGTAGTTGTAATAAATGTTTGGATGTCACGAGAGATAACTTCTAGTAAATGTAGTTGACGATTATTGTCAAGTTCACTCATGACATCGTCTAAGAGTAAAATAGGCTTTTCATTCGTCAAGGATTCAATCAATGAAATCTCTGCCAGTTTTAATGAAAGAACAACACTGCGGTGCTGACCTTGGCTACCAAAAGTCGCATTCATGTCATTGATGTAAAAACTAATGTCATCTCGGTGAGGACCGACACTGGTTGTTTTTTTGATAAGATCCTTGGTCCGATTATCTCGAAGCAAGGTGAGAAAGGATTGGCGAAGCGTTTGTTCATCTTGAAAAGGAATGGAGGAATCATACCGAATGGTGAGTTTTTCGGCTTGATTGGAAATTTCAAAATGTTTTTCCTGGCCAAAGTTTTCCAATTTTTTAAGAAAATCTTTCCGATGGATGCAGACTCGGCTACCATAATCTGCTAATTGTTCATCTAAAACATCTAAAAAGGTTGGATCTACTGTGTTCGCCGTCTTTAAGTAACTGTTTCGCTGCTTTAAAACATGATGATAGGCTGTTAAATCCGATAGATAAACGGGTTTCATCTGACCTAAATCAATATCAATAAACTTGCGACGAAGAGCAGGTGATCCTTTAACGAGTTGTAAATCCTCTGGAGCAAAGAGAACCACATTCATGTTACCGATATATGTTGATAACTTGCTTTGTTTTAAGTGGTTCACTTTAGTGACTCTTCCTTTTGAGGATAAGGAAATTTCTAGAGGGATAGAGCCAGTCTTTTTTTCTACCACTCCTGAAACGGTAAATTGTTCCTCTTGAAAATGAATTAAATCTTTATCGGAACGAGTTCGATGGCTGCGGGTCAAAGCTAAAAAGTAGATGGACTCAAGGAGATTGGTTTTGCCTTGAGCATTTTGGCCTAAGAAAATATTCAAACCAGAGTGGAATTGGAGATCTACTTCTTTATAATTTCGAAATTTCTGAATATGTATGGATTTAAGCCACATATTATGTCCCTGGGAAACGAACGGGTTTCCGTTTGTTCTCCTCTTTTTTTGGTTTTGTATCTCTTTTTTGTTTCTGTTCTTTGTTTAATTTCTTCACCAATTGAGCAACGCGTTCTTTTTCTAGCTTGTCCGCTTGGTAGTCTTCCATTTCTTCTGGACTTGGTTGTGTAATCATTATGATTTTCTTATCACCAATGACTTCGATACTATCTCCTACTCGTAATTTACGTCCTCTTCTGGTTTCCACTTCTCCATTGACCTCTACTTGATTTTCCAGTAAAAAGGCTTTGATAGCTCCACCGCTTTGGATGATTCCCAGTTCTTTAAATAGGGCTTGTAGTGTGATAAATTCATCAAAAAGTTTATAATTCATAGTTCACCTCAATGATTGTTATTATACCATAAAAGGATGAAAAAGCTAAGATAGGGCGAGTCAGTGTAAACGTTTTTTAATCTGTCTGGGAAAGATTTTACTGGGATTTCGTGATATAATGAAGAGTAATATTTGTTAGAACGAGGATAACGATGGAATTAGTTACTGGTGTTCGAATCCATTTTATAAAATCAGAAAAATTTAAGACCAATGAGATAAAAGTGCGATTCTCGGCCCCCCTTTCTGAAGAAACAATAGCAGGACGGGTTTTAGCCTCACGCATGATCGAAACAGCCAATCAACTTTACCCAACTTCTCAGCAATTTAGAGAACAGTTGGCGAACTTGTATGGAGCCAATTTTTCTACTTCTGTTTCAAAACGCGGCCAAACACACTACGTTGATATTAATTTATCCTATGTCCGTGATGCTTTTTTGAGCAAGAAAAATGTCTTGACAGATCAGATGTTGGATCTATTAAAGGTATCTCTTAATGCTCCTCTTGCAGAAAATGGATGCTTTCATTCAGAAACTTTTTTAGTAGAGAAAAAAAATCTTATCACAGAATTAGAAGCAGAAATTGAAAATCATTTTTATTATGCTCACCAACAATTGAATCGGTTGTTTTATGATCAAGCTGACATGAAACTAAGTAAGTATGGAAGTGTCCAGCAGATTCAGAATGAGGATGAAGAGTCAGCTTATCAAGCATTTCAAGAAATGCTTCAAACAAATCTGATTGACTTTTTCTTTATGGGTGATTTCAATGAACTAGCGGTTATTGAAAAGGTCAGTAACTTTGGTTTACAATCTCGTAAATCTAATGTCAATCTTTTTTACACACAATCTTTCTCGAATGTTGTTAGAGAAGGACTGGAGCAGCGAGAGACTCATCAATCTATTTTAGAATTAGGCTATCACTTTCCTGTTCAGTACGGAGAGAAAGAGCATTTTGCTTTAATTGTTTTAAATGGTTTACTGGGCACTTTCTCTCACTCAAAATTGTTTACAGTCATCCGAGAAAAAGAAGGGTTGGCTTATACTATCTCCAGCCATTTTGATATTTTTTCTCATTTTATGCGTATCTATGCAGGGATTGATAGAAAAAATAGAACCCGGACGATGACTCTGATGAGTCGTCAAGTGAGTGACTTGAAGAGAGGGAAGTTTACCAGTGAAGAGTTGCGCTTGACAAAAGAAATGATAATAAATGCTGCAAAATTGTCGCAGGATCGACCTGGCACCTTGATTGAAAGAGCTTATCTAAAATCCACTTTAGGAAAACAGTTCTTGTCAATTGATGATTGGATTCAAGCCATTCAACTGGTGACGAAAGATGAAATTATGGCTGTTGCCAAATCACTCAAATTACAAGCGGTCTATTTTATGGAAGGAAGAGAATGATAAAGAAAGATTTGGAGAAAATAGAGTATCCAGCTGTTGGAGAATGCGTTTATCAGACAACTCTCCAAAATGGATTGAGGTTATATTTAATTCCAAAAACGGATTTTAATGAAAGCTATGCAATCATTTCTACTAAATTCGGTTCAGTTGACACAAGATTTACAATGGATGGAGTAGAAGGTGTAAAAGAATTTCCAGCAGGGATTGCACATTTTCTTGAACATAAATTATTTGAAGATCAAGACGGTCAAGATTATTTACAACATTTTGTACGGTTGGGAGCTGAAAGTAATGCCTTTACTAGCTTTACACAGACCAGTTATCTCTTTTCGACTACCTCGTATGTCAATGAAAGTCTGAAATTGTTACTGGAGATGACACAATCTCTTCATCTCTCAAAGGATTCTTTAAAGAAGGAACAATCGATTATTCGACAAGAAATCGAAATGTACCAAGATAGTCCTGACTATCAATTATTCTTTAGGGCGCTGGCGAATCTCTATCCAGATACACCATTGGCCCAAGATATTGCAGGTACTACAGCTTCTCTCTCTCAAATTGATGAAGAGAGTTTACAGGATAATTTCGATTTATTCTACCAACCATCCAACATGCATCTAGTAGTTGTCGGAAATTTTGATCTTGACAGTCTTGTGAACCTTGTTTCTGAATTTGAGATGAAAACTTCTTCAAATCCTCTTCCTCACATTTCACCTGTAGACTTAAATCCAGTTGTTCAAAATGAGACAAGTCGGATGGAAGTTGCTTCACCAAAATTAGCAATTGGAATTCGTGGAAGAAATCAAATTCCTCCTATGTACCAGTATCGCTACAAGATTATCCTCAAATTATTGTTTGCAATGATGTTTGGGTGGACATCCAAGCGATTTCAGTCGCTTTATGAAGTTGGTAAACTTGACAACTCCTTGACATTAGAAATTGAAGTCGAGTCTTCGTTTCACTTTGTGATGTTAACGATGGACACTTCTGAACCTGTCAGTATATCCCATCAGTTCAGAACAGCCATAAAAAATTTTGAGAAAGATCCCGATGTGACCCAAGAGCATTTGGATACGATTAAAAGCGAAATGTTTGGTGATTTTTTACATGGTTTGAATTCCTTGGATTATATCGCCACTCAATTTAATCCAATTGAAACGGGTGAAAATCTATTTGACCTTCCAAAAATTTTACAAAGTATATCTTTACAAGACGTTGTAAAGGTTGGGCGAGATTTTGTCAACGCTTGTGACATGACGGACTTTATTATTTTTCCTAAGTAATAGGGATAGAATGGAATAATGATTTTGTCGAATTAAATCGAGGTCGATTTTGTCAACTAGATGTAAACTATTATGTAAACTAGTAAGGAGACTAGAATGAAAAAAGAAAATATTCCTAATGCCTTAACACTGATTCGAATTGTGTTTATTCCCATTTTTATTGTGATGCTAATATTTGGCAAAAGTTATGTCTGGCATGTGGCAGCAGCTATCGTATTTGCGGTTGCAAGTATTACCGATTATTTAGACGGTTATCTGGCTCGTAAATGGAACGTTGTGAGTAACTTTGGGAAATTTGCGGATCCTATGGCTGATAAGCTTCTTGTCATGTCTGCCTTTATTATGATGATTGAATTAAAGATGGTTCCGGCTTGGATTACTGCAGTTATTATTTGCCGTGAATTAGCTGTTACTGGCCTCCGTCTGTTATTGGTTGAAACAGGAGGAGTTGTTTTGCCAGCAGCTATGCCTGGGAAAATTAAAACCTTCTCACAAATGTTTTCCATTATTTTCCTTCTCTTTCATTGGGATTTATTGGGCCAACTAACGCTTTATGTTGCGCTAATCTTTACAGTCTACTCTGGATATGAATACTTTAAAGGCAGTGCCTACCTCTTTAAAGATACCTTTAGATAAATGAATAATATTATAGAAGTTCGAAATCTTATATTTAAATACCAAAAAACAGATGAGCACCATCAGTTAAATGATATTTCGTTTCACGTGAAACATGGCGAATGGTTATCCATTATCGGACATAACGGAAGTGGTAAATCAACAGTGGTTCGTTTGATTGATGGTTTGTTGGAACCCGAATCGGGTGAAATCTATATCTCTGGAGATTTGCTAACTCCTGAAAACGTTTGGGAAAAACGTAGTGAGATTGGTATGGTTTTTCAGAATCCAGATAACCAATTTGTTGGAGCTACAGTAGAAGATGATGTGGCGTTTGGATTGGAAAATCAAGGGATTCCAAGAGATGAGATGGTTCGACGAGTAGATGAAGCTTTGAAGATGGTTCGCATGGATGAGTTTAAGGATCGTGAACCAGCTAGGTTATCCGGTGGACAAAAGCAACGGGTGGCGATTGCAGGAATCATTGCTTTACGACCTAAAATTATCATTTTAGATGAAGCGACCAGTATGTTGGACCCTGAAGGGCGCTTGGAACTGATTCGGACGGTTCGAGAAGTCAAACAACGATACGGTTTAACGGTTATTTCTATTACCCATGATTTAGAGGAAGTTTCCCTAAGTGATCGAGTTATTCTCTTTGAAAAAGGGAAAGCGACCTTGGATCTGACTCCAAGAGAACTCTTTTCTCGAGATGATTTAGATGAAATTGGACTAGAAGAACCTTTCGCGAATCGATTGCGAAGCATGTTACATCAAAAAGGTTTTCCAGTAGGAGAAACCTATCAGACTGAAGGAGAGCTAGAAAAACTATTATGGGAATTGCTTTAAAACAGCTTAGTTATACCTATCAAGAAGGAACTCCATTTGAAGGAGCGGCTCTTTTTGATGTGAATATGGAAATCCCAAGCGGTTCTTATACAGCTCTAATTGGGCATACTGGAAGCGGAAAATCAACCATTCTCCAATTATTAAACGGTCTGCTTTTACCCAGTCGCGGGGAAGTGCAAATGAATGATTTACTCATTGATTCTGAGTCCTCTCAAAAAGAGCTAAAGAACCTTCGGAAGAAAGTTGGTCTTGTCTTTCAATTTCCAGAAAGTCAACTCTTTGCTGAGACTGTGGTAAAAGATGTCGCTTTTGGTCCTCAAAATTTTGGAGTAGACCAAGAGTCGGCTGAAAGCATTGCCAAGGAGAAATTGAGTTTAGTCGGTCTTTCTGAAGAGTTGTTTGAACGGAGTCCCTTTGAATTGTCTGGAGGGCAAATGAGACGGGTTGCGATTGCAGGTATTTTAGCGATGGAACCTGAAATTTTGGTACTGGACGAGCCGACAGCTGGCTTAGATCCCTCAGGCAGACGAGAATTAATGAAGCTATTTGCGTCTCTTCATCAAGCTGGCATGACCATCGTTCTTGTTAGTCATTCTATGGAAGATGTGGCAGAATACGCAAATCTTGTTTATGTTTTGGAAAATGGACGAATTGTGAGGTCTGGGCATCCAAAGGATGTATTTCAAGATGTAGAAGGTTTAGAAAATATTCAATTAGGCGTACCTAAAGTGACGAAATTTGCTTGGCGCTTACGTCAAAAAGGACTATCTTTGCCAACTTTACCAATCACTTTACAGGAGTTTAAGGAGTTAATTGGCCATGAATAGTATGATTTTAGGACGATATGTACCAGGTAATTCCATTCTCCATCGTATGGATCCAAGAGCAAAGTTACTGGGACTTTTCTTATTAATTGTTATTTTGTTTTGGGCTAATAATGTGACGACGAATGCCCTGTTATTTTTATTGGCTTTTGCCTTGATTTTGATTGCTAAGATCCCCTTCCGTTTTTTTATTAATGGCTTGAAATCTATGGTCTTTATTATCGCTTTCACCACACTCTTTCAGTTGTTTGCGACGCCTGGCGGTAAGACTTTATTTCAATTTTATTTTTTGACTGTAACGGATAAAGGTCTTGCGCAAGCTGGTGTGATCTTTTGTCGTTTTATTCTCATTGTTGTATTTTCAACAATTTTAACGCTGACAACCACACCCTTAAGTTTAGCAGATGCAGTAGAAAAATTGTTAACTCCTTTTAAAATCATCAAAGTTCCGGCCCATGAAATTGGACTCATGTTGTCTATGAGCCTCCGTTTTGTTCCCACTCTGATGGATGATACAATTCGCATTATGAATGCACAGAGAGCTAGAGGAGTTGATTTTGGAGAAGGAAATCTCCTTCAAAAGATTCGCTCTTTTATACCGATTTTAATTCCCTTGTTTGCATCAAGTTTTAAACGTGCAGATGCTCTTGCAATTGCCATGGAGGCAAGAGGTTATAAAAGTGGAGAGGGAAGAAGCCGATACAGACAGTTAAAATGGCAAGCCATAGATAGTATAGCTATTCTATCTATAGTGGCAGTTGGTGCTCTCATTTTTTGGTTGAAATATTAGAATACCACCACTACATATAGGGGATTTTTTCTAAAAAGATGAAGAAAAACGCTATTTATAGCGTTTTTTGCATGAAAAATACATGTTTTTGTAACCTTTGTAACATAAAATATAACTAACTGTAACATTTAATGTGTAAGATAGTATTATGTTCGAAAGGAGAATGTATTGATGAACACAAAAAAAGTCCAATGGACATTAACTTCTATTATCTCAGCTCTTTCACTTTTTGTTACTGGTGTGGTAGTGAATGCTGAAACATACGAAGTAAAAAATGGTGATACTTTATCAGAAATTGCGATTAAGAATAACACTACTATCGAAAAGCTTGTTGAATTGAATCAAATCAGCAATCAAGATTTGATCCATGCTGGTCAAATTATTGAGTTGGGCGAACGTTCAAACTCATTGATCAACAAAGTAAATACTGTCAAAGCAAGTCAGGAACCAGTAGCTGGAGCTTCTACAAATCAAGTTGCAGCAGAAACAACAACTACCGCTACTTATAATGCTGCACCAGTTGTTACGAATTCTGGAAATGGGATTGTACTTGCTAATGGAAATACTGCTGGAGAGACTGGATCCTATGCAGCGGCTCGAATGGCTGAATTAACAGGTGTTCCTGCATCAACTTGGGAAGCAATCATTGCTCGCGAATCAAATGGTCAAGTGAACGCAGCAAACCCGTCTGGGGCTAGTGGTCTTTTCCAAACAATGCCAGGTTGGGGTTCAACTGCTACAGTTGACGACCAAATTCAAGCAGCTTATAATGCCTATTCAAACCAAGGACTTTCAGCTTGGGGATACTAAAAAAGAGGGGAAACCCTCTTTTTATTTTGTTTCTTATCTTGACAAGTGTGGGAAAGAATTGTAAAGAGGTACGATAGTATTCGTCAACGTTGATGACCGATGTGTACTCTTACCCTAGCGTTATTTCATACATAAAGAGGTTTACAAAATTGTAAACCTCTTTATCAACTTAAATGAGTGAGTAAATCTAGGGGAGAGTCTATGATGGTATCAGGAGTTTCCTCTTTTAATTGATTTAGAGGTGCAAAACCCCAACTGACTGCAATTGTATGAATGCCAATGGCTTTTCCTCCAATGATATCAAATTTAGTATCCCCAACGATACAAGCCTCATCTTTTGGAATTTCATGATCCAACAGTACACGCTGAATGATATCAGCTTTGTGCATGGATCCAGGGATAGAACCATAAATCCCTTCAAAGTAATCACCAATTCCTAGTGAATGGGCTATTTCGAGGCTCACTTCCTGATTCTTAGAGGTGGTGATGAATAAGTGGTAATCCAATTCCTTCAATTGATGAAGGAGTTCTTTGATACCTGGGTAGAGGTAGGTTTGCTGTTGGCCGCTTTCTTTGTAATAGGTGCGATAGATTTCTACAGCTTTTGTGACAAGTTCTTTTGGAACATGGTTTGTAAATGTAACCTCGAGTGGAGGGCCCATAAAGGTTCGAATAGTCTCTTTATCAGGTGCAGGAACCCCCAGCAGGTTAAAAGTGTGTAGAAAGGTGGTCTCGATACCTTCGGAACTATCGACTAAGGTCCCATCCAAGTCGAAAAATATATACTTCATAGATTATTCTCCGAAAATTTCTTGTTGTAGTCGTTTCCCAGTTGGAGTAGTTGCCAGACCACCTTCAGCAGTTTCTCTAAAGGCAGTTGGTAGGCTTGATCCGACCTGATACATAGCATCGATGACTTCATCAACAGGGATTTTGGATTCAATTCCTGCCAGGGCCATATCTGCCGCAATATATGCATAACTTGCCCCCATAGCGTTTCGTTTGACACAAGGAACCTCAACTAGTCCTGCAACAGGATCACAAATCAGTCCCAACATATTTTTAATGACGAAACAAATGGCTTGGCTAGCTTGGTAGGGGCTTCCTCCTGCTGCTAGCGTTAAAGCTGCTGCGCTCATAGCAGATGCTGACCCAACCTCTGCTTGACAGCCTCCCTCGGCTCCAGAAATCGATGCATTGTTGGCAATTACCAGTCCAAAGGCTCCAGCCGCTAATAAGAATTCCAATTGTTGGTGTTTATCTAAATGGAGTTTCTCGATGGCTGAAGTAAGAACAGCAGGTAAGCAACCAGCTGATCCAGCAGTTGGAGTAGCACAGACCAAGCCCATTTTAGCATTGTGTTCGTTGACAGCGATAGCATTTTTGGCAGCAGTTAGGACAGTATAGTCAGAGAGGGCTTTTCCAGATTGAATATAGCGATCTAGTTTTGCAGCATCTCCTCCCGTCAAGCCACTTCGAGAAAGTTGGTCATTGAGGCCAAGATGAACGGATTCTTTCATGACTTCGAGGTTTCGTGTCATAAGAGTCAGGACCTCTTCTCGCTCACGGCCAGTTAGTTCAAACTCGGTAGCAATCATTAATTCTGCGACATTTCCTTCATAGTGGAGGGTCGCTTGCTCAACTAGTTCGGTAATTGAATAAAACATGGGGTCTCCTTATTGAAAGAAATTCACATTGTGTAAATGGGGAATTTGACGGATTAACTCAATGGCTTCATCACAATTTCGAGAATCTACTTCAATGATCATAATAGCCTTTTCGCCGGCTTTTTCGCGGGTAACGTTCATTTGGGCGATATTGATATCATAGCGGGAAAGGGCTTCTGTAACATGGGCAATCATCCCAGGAACATCTTGGTGAACGATAATAATAGTTGGGGTGTTCATGTTCAGTGAAATTGCGAAGCCATTTAATTCAGTTACCTGAATATTTCCCCCACCAATGGAAATTCCTGTGACGGAGATGGTTTTGTGCTCATTTTTAACCGTGATAGTCGTCGTATTTGGATGAGGAGCATTGCTCTCCTTTTGAATAGACCAAACGATTCGAATTCCTCTTTCATGTGCAATTTCAAGACTATTGGGAATTCTTGGATCATCTGTGTCCATGCCTAAAATACCAGCTACAAGGGCCAAGTCTGTCCCGTGACCTCGATAAGTTTTGGCAAAGGAATTAAACAACTGAAATTCCACTTCTGTCGGATCCTCTCCAAAAATAGAAGAGACAATTTTTCCAATACGAACGGCTCCAGCAGTATGGCTACTAGAAGGTCCAATCATAACTGGCCCAATAATATCAAATACGGATTGGAATTTAAGCGAATTCATCAGTCTGCTCCTTAGGGTTTCTTTTCTTTCATTATAACAAATCTAGGGCATGTTTTCTTCTATTTAAGAGGGAAATTTTGTTATAACCTTAAAAGATACTTAAAACTATTTTATTTGAGGTGTTATTTATTCTCGCTAACACATGTTTGAAACATTTGACGTATTTTCATAAAATTTCTGAAACATTTCTTCTGTAAGATAGAGAACATACAGAAAAGGAGTATAAAATTATGAATAAAAAAATGTTTGTAAAACGTGTTATCGGACTTAGCTTATTATCAGGAATGTTAATTCCCGTTCTCGCCAGTGCAGAATCTTACACTGTAAAGTCTGGGGATACCTTATCTGCTATCGCTAAGGAGAAGAATATGACAGTTGATGCCATTGCTCAGAAAAATAAGATTAGCAATGTAAACCTCATTACGGTTGGACAAGTTCTGGATATTGAAGATGCGAATGCAACGAATAAGACTGCAGAGCAAGCTACTACTAGTAAAACTGAAACTACACAAGCAACAACTACTGTCTCTGCTTCAGATGGCTTGAGTGCGGAAGATG
>ERZ773051.851-NODE-851-length-18604-cov-6.614157_pt1 | contig 18604 bp, 8 predicted proteins | sample MGYA00580631_ERZ773051 | MGnify/ENA primary metagenome ERZ773051 (study PRJEB29015, sample SAMEA2738137) | human oral metagenome | biome: human oral; feature: human-associated habitat; material: saliva | place: China | collected 2204 ... | reverse complement strand
AACTTGGTTCCAAAACCAGAGACACCAAACGATCCAAACTTCCCATCAACACCAGGTGTGAAATATCCAAACGATCCAACAGATCCAACCAAACCAGGACAACCGGTCGTACCAGATGTTCCAGGCTATGAACCACACCTTCCAGATCCAAAAGATCCAACGAAACCAGGTCAACCAATCCAACCAGGAACACCTGTAACACCAGAGGATCCAGGTAAAGATACACCAATCATTTATGTTCCGGTTACTCCTGATAAACCTGTAACTCCTCCAGAACAACCTAAGGTACCAACACCTAAGAAACCAGAGGAGCCAGAACAACCAGTTAAACCAGAACAACCTGTAAGTCCAACTGTTATTGAAGAAGTAACTCCACAAGTTGCTCAACCTCAAGAACAAGCAGTTCTACCAGAGACAGGAACAGAAAGTGGACATATTGCAGAAGTGACAGGTTTGTCAGCCTTGATTACAGGTCTTGGACTAGGTCTTTTGGACCGTCGTCGTAAGAAAGAAGACTAATAACAAATAGAATCCTTCCCTTCTTTTATAGTTAGTTAAAATAAAAAATTAGTCTTCAAAAAAAGAGGTTCTTCCCTATAGGTTGGGGGAGGACCTTTTTTGATCTATTTTTTAACCTAAGTACAAAATTGGAGTCTTGATTTTGTACTTTTATTCTTGATATGTGATTAAAGAAAATGCTTAAAAAGGAAGTTGAAATTAATCAACTTCCTTTAGTATAGATATATTTTGAGAAAAATTTAGGCTACTTTCCTACATTCTCTACAATTGCTTCGCTCGTCCATTTTCATCAAAGTGATAAGTCACACCATTGATGGTACGTGTTTGGTTGGTGACGAGCTCACCAGAGTTGTCATCGTAGTAACGAGTTCCCTTGTAGTCTGTAACGAAATCGCCCTTCACTTGTTTACCTTCATAATCAAAGTAGAGGTGTTGACCATTGATAACTTGATCAAAGAGAAGAGCCTTACCATCGTTACCGAAGTAGTACCAGTTGCCCTTCCAATTAACGAATTGATTGGTTACAGCAGCACCTGTTTCAGCGTCAAAGTAGTAGTAACTGTAGATTTTAGGTTCGATGATAGTACTACTAGATGTCCGAGGATATCTAGTAGACTCTTTTTGCTCAGGACTAAGCACTTTATCTTTTGCGAGATAACCAGTAACTAAGCTTGTAGACTCTGTATTATCGAGATAATAGAGTTTCCCATCGATTTCTTGAAGACCGAGAAGTTTATTACCATTTTCATCAGTATAGTACCAATCGCCACCTACTTGATGGAATCCTTTTTCTCTGACTGCTGCTCCAGTAACCTCATCGTAGAAAGGTCCTGAACCGGAAGGCCCAAAAGTTCCTTGACGGGCTTGTCCATTTTCATAGAACGAATAGATTACACCATTAATGGTATGAGAACCAGAAAGTGGTTTACCATCTTTATCATAATAGAAGAGCCCATTATCAGCACGAACAAATTGGTTCCGTGGGACATCCTTCTGTTCACCGGTATCCTTATCATAGTAGTGGCCATTTTTAACTACATTTTTGAATTGTGTTCCGAGGTGGTCATCAAAGTAGACAGGAACACCATCAATGGTATGGGCACCTTTTAGAATATTGCCTTGCTTGTCTGCATAGAACCATTTGCCTCGAGTTGTAAAGTAACGCCCCTTAACAAGTTCACCAGTATCCTTGTCATAATACTTAACTGGGTTACCAAAGACAACAAAGCTATCATAGAGAACATTAATGCCATCTTCATCTACAAAGTCATCTTTAGCTTGTATTCCAAATACCCTGTCGAAATGCACTTGAGCACCATTGATGATGTGCTCGCCTTTAAGGATTTTGCCATTTGAACCGACATAATACCAATGGTTATTAATATTATGGTAACGATTTTTTTCGAGTGTAATTCTCGCACCAGAGTCTTTATCATAGTAGTAACCGTCGTCCGCAAAATCGCCTTTAACTTGTCGGCCATAATAAGAATCAAAGTAGACAGGAATATTATTTATGGTTTGTGAACCTTTTAATGGTTTGCCCTCAGCATCCACATAGTACCAATATTTATCTATATTGACATAACGGTTGGTCACAAGTGCACCAGTTGAGGCATCGTAGTATTTACCATTACCTCCGAAGTCACCTTTCACTTGGGCACCGGTCTTATTATCGAAGTAGTACTCTTTACCATCAATACGAGTAGCACCCTTCATGGCTACACCTTTTGCGCCAACGAAGTAGCTCTTATCGTTGACTGTTACGAATCGGTTGCTTACTAGCTTACCAGTGTGTTCATCATAATAGCGGTTATCCTTGCCAAAATTCCCTTTTATTTGAACACCATTTTCATCGAAATAGACTTGAGCTCCATTGATGATATGGCTGCCCTTTATAATTTGTCCTCTATCATTGAGATAGTAGCATTTTCCTTTGATTTCAACAAAGCGGTTGGTACCTAAATTGACGAAAACACCATCCTGATCGTAAAAATGTCCATTAGGAGCAAAGCGATCAATGATTTGAGTCCCAAATTTATCGTCAAAGTAGGATGATCGACGATTAATTCGATACTCACCATACACGGGATTCCCTTTATCATCTAGATAATAACGTTCATATTGTTTTGTATCATTGCTGTAGGCCACGATAAATTGATTTTTGAGAAGAGCACCAGAATCTTTATCATAGAAATTTAGTTTTTTAGCGTCATTAGGGTCTTTAGCAAAAACTCCTTTAGCTTGTATGCCATTTTCTTTATCGAAATAGACTTGAACCCCATCGATGGTTTGTGGTCCAGTTAGGTCCTTGCCATTGGCATCTCTGTAATGCCATTTGCCGTTTTGGTCGCTGTAATATTGACCGCCTGTAACGTTTAAGTCCTCATTGATAACAGGAGTTGTCGCAGTTGTTTCACTAGTGGTACTGTCTCTTGTTGAAGCTGTGTGTGCTTCAACGTTGGCTGTTTCAGTAGGTGATTGACTTTCATTAGTGTTTGCTGAAGCCGTTTCTCTAGCGTTTTCCGAACTTGCTAACTCTGGAGCACCTGTTGAACTTTCAGCAGAAGCAGTTGCCTCAATTCCTTTTGTTTCAACTAAATCTGCTGTTGTTTCAAGATTGGCAGTAACACTTGCTGTCGTGTCATTCTTGAGTGTTTCACTAGCAGTTACTTCATCCGCAAAAGCAGCTCCGGCAATAAGTGCAAAACTAGCAAGAGCAGATGCACATGAAAATGCAATCAGATACTTTTTAGATGCGTGTTTTTTGGCCTTATCATTTTTTTCCATAATAAATACCCCCTTTTAATTTATATTATAAGACAATAAGAAAGCCTTTTCAAGATTAAAATGAAAAGGCTTTCTTTTAATGTGAAGAGATTGATAAAAGAGAATAACATCTATTTTTCTGGCTATTAGGTGAGATTTTTCCAGTTCTTAGTAATTCAAACAATTATCAAAAAACAAAAAAATCCAGGACCTGCGCCCTGGATAAGGAGATTATGAAAAAGAAAAGTTTTAGGATGATTATAGTATATAGAGCAGAGCCTAAAGTTTTCTTAAAGTAAGGAATAGCTTAAACTTTAGTCGCGTTACCATTTTCATCAAAATGATAAGTTACACCTTTGATAGTACGTGTTTGGTTAGTGACGAGTTCACCAGAGTTTTCATCGTAGTAGTGACCATCTGGTGCAAAAGCGCCTTTAACTTGTCTACCATGATTTTTATCGAAGTAAAGTTGTTGTCCATTAATCTGAACGGCACCAGTAGCTGCTGAACCATCCGCATAGAAGTAGTACCAGTAATTACCCCATTGATAGAAACGATTTTTAATTGCTCTACCGTCATGACCGAAGTAGTAGATTTTACCATCGATGTAATTAATACTGTCTTGCCACATGTCACCCAGTTGGGTGTACTTATAGGCACCTCCTCGACGGAAGTAATATAAATCACCATTGATTTCATGAAGTCCAAGGACTTTGTTACCTTTCTCGTCAAGATAGTAAGTTAAGCCTCTGTTATCTTTAACAAACCCAGCTTTGGTTACTTTGCGACCATTATCTTTATCGTAATAGTACTCAGGCATATAGACGCCATCTTGACCAAATCCTCCTTTAGCTTGTACCCCTCGATAGTTGAAGAAGACATCTTGTCCATCGATATTTCGAGCTCCCTTGACTGGCTTACCGTCTTTACCTACATAGAACCAATTACCCATGTATTCAACATAACGATTGGTTACAAGATTTCCAGAATTAATATCGTAGAATGCGTATAAATCACCGTAGGAATCACCATAAGCACCTTTAACCTGTTGACCATTGTCGCGGAAAAATAACTTTTGACCGTTAATGATTTGAGCACCAGTGAGGTTGTCTCCATTTACGTTCTTATAATACCAGTTTCCATTATCGTCGCTATAATAACCATTTGGGTTAGGAGCATCCATACCTACGCCGTTTTCATCAAATCGATAGGTCATACCATTAATTGTTAGAGTGGTGTTAGAGACGCGTGCTCCAGAATTAGGATCATAGTAGCGAAGAACACCATTGTCGAGAACAAGCTCTCCCTTAGCTTGACGACCATTAGCATATAGGTAAACGATTTGACCGTCTATATTGACTTCACCATCTTGAGGACGAATAGCATTTCCATCTGCACCATAATAGTACCAGCCATCATTTTCTTGGACATAGCGATTTTTAACGGCTTGACCAGTAACTGAGTCAAAATAGTAGCGACGGGTAATATTAGTAGGGGTACCAAAACCATAAGTACGTGGTGAATTTTGCCCTTCTTCTAGTAAAATGCTGATTCCTTTTTGTAGGACGCCGGTATCAACAGGAGAGGCAGCTTCACGTGCTTTGAAATAGTAGATATTACCATCAATTTCACGTATTCCTGTAAATTTAGAACCATCGTTCTTGATGTAAAAGGTTTGGCCTTTTTTATTCTGAACTAGACCTTCTTTTCGGACCCTTGCACCAGAGTTAGAGTCGTAATAGAAAGTTTGATCTGGATAGCTATAGTCCTCTCCGCTAAAGTCACCTTTGATTTGAACACCTTTATAATCGAAGTAGACTTCTTGACCATTGATAGTTTGTTTTCCAGTGAGTGGATAGCCATCTTTACCTAAATAGTACCAATTACCTTGGGATTCAAGGTATCGATTCGTCCATAGTTGCCCAGTATCAACATCGTAGTAACGAAATAGATTATTATTCCTATCGAGTAAAGGCCCCTTAACTTGTTGCCCATTACTGCGGAAATAAACATTTTGGCCATCGATAGTCTGTTCGCCTACGAGGTTTTTACCACTGGCATCTTTATAATACCAGTTGCCTTGGTCATCACTATAGTATTGACCACCAGTGACGTTTGTTTCATTAGGTACTGAAGCTGTCTCATTGGCAGCTCGGTCTGTAGTTACAGCATCACGTGTTTGGCCTGTGGCTGATTCCGCAGGTGCTTGACTTTCGCTTGCAGTTGTTGAAGCTGTTTCACTGGCAGTTTCAGAACTTGCTGTAGAAGTTGAGGCTTGTTCTGAGACATTTGTGGTGTTTTCTGTGCTAGCCACATTTTCAGTAGTAGCAGGAGCTTCGACAACCTTTGTTTCTACGAGGTCTGCTGTGGTTTCCACATTGGCAGTGGTAGCAGCAGTCACATCAAGGTTTGATGAGTTATCAGCTTTAGCTTCCTCAGCGAAGGCAGGTCTTGCGATAAAGGCAAAACTTGCAAGAGCAGTTGCACATGAGAATGCAATCAAACGTTTTTTGGACTTAGGTCCAGTAAAATTAGAATGTACTTTCATACTTTTTCCTCCATTTCCTAAGTCCTATTATAGCGCTATTTTAGAGACTTTCAAGAAAAAATAAGAAATTTAGACAAAGATAAGAAAACGATTACATAAAAAGAGAGTGAATGCCAAATGTCATAATTTTAGCAGTCACAAGAGTTTAAAAAAACAAAAAAATCCAAGGTCTATGCCCTGGATTGAGGAGATTATGAAAAAGAAAAGTTTTAGGATAGTTATAGCATATAAATTAAAACCTAAAGTTTTCTTAAAGTGGTAGAAATATTTTGTCTTTCCTTTTTAATTCACTTTCTCAGTAGCCACACCGTTTTCATCGATGATATAAGTTTTGCCGTCTTTTTCGAGAGTGGTATTCGTCCACATAGCCCCACTGTCTTTGTCAAAGTAGTAAGTTTTACCATCAATGTCTACTAGGCTACCTTTGACTTGCTTACCATTTTTATCAAAGTAGAGTTGAACACCATCAATGGTTTGACGGCCTGTTAGGAGTTTGCCCTCTTTGTCGTAGTAGTACCAGTTCCAGAAATCATCGCGAACAAATTGGTTTTTAGCCGTAAATTCAGTCACTACTCCCTCATTATCAATTGTGTAGGTCTTATCATCGACTTTCAAAGTGTCGTTAGTAAGGATAATAGTGGTGTACATACCAGCATATCTTTCTGTTCGATATGATTTTGTTAGACGATAGCGCTTGCCATCGATTTCTTTCCACGTAGGCTTATCAACACTTTTTACCTCAGGTTGGAAGTAGTGAAGGTGACCATCAGAGCCTCGTTGGATGCCCTCGAGGAGGACACCGTTTTTATCAGTTCCATAGATTCCAGAGAAACTAGGCCCGCCCCAAAATGTTTTTTTTGAAAAAAGGGCTCCAAAATAGTTTTTTTCTATTTTACTATCTGTGACTAGATAAAGTTTGCTGTCATAACCTATGATACCATCAAGAACTTGACCCTTTAAAGCAAAGATATATTCTTTTCCATCGATAATTTGTTTACCAGTTAAGACTTCGCCGTTAGCATTGGTACGGTAGGTAGAAGTGTTTGCATGGAACATTGAAGGAGTTTCAACAATGCCATATTTGTTCTTGACCAATTGTCCTTGGTAATCAAAAAGATAAATCTTCCCATCAATTGTGACAGTATCATTTTTAGCCAAAAGTCCGTCAGGTTTGAAATAATAACGTTTACTGTCAATGGTATGCCATCCAATAAATGCAGCACCATCTTCGCCTAAGTAATTAGTATAAGTTGTATATTGAGGTTCTGTCCTATAGCCATTGAAAATTGAAGTGTGATGCCACTGATTCGTTAATAGAGAACCATCATTCTCATCGAATCGATAGTATTTTCCACCAATCTCTCGTTCTTGTCCTTTGACTTGTTTCCCATCTTTATCAAAATAAAGGATGACACCATCAACATTTTGCCAACCAGTCAATTTTTCACCGTTGGCAGTGTAGTAATACCAATCTTTTTGGTTGTCAGATTGGAAATGACCACCGGTCACGACCTGAGTAGGTAGTTGTGTTTTTTCGGTTAGGATACCATCAGCATCTGCTAGATAAGTTTTACCATCTACTTCAATACTTGTATCAGTTACCTTACGCCCATTATCTTTATCGTAGTAGTAGTCCTTGCCATCAATAGTGACTTTTTCACCTTTTGCCTGGATGCCATTGTCATGGAAGTAGAGGTTGAAGCTGTCGATGGTTTGTGGGCCAGTTAGTTTGTGGCCCTCGTTGTCTAGGTAATACCAGTTACCCTGATCATCGGATGTGAACTTGCCACCTTGTGAGGGTGTTTCCTGTGAAGTAGTTACGTTGTCGCTTGTTTCAGATGAGACTTCAGTACTCCTATCAGCAATAGTTGTTTCACTAGATTGAGCGGTTTCAACCTTTTTATCGGCCTCGTTACTAGGCTGTGTAGCAGTTGTTTCTGTTGGCTGAGTAGCGACATTAGTAGGTGTAGTGTCAGTAGATACTGCTGCACTAGAAGTATTCTCGACAACTGTACTCGTTGGAGCTACTTCGGTTCTTGTTATAAGGCTAGCACTTGTCTCAAGATTGCTGTCAGAGACGACATTTTCAGGACTGTTAACAGCAGTCGTTTCTGGTTTGACTTCATCAGCTCCGACCTGTCCTAGTCCAATTAGTGAAGCCCCGATTGCCAAACTTGAGGCAGCGATTGTGATCCAATGTTTCTTAACTTTATGAAGTTTGAAACGAACTTTGTTTTCCATAATTTTCCCCCTTATATGGTGACTTGGTAAATTCATGCTGTGACATATAAAACAAGATGAACACCAAAAATTAATTTACGATTATATTTTAATCTTATTTTCTAATAACTTCAATAGAAAACGGATACAAAAGCGCCATACTCTTATAAAAAGATGCTTATAGTTGTGATAGTTATAGTCTATAAAAGAGTTTTCCTAATTTATTTATTTTTTCGTCTATAGATATGCTTGAAAGGGTAATTGTCCCCATACAGTTTGGGAAATAGAGTCTTTTTTTCAAAAATCATCCTGTGTAAAATAAAGGGCATAAAAACATGAGAGGTGATTGCAATGACAAATCGTTACGACTTAAATAAAAATTTGGCACAGATGCTTAAGGGGGGCGTCATCATGGACGTTCAAAATCCTGAGCAGGCACGTATTGCTGAAGCGGCGGGAGCAGCTGCGGTCATGGCCTTGGAACGCATTCCGGCCGATATCCGTGCGGTGGGTGGTGTGTCACGTATGAGTGATCCTAAGATGATTAAGGAAATTCAGGACGCCGTTAGTATTCCGGTGATGGCTAAGGTGCGTATTGGTCATTTCGTGGAAGCACAGATTTTGCAGGCGATTGAGATTGATTATATCGACGAGAGTGAGGTTTTGACACCGGCTGATGATCTTATTCATGTGGACAAAACCAAATTTGATGTGCCTTTCGTCTGTGGGGCCAAGGATCTTGGTGAGGCTCTTCGTCGTATCTCTGAAGGGGCATCAATGATTCGTACCAAGGGTGAACCTGGTACTGGTGATATTGTTCAGGCTGTTCACCACTTGCGACTCATGAATCAAGAAATTCGCCGTATTCAAAATCTTAGAGAAGATGAACTCTATATTACTGCTAAAGACCTGCAGGTGCCAATTGATTTGGTTCGTTATGTCCATGAACATGGCAAGTTGCCTGTTGTCAATTTTGCGGCAGGTGGTGTAGCGACGCCAGCGGATGCTGCCCTAATGATGCAGCTGGGTGCTGAAGGTGTCTTTGTTGGTTCGGGAATTTTCAAGTCTGGAGATCCGAAAAAACGTGCGGAAGCTATCGTCAAAGCAGTGATTAACTATAATCGTCCAGATATTTTAGCGCAAGTGTCAGAAGATTTGGGGGAAGCCATGGTTGGTATCAACAAGGATGAAATTGATATCTTAATGGCAGAGCGAGGAAAATAGATGACAAAAATCGGAATACTGGCTTTGCAAGGTGCTTTTGCAGAACATGAGCAGGTCTTGAAAGTACTTGGGGTTGAAACGGTTCAAATCAGAAATCGACAGGATTGGGAAGCTCACGCTGATTTAGACGGGCTCATTCTACCAGGGGGAGAGTCGACAGTCATGGGGAAACTCTTGCATGATTTAGACTTGTTTGACTTGATAAAGGCGAAAATTGATGCAGGACTACCTGTATTTGGGACTTGTGCAGGTCTGATTTTGTTGGCCAAAACTATAGTAGGGGACCAAACAAAACATTTGGCAAGCATGGACATCAATGTAGCCAGAAATGCCTATGGTCGCCAATTGGGCAGTTTTGTCACAGATGCTGAATTTAAGGGAATAGGGGAGATCCCAATGGTCTTTATTCGTGGGCCAATTATTGAAGCTGTTGGACCAGAAGTGGAGATTCTAGCACAAGTCAATGGGGCTATCGTGGCAGCTAGAGAAAAGCAGATGTTAGTGACCTCTTTTCATCCAGAATTAACGGGTGATACAAGGGTGCATGCTTATTTCCTAGAGATGATCCATCAGGCAAAAGAATATAAGAAATAGCTCAAAACCTATGACATCGTTTATTTCTTGACCGCACAAAAAAATCCAGGACCTAAGCCCTGGATTTAGGAGATTATGAAAAAGAAAAGTTTTAGGATAGTTATAGTATATAAATCAAAGCCTAAAGTTTTCTTAAAGTAGAAGGTGAGTATTTTTAAGAATTAACTATTGACCGTCTGACCATCCTATGCCAGTGGAACTATCATTGGGTACAACGTAATCATTAAGATTCATACCTGTTTGACTGTTATAGCCATTTCTATCAAAGAAACTGTGGTACTCAGGACCATCTTCAGGATTTCCGGATTTTTTCTCAAAGATATTTTCTCCAGTAAGCTTGTTATAGCCATTTGCATCAATATTACTGAGGTATTCAGATTGTTTTTCGCTAGAGGCAGTAGTTGTACTACTATCGGTGGTAGAACTAGAGATAGTACCTGAATTCTTTTGAGTAGATTGTGTTGTTACGTTAGTTTGAGTACTAGTTTCAGAGCTATTATTGGTTTCAGTTTTTTGACTAGTTTCGCTTGTATCTCCGTCTTTAATCTCAATCAACTTTTGATAAATCTTTTGAGTTAGGTCATTTTGTTGTGTAGCAGTCAATCTTCCAGAAGTACGGATGATAATTGTACCATAAACATAATGAGATCCAGGATTTAACATAGTTGGGAGTCCATCAAAAGCACTCAAATACTCATTTCGTTTTTGTGCATCTGCAACTGTTTTGTAGACTTCGATATTGCCACCAGCATCAGTTCCTTTAGTTACAATATCCTTTCCTTCAATAGTGTCAGTAACTAAACTATCAGTAAAATACACGGATGCTGTGTAACTACCTTGTTTATTCAATCCCTTATTTGGATCATTATCTTCGGTTGCTGACTGAACTCCTGTAATGGTATCAATTTCTTTAAGTCTACTTTCGATAAAGCTACTAGAAGGGTTGGTTATTTGTTTTAGTTGTTTAACACTTGTTGAATATTTTTGATTTAGCTCATCGAGTTTCTTTATTTCAGTTGTATAATCTAACGGTTTTTTAAGTACTTCTACCTGTTTGTTAATGTCACTTGTTGACTTTTTGATCTTAGGAATTTTTCGTTTTGCTTTCTCAGCAGAAGTGATTTCATTTTTTAATTCAGAGGAAAGATTTTCATCTAAAGGTTTGTCTTTATTACTTAGGAGTTGATTTGCTGTCTTTATTTTATCTTCTAAGAGATTATTCTTATTTTTTACCTTTTGAGCAATATTATTGAATGAGTCGACTGCCTTTTGATGGGGAGCAAAGGCTAGAAAATAATAAGCAGCAATAAGACAGAGAATTGGAATAAGTCCCCAGAGAGCATTTTTCTTGAGTTTATTTTTCAATTAATTACCTCCAAATATATGTTTTATAAATAAAAAAACAATTTTTTAATTATTCTAAATACTATACGATTTATTATACTTGAATTTTAGTATAATAGGAACCTTTTTTTTGCTTTCCGAGTTAGTACTTTTTAAGTTAAACACAAAAAAATCCAGAACTTATGCCCTGGATTTAGGAGATTATGAAAAAGAAAAGTTTTAGGATGGTTATAGTATATAAAGCAAATCCTAAAGTTTTCTTAAAGGGGAAGAAAAAGTTTACTTGTGATATAAAAAAGGAAGTTGACAGTTGGTCGACTTCCTTTTTAGCGATTCCTAAATTAGAGTAATCATGCGATATCAATAGTTGTTATTTGAATTATATTCTTATACTTCATCAGGCCCCATCAAATGTCCATTACCGTCAGCATCGAATTTGAAGGCACCAGTGTTTGTTCTAACAATGGTATTTTCAGCGCGTGCCCCATTCTTAGCATCGTAATAGTGGATAGTTCCGTCATCGTCAAATTTGAATTCACCTCTAAGTTGTCTACCATTTTGGTCGAAGTAAACATGGATGCCGTTTAAGGTTTGAGGTCCTGTCAGTTTATCCCCTTTAGTATCAACATAGTAGTAGAAATCTTCACGATCTAAATCTTTACTTTCTCTTGGGTACTGTCCATCCTGATCTACGAGATCATTTCCAGGAATGGTAATAGTGAAGTGGAAGATGCGGTCACCATCGAGATTTCTGTAATTCCAATTGTAGACATGAACAAAGCTATCAGTTACGAGAGTGCCAGAGTCTTTATCATAATAGTGTCCATCAGGGGCGAAGCGTCCCTTGACTTGTGCGCCATTAGGAAGGAAGTAAAAGCGACTATTTCCAAAGGTTTGAGGTCCTGTTAATGGCTTACCATCAGCATCGAGATAGTACCAGGCAGTAGTATAGACATTTTGATTGTTGATGTCATCACGACCAATATAAGTTAAGATTTCTTTAAAAGCATTGGTTACGAGAGCACCAGAATCTTTATCATAGTATTTACCATTTGGTGCAAAATGTCCCTTGACTTGTATACCAGTGAAATCATCAAAGTAGACTTTAACACCATTGATAGTTTGTTCTCCCTTGAGTTTATCACCTTTATCATTGACGTAAACCCAGTTGCCATCTTCAGTTTCAAGATAGCGTTTTGTTACAAGTGCACCAGAGTTTTTATCGTAATAGCGACCATCCTCTGCAAAACGTCCTTTGACTTGTTTGCCATCCTTGTCAAAGTAGACTGGAATGTTGTCAACGAAGTTGAGACCGATGAGGTTTTTACCGTTTGCATCCTTGTAGTACCAGTTGCCCTCGTTATCACTATAATAGTGACCACCAAAAACTCGTGGTGCATTGTCTAGGGAGACAGTAGGTGTAGGAGTGACGGGGGTATCTATTTCTTCGCCAGGTTTCATCAAATGTCCATTACCATTTGCATCGAATTTGAAAGCACCAGTGTTGGTTCTGACAATGGTATTTTCAGCGCGTGCACCGTTTTTTGCATCGTAATAATGAACGGTACCATCTTCGTCAAATTTGAACTCACTTCTAAGTTGTCTACCATTTTGGTCGAAGTAGACATGGATGCCGTTTAGGGTTTGAGGTCCTGTCAGTTTGTTACCCTTAGCATCAACAAAGTAGTAATAGTCCTCACGATCCAAGTCATTGCTGGAAAGTGGATAGTGGCTCATATCAATAAAGTGTGATTTACCGTCAGATCCTATAGCAGAGTCGTTCGGAATAGTAAGCATAAATTTAAGAACACGATTTCCGTCTTGATTTTGGAAATTCCAGTTATAAATATGAACAAATCTATTAGTTACAAGCGCACCAGAATCTTTGTCATAGTAATGTCCATCAGGAGCAAAACGTCCCTTAACTTGTGCCCCATTAGGGAAGAAGTACATGTTTGTACCACCAAGATTTTGAGGACCTTTAAGTGGCCGTCCGTCGGCATCAAGGTAGTACCAATCAGTAGTATAAATGTTTTGACCGTTGATATCATCACGACCAATATAAGTTAAGAGTTCTTTAAAGGTCTTGGTTACAAGCGCACCAGAATCTTTGTCATAGTATCGGCCATCCTCTGCAAAACCACCTTTGATTTGAATACCGTCTTGGCTAAAGTAAACAGGAACATTATCCACATAGTTCAGCCCGACAAGATTTTTGCCATTTGCATCCTTGTAATACCAGTTACCATTATCATCACTATAATAATATCCACCAGAAATATGAGGTGCATTTTCAAGTGTTACAGAAGGTGTGACTGGCTTTTCATTTTCATCGATTGGGGCAGGTTGTTCACTGTTTTTTGTAGGTGTTTTTGTTTCTTCGATAGGAATAGGTTCATTGACTTTTTCCACCGAAGTTTTTGTAGTAGAGGCTTCTGAAGTTGCCGTTTTAATTGGTGTAGTTTTATTTGCCTGATTATCTTGATTGCTAATTTCTTGCTCAGAAGTGATTTTTACTTGTGATTCGCTTGCTAATTCAGATGATGCGACTTCACTGCTAGGAGCTTCACTAAGAACTGTACTTGTACTAGTAGGTAGCTCAGTATTAGTTGAGATAGGATTTGTAGTAGGTGCTTTGACCTCAACATTAGTTACTGCAGTTTCTTGTGCAGGTGCAAGAATCTCAGTTGGTTGACTAGAAGTTTCAGGTGTTTTCGCTTCATCCGCAAATGCAGGTCGTGCGACTAAAGTAAAAGTAGCTAGAGCGGTTGCGCAGGATAAAGCAACAAGGTGTTTCTTTGGGTTAGTCCTTTTCGTAATCATGATAAATTCCCCTTCATCTTAAAATCTTTTCAGTCTAAAAACTGAAATAATGCAAAAATAACTTAATTACAATTGATTGATGACTTAAATCTCTGTAAGGTAGCCGTTTTCATCAATATGATAATTTTTTCCATCAATATTGGCATTACGATTACGCCACATTTGACCATTGTTTGGATCGAAGTAAAGCTTATGTCCCTTGTAGTCTACAATTTCTCCCTGAACTCTTATTGGGAGACCAGCTGCATCACGGAAGTAGTAGTATTCACCCCAAACTTGTTGAAGTCCAGTTACTGCAATACCGTCTTTATCGAAATAGAGCCATCCAGGAATATAACCATGTGAATATTCAAAAAGCATATTCTTGTCGTTATAAATCATACGATTTTTGACAAGTTCACCAGTATAAGGTTCAAAGTAACGGATACCTTCTGGGAACCTAATAAATTGCCCCATAACATTGGTTTGGCTGTCATTGTTGTTGAATCCGATTCCTCGAGCTTGCCGTCCGTATTCAAAATAATAATATTCTTTTTCGCCTTTCTTTTGCCAGCCTGTAACGTATTGTCCATCATCGCCGAGGTAAAATGTTCCGAAATCCATGCTCTTATAGCCACCAGGAATTCCCCCTAGAGATCTGACATAGCGGTTTCGCCAAAGTTCACCATCATGTCCAAAGTAGTATGGCTTGCTATCAATGTAAACTTTATGGAAGTCATCCCAATCTCCTTGGTACCAAGGAATGGAGACTCTATACGCAGTGTCAGGATAGAAATAGTAACGGTTTCCATTAATATCTTGCCAGCCTGTTACAGCCACACCATATTTACCAAAGTAACGGTATTCATCGTGAGGAAAATCAGCTACCTTGACAAACTGTTCAGTTATCCTATGCCCTAGATTCTGGTCGTAGAAATAATAATGGTTATTACGTTGGACAGACTCACCTTTGGCTTGTTTACCATCTTCATGGAAATACACGTGCTGATTGTCAACAACGTGTGCGCCTATAAGGTCTTTACCGTCTTTTTTGTAGTGCCAACTACCTTGTACGTCACTATACCATTGACCACCTGTAATATTTTCTTCAGGATCTTCGTCTTGAATTTCTGTGTTTTCATCGTTATTGAAGGAAGAAACATCAGTCTTAAGTCGATTTTCTGAGATGTCCTCATATCTAGCGTTTTCCATACTAGCAGTTTCACTTACTGTAGCTCCTGTTTTAGAAGTAGGTATTTCTGATCTTGTTGAATTTGTTTCAGAGATAACTGTACTTGAAGCCTCTGAAGCGGGTTTAGCTGTTTCAGGAATAGCTGTAGTATCAGTGGTAACACTTGTAGCTTCGCTATTGATAATGCTTGTGCCTGTTGGTGCATCTGTTGTAGTTGCTGTTGGATTTTCATCAAGTGTCTTAGTCTCAACAGTAGCCACTACATTTTCTATAGCAGGTGCGACAACTTCGGTCTTAGCATTCGTATCAGATGCTTTTACTTCTTCCGCAAATGCAGGGCGAGCAACTAGGGAAAAAGCAGCTAGTGCGGTTACACAAGAAAGTGCCACAAGGTGCTTCTTGTACACGTGCCATGGATAATTCATTTCAGTATTCATAATAGACTCCTTTCATAAAATGAACACCGATGTTTGGGTGGTTATAAAGGAGCTCGCCGTTAAAATAGTGTTAAAAGTAGGCAAATCTGTTAAAACGACTGAGTCCCATATCTAAATCTCTCATGTCATGACCATAAGAAGATTTTATAGGGGAGCACGTCAAACGTGTGGCAAGGAGAATATGCTTATGCTGTGTAATTCATATCTAGAAACAAGTGTCTTCACTTATTTATCCTAATACTTTTATTTCTCTCCTTTCGTTTTATTATTGAATCCAGCCTATGGCATATGTCTTTAAATACAAAAAACTAGAACTTTTAGTTTGAAACATTCTCTCTAAAGCTCTAGTTTTGTATTATAGACAGATGTGTGTATGAAAAGAGCCTTAGATTATCATGCCAAAGTGCCTAAGGACCAGTTTTCATGCATAAAAAATTATTTTGACGTTAGAATTCTAAAGCCAAGTTCCTAATCCTAATCCCTCTGTAGTACACTTTCAACGTTTTAGTAAAACGCTTACATGCTCACCTATCTTTATTATAATACTTTTTTAATTACAAACAAGTTTTTTTACAAGATAATCGTAAATGTTAAAAAAATGTCATAATTGAGTTCTGTTTGAATGACAGTGATTGATTATATGAAAAAGGAAGTTGACCAACTGTCGACTTCCTTTTGTGTGAAATAATTGAAATCCATAGTCACTTGTAAATGACTATCGAAGGATATGGCCAACCCCGTCATTATCGAAGTAATAAGTAACGTGATTGATTGTCAAGGTTACATTATCAGCACGATTACCAGAGCCAGGAAGATAATAGTAAGTCTTACCACCTAAAATGATGAGTTTATCTTTAGCTTGTATACCCTTATATTGTCCGTAATCATCATCGTAGAAGTAGACATGCTTTCCATCGATGACTCTTCTACCAGTCAGAATATTTCCCTTACTATTTGCATAATACCAGTTATTCTTATGTTCGAAGTATTTTCCGGTTACAAGGGCACCAGTCTCTTTGTCATAATAATGATCACCACGGTATGGATAATTAAACTCACCTTTCACTTTTTCGCCGTATCTAAAGTAGTACTGAATTCCGTCCAAATATTTAGTACCGTGAAACTTCTTTCCTTTTTCATCAACATAAAACTCTTTGCCGCCATCCTCAACCAATCTATCTGTTACTAAAGCACCGTTATCTTTATCGTAATAGTGATTATCAGGAGCAAAATGGCCTTTGTATTGGACACCATTGGTGCCGAAATAAACGTTGACGTTATCAATGGTGTGGGCACCAAGGAGGAGGTAACCCTTGTCATTGACATAGTACCAGTTACCTTCGGAATCACTGATATAGCGGTTTCGTTCAGTTGATTGACTTTTAATGCTGAGGACACCAGATTGGTCTGCCACATAGGTCTTACCATCGAAATCAAAAGTTGTATCTTTGACTTTTCGACCGTTATCTTTATCAAAATAGTAAACCCTTCCATCGATATCAACGAGCTCTCCCTTAGCTTGACGGCGAGTTCCAAAATGGAAATACATGTCGTAGCCATCAATAGTTTCGGCACCAACACCAGGTTGTCCATACTCATCGTAGTAGTACCAGTAGCCCTCTTTATCTTGAGAAAAATGAGCGCTCTTAGGTCGAAGGTCCTTAAAATCACTAGAAATGAATTTACCAACCCCATCATTATCAAATTCATAGATATTTGGAAATTCTCTCGTAATATAGTGTGTAGGAATATTCAACCGTATATTTCTAGCGATGGTACCATCACTGTAGAAGTAATAGTTGTTGAAAAATCTGTGCACGACCATATTTCCATTATCTTGGAAATAGTACTTATTACCATTGATGGTTTGCCATCCTGTGACTGGTAGGCCATCGGCACCAAGATAATACCGTTCGAGTTCAGGATGTTCATTGTTATCATAATTTGCATAAGGAGCAAAGTCAAATCTTATTTCTTTAGCATAGTTTTCTTCAGGAATGAATCGTCCAGCTTTGAAGGTGACGAGTCGGTTCGTCACAAGGGCGCCGTTATCTGGGTCGTAAAAATAGGATTTACCATTGACCTCACGGCGTTCACCCTTGACCTGTCTACCATTCGAATCAAAGTAATAAGTCAAACCATCAATGGTTTGTAGTCCAGTAACTAGTTTTCCATCTTTATCCATATAGTACCAGTGACCACCATTATCTTGTAGAAAAGCTGGATGGTTATTTGCCACCGTAACGATACCATTAGGATCAATATTTAGTTGGAAATCACCGTTGTTGAGATGTGTGTCTTTAACTAATTGTCCTGCATTTTCTTTGCCAGCATCTCCAAACAGATAGAGCTTGTCTCCGACCACGTTCAAGCCATAGCTAAGTTGGTCGTTTCTATCTGGATTAAAGTAATAGGTTTGTCCTTTGATATCTTGTAAGCCAGAGACTCGCACACCATCGCTACCTAGATAGTAAGTTTGACCATTTTCTTCAACAAATTCATCATGGAGCATACGTGCACTATCTGTAAAGTAATAGAGTTTTCCATCAATAGTTTCGAAACCAGGATGTTCTCGCTCTTTTTTGAAATAATAGCGTTCTCCATTAATATCTTGCCATCCCATAAGCTTATTACCGTTATTATCGTAGTAATAAGTTACGTAATAAGGATATCTTGTAGTGATAAGACTTCCTAGATAGTTTTCTGTTTCAATACGTTCTTCTTTTTCGGTAACAAATCCATTCCTTTTTTCAGTAAAGGCAGAACGGTCAGTTCCTCTTGTGGTATTTTCGATTGGGATATCACCGACAGGTGACGCATTCTCAGCTGTAACACTCTCACTAGTCGTTGCAATTACCTCAGAATGTGCAGTTTCAGAATGCGCTACTTCCGAACTAGCTGTACTTGTGACTTCAGAGCTTGGTTTTTCAGAGACTGTTTCTGTTGAAGCCACTTCTG
>ERZ773051.845-NODE-845-length-18701-cov-9.655690_pt1 | contig 18701 bp, 13 predicted proteins | sample MGYA00580631_ERZ773051 | MGnify/ENA primary metagenome ERZ773051 (study PRJEB29015, sample SAMEA2738137) | human oral metagenome | biome: human oral; feature: human-associated habitat; material: saliva | place: China | collected 2204 ... | reverse complement strand
CGCCGCCACGCGCTGCGCGCCGCCATCGTCGGGGAGCGCACCCAGGAGGTCGATGCCCTCTGCGCCGCCGGCCGCCGCTTGCACCCCGCCGACCTCACCTTCTACTACTTCGGCGGGCTCTCGCAGCAATCGCAACACCGCCCCGACGAAGCCATCGCCCTCTATCGCGCCGCCATCCCCCACATCACTGCCGAAAGCGACAGCAGCATCGTCTCGCTCCTCTATGCCGCTTTGGGCGACGCCCTGCACGACAACAAACAATCCCAACGGGCCTACGAGGCCTACGACACGGCACTGACCTACGACCCCAATAATGTCGACTGCCTCAACAACTATGCCTACTTCCTCGCCGTGGCGGGTCGTCGCCTACCCGACGCCGTGCGCATGGCCGCCCGCGCCGTCGAGATTTCGCCCTCCGAAGTGTCTTATATCGACACCTATGCGTGGGCGCTCTACCGGAGTCGCAACTACAAAGCGGCGCGCACACAAATCGATCTCCTGCTGCAATTGCTCGGTGATGCCGATGCCAATCGCGCACAAGACGCCAACGCCGCCGGCTACTACGACCGGGCGGGCGACATCTACGCGGCGCTCGGTCTGCGCAAGGAGGCTTTGCGCTTCTGGAAGCACGCACTGCAACACACCGACGACAATGCGCTGAGCAAACGCCTGCGGACTAAAATCAAACGTGGGCGCCCCTGAGGCCAACGTCCGCATGCCGGCCGGCGCCGGTCCGTGCGCGCCACGCCCTCTGCCCACCCACGCCGATCGGCACCGCACTTTCACCTGCCGACGGCCCTTACCCCTCTCGTTATGAAGCAATTGTTTTTTCTCCTCTCGCTGCCTTTGCTCGTGCTCTTCGCGAGCTGCGCTTCCTTGCGCGGCGGCGACGCCTACCGCCCCGACGAACCGCTCTCGGTGGTGGCCAAAGTTTCTGCAGAAGCCGATCTCTCCGACGCCACAAAGGGCGTGGGCGGCACACTTCGCATGAGGCGCGACGCCGTGATCCAACTTTCGCTCACCAAATTCGGCATCGAAGGGGCGCGACTCGTCTTCACTCCCGACAGTATCACGGTGCTCGACCGCCTCAACAAGCGCTATCTCCGCACCTCCTATGCCGAGTTGCAACAGGCTTTGCAGTTCGATCGACCCTTGACTTTCGCCACTGTGCAGAGCTTTTTCTGGAACGATCGGCATCTTTCGAAGGAGGAAAGCGAACTGGTGGTGAGCGATTTGGTGCACGTCAACCTGCATGTGCGCCGTTCGAACACGGTCAATGTCCACGGCTTCCCGGTGGCGCGCCTCACCCAGCTGCTGGTGCAGGTGCTCGACCGCGATTTGCGCTTCAACCTGGCCCTCTCGAACGTGAAACTCCGCTATGACTGGTCGGCCAACACGCGAATCCCCGACTCTTATAAGCCCATGGACGGCGCTGTGCTCCGCCGTTTGATTCAACTTGCTCAATAAAACCACTGCCCGATGCGTCATTTCTTCCTTTCGTTGCTCATTTTGTTGACGTGCCTTGCCTGGGGTCGACCGCTTTCGACCTTCGGCGCGGCGCAAAAGCCCGCGGCCACCCGCCACGGCGGCGACGAACGGAAAAAAAGCACGGCGGCGACGACAAAAACGGCCGACAAAAAACAAAAGACGACCGCGACGCCACAAAAAAACAGCGCCCCTGCTAAGGAAAAAGCACAATCCGCTACGAAAAAGGCGAAGGCGACGACCGCCAAAGCACAGACTCCGTCGCAAAAGGCGACGAATCAAACCAAGCACTCCCCGCAACGCAACGCCAAGTCGGGCACGGCGGCCCCCAACACGGCGGGCATCCGAAAATTGCAGAGCGAAAGAGCCAATTTGCAGCGCGAGATGAACGAAAACTCGCGCAAACTTTCGACGACGCAGCGGAATGTCTCATCGGGATTGGCGCATTTGCAGGTCATCAACGGACAAATCTCCGATCAACAGCGCGTGGTGAACGGCATTCGCCACGATCTCGACACGCTCAACCACAGCATCGGCCGCCACGAATCGGAGTTGCAGGTGCTCGAAAGGCAACTCACCGAGTGCAAACGCCGCTATGCGCGAGGCATTGTCTATCTTTTTCGCAACCGCCTCACGCAAAACAAACTCATGTTCATCTTTTCCTCGCGCAACTTCAGCGAGATGTATCGCCGCATCCGTTATGTGCAAGAATACACGCGCTATCAGCGTGCACAGGGGCTGGCCATTGCAGAGCGCGAAGCCGTGATTCGCGGCAAACGTGAGCAACTTTCCACCGAACGCGGGGCGAAAAACAATCTCCTGGCCCGCGGCAAAGAACAACAGTCCAAGCTCGAGAACCAACAGCGCGAACAACAGCAGGTAGTCGACGATCTCAACCGCCAACAACGGGAGTTGCAGGCCACCATCGCCGCGCAACAGGCTCGACACACCGCACTCAACAATCAAATCGACCGCCTGATTCAGGAGGAACTGCGCAAGGCCGAACTGCGTCGCCGCGAAGAAGAGGCGCGCCGCAAGCGCGCCGAAGACGAAAGGCGCCGAGCAGAAGAAGCACGTCGCCGTGCGGCCGACGAACGCCGCAAGGCGCTCGAAGCTACTCGCCGTGCCGAGGCGGAAGCCAAGCGCAAAGCCGAAGAAACCAAGCGCAAAGCGGAGGAGGCGCGCCGAAAAGCTGAGCAAGCCAAGCGCAAGGCCGAAGAAGCACGCCGCAAGGCGGAGGAAGCACGCAAGCGCGGTGAAGCAAAAGCAGCGCAGGAACGCGCAGCGGCCGCCGCAAAAGCAGCGCGAGAAGCCCAGGCGCGGGAAGAAGCCCGCGCAAAGGCCGAGGCCGACCGCGCCAAACAGGCCGCGGCGCGGAAGCGCACGGCCGAAACCCAAACGCGCACGGCCGAAAAGGCGAAAGTGGCCCCGCTTCCCCCGCAGGAAACGCCGTCGGCCGCGGCCGATCGCCGATCGTCCGGCCAATTTTCGGCTCACCAAGGCCGACTTCCCGTACCGGTCAACGGGGCTTACACCGTGACCAGCCACTACGGTTCGTACAATGTGACGGGCTTGCGCGGCGTTACCCTCGACAACAAGGGCATCAACCTCTCTTGTGCGGCGCCGGCCCAGGCTCGTGCGGTGTATGAAGGGGACGTAACGGCCGTTTTCTCCGTGGGCGGACTCAGCAATGTCCTCATTCGCCACGGCGCTTACATCTCTGTCTACTGTAACTTGGCACGTGCTTCGGTGCGCACGGGACAACACGTCAAAGCGCGCCAACCTATCGGCACCATTGCCCGCGATGCGACGGGACGCTACACCCTGCATTTCCAATTGCGCCACGAGACGCAGAAGCTCAACCCCGAGCGTTGGCTCGGCCGATGAGAGAAACGACCGCAGTGCTTCGGCGTCTGCGGTCGTTTCCCGCAACCGGCGGCAAAAAGTGGGGATGAATCGCTCGATAAGCGGTTTGTTTTGAACATAATCCCCCTCACGTATTTTCACCCGTCCGAGTATTTGTTCAGAAATACGAAAATCTCAGCCGCTTCCCCGCGCTTGCCGTCACTTGACCTCCAAGCAGCACCGCCTTTCCCCCAAGACTCATGCGCTACCTCCCACCCCGTCTCGAAAAGCCCGATCCGCGTTTCGAAACCAACGCCGGTTGTGTGCTCCTCACCCACGACCCCGACGCCGAAACGCTCGCCCTCGCGCTGCGCCTCCTCCGGCACGCCGCCGAAAACCGCGATGCGCTGGCACAGAGTGTGGTGGGTTGGTGTCACTTGTTCGGGCATCACCTCCCGCTCGACCCCGTTCTCGGCGCACACTTCCTACGTCTTTCCGCCGAACAGCAACATCCCGACGGTTTGTTCTGGTACGGTCTCTGTTTGTGCGAAGGTCGCGGCACGCATCCCGACCCCGCGACCGGAAAACAGCTCATTGCGCGCGCCGCGGCGGAGGGCAACTACGACGCGCGGGAGTGGTTGGACGAACAACAGGCGACCGCCGAGTGAAAACACCGCAATTGCTGCCCCGCCGCTCCCACATTTTCCCGTAACCCCCTACTTTTGCACCCATGAATTGGCACCAACTCATCTCTTCCCGCCGCTTGGGCAAAGAAGATCGCGACAAACATCCCGCCGAACAGCGCACAGAATTCCAGCGCGACTACGACCGGCTCATCTTTTCCTCGCCCTTTCGGCGCATGCAAAACAAGACGCAGGTGTTTCCCCTACCGGGTAGCATTTTTGTCCACAACCGTCTCACGCATTCCCTCGAAGTTTCGAGCGTGGGCCGCTCGCTGGGTGCCGACGTCGCGCGCGCTTTGGAAGGAAAGCACGACGCCGCCGACAGCGCCGCCCTCGAAAGCATCAGTGCCATCGTGTCTGCGGCCTGTTTGGCGCACGACATGGGCAATCCCCCCTTCGGTCACTCCGGCGAAGAGGCCATTTGCTCCTTCTTCTCGGAGGGAGCGGGGCAAAAATTCCGCGACAAACTCCCCGAAACCACCTGGAACGACATCACCCACTTCGACGGCAACGCCAATACCTTCCGCTTGCTCACGCATCGCTTCAACGGACGGCGCGACGGCGGCTTTGTGATGAGCTACTCCACCCTGGCATCGGTCGTAAAATACCCATTTTCAGCCGCTTTGGCAGGCAATAAGCCGAAAATGGGCTTCTTCACGCCCGAGCGCGACACCTTTCTCCGCATCTTCGACCGGCTGGGCATCCCCTGTCTCGAGCAATCGGACGACCGCATCCGCTATGCGCGCCATCCGCTGGTTTATCTCGTCGAAGCCGCCGACGATATCTGCTACGAAATCATGGATATCGAAGACGCGCACAAGCTTCGTCTGCTCTCCACCGAGCACACCATCGAACTCTACCTCGGCTTTTTCGACGAAACCGAGCGCGAACAACTGCGCCGCTCCTATCCAGAAGACACCGACGCGGGCGACCAAATCAAATTCCTCCGCTCGTGCGTGATCAATGCCCTCGAACGCGCTTGCGTGCGGGCCTTTGTGGAGCACGAGTCCGAGATTTTGGCCGGCACCTTCACCGGTCCGCTCATTCGTTGCCTCCCCGATCGGCTCAACAACGCCTATCGCAACTGCGAAGCCGTGGCGCGCGAAAACATTTACTACGCCAAAGAAGTGGTAGACATCGAACTTTCGGGCTATCACATCATCTATACGCTCCTCGAACTCATGTGCGATGCCGTGCTCTCTCCCGAGAAAAAATACGCACAACTCCTGCTCAAACAGGTCTCTTCGCAATATGAGTTGCACGCCCCCGAACTTTCCACCCGCATCATGGCCGTCCTCGACTATCTCTCGGGCATGACCGACGTATTTGCCCTCGATCTCTACCGCAAAATCAACGGCCAGCAGCTCCCGATGGTGTAATTTTCCACCCCCTCCCGCACGGTTGGCACTCCCCCTCGCCCCGCTCCGACTTCTCCCTCCCGCGGCCAACTGCGCTCCGGCACTTGTCCCTCCATCGGCGGCCCCTCCCACACGAAAAGCCCCCTGTTGACAATTCAACAGGGGGCTTTTCCATGCAATTCGAGGCGCGGCGCGGGGTTAGTTGCCCTCGGGCTTATTCAACCCGAAGCGCTCTTCGACGAAACGGGCGATGAAATCGGTGGTGCCGTCGGGGCCGAGGATCGAAGAGTTGATGCACAGGTCGTAAGTGTCCGCCGTTCCCCACGTGCCGAGGGAGTAGAAATTGTAGTAAGTGGAGCGTTCCTCATCGGCCTCTTCGAGGATGCGGCGGGCAGCCTTGGCATCGATGCCGCGGCGGCGCATCAATTCCTGCACGCGGTCGGACATTGAGGCCGTGATGAACACATTGATGTGGTGCGGATGGTGGCGCAAGATGTAATCGGCCACGCGCCCGATCACCACACACGAACGTTCGGCCGCCACCTTCTGGATGACGTGACTCTGGATGGTGAACAAATTCTCGTCGCTGAGCTGATTGTCGTAGAAATTCCCGCCCCCGCCGAAGAAGGGCTGCACCACCTGCACAATCGAGCGGAGAAAACCTTTGCGCTCGTCGCTTCGCTCGAAGACACCGGTGCCGAGTCCACTCTCCTGCGCCGCAAGCGAGAGAATCTCTTTGTCGTAGTAAGCAATGCCGAAGCGCTCGGCGAGGCGCTTCCCGATTTTTCGGCCGCCGCTTCCGAGTTGGCGTCCCACAGTGATGACGAAAGGAAAGTCCATGAGGAGAAAAGAGAGAAAAAGAGTTGAGAATAAGATGGAATGTCAAAACGTTTAGGCCTCCGTCCGGCGGAACTTGCGGAGCTGCCACGTGAGCATGAGTCCCGAAAGCAAGGCCGCGGCCCCATCGGCCACGGGAATGGAGAGCCACACCCCGTCGCTCGGCGAGAGCCAACCCGAAACCAGGTGAGGAAGGAGGAGAATGCCGGGCACAAGGAAGAGCAGCTGCCGCGTGAGCGAGAGGAGAATGCTCTTGCCGGGCATGCCTACGCTCTGGAAGAAGGCGGTGGACACAATCTGCATGCCCACCACGGGCCAGAAGAGGGAGACGATCTTGAGCCCCTGCGCCGATGCCTCGATGAGCGAGGCGTCTCGGGCAAAGAGCGAGACGATCGGCGTGGGGAAGAGGTGGCTCACCGCAAAGCCCAAGGTGGTGATCACCGTGGCCACCAGGAGGGTGCGCTTCACCACGGAGATCAGGCGATCGAACTTGCGCGCACCGTAGTTGTAGCCCGCAATGGGGAGCATGCCCTGGTCGAGTCCCATGACGACGAAGCCGATGAACATGGCCAAACGGTTGCAAATGCCGTAAGCCCCCACAGCCGTGTCGCCGCCATAGCGCTGCATGGAGTACATGAGCAGGCTACTGATGAGCGAAGAGCACGAGTTGACGAGAAATTGCGGCAGGCCGATGACGATGGCCTCGCGCATGATGCGCCGGTCGGGGCGGAAGATGTCGCGGCGAAAGCGAATCATGTCGCCGGGGCGGGTGAAGAGATAGATCTGCCAGAGGAGCATGCTGGATTGCGCGATGAGCGTGGCCCAAGCCGCGCCCTTGATGCCCCACCCCAGCACCATGACGAAGAGCCATGCGAGGACGGCATTGATGATCACGCTGCCGAAGGTGGAATACATGGCCAGTTTCGGGCGGTTGGTGCTGCGCAGCTGCGCATTGAGCCCATAGTAGAGGTGCGTCACGACGTTACCCCAGAGCAAAATGCTCATGTAGTCGTGGGCATAGGGCAGGGTGTGTTCGCTCGCACCGAAGAGGCGAAGAATGGGCGTGAGGCCGGAGAGCAAAAGCAGGCCGAGTGTGAGCCCCATGGTGACATTGAGAATCACCACATTGCCCAAGATACGCCGCGCCGCTTCGTAGTCTTTCTGCCCAAGGCGGATGCTCATGAGCGTAGATCCGCCCACGCCGACCATGGCTCCGAAGGCGGCGGTGAGTGCCATGAGGGGGTTGGTGAGTGCGAGGCCGGCAATGGCAAATTTACCCACGCTCTGGCCGATGAAAATGGCGTCGACAATGTTGTAGAGCGAGGAGGCCACCATCGCAATGATGGCGGGCAGCGAATATTGCAGCAGGAGCGAGCCGACGGGTCGCTCACCGAGTTCTGTAAAGTTGTTGTGTTGTGACATGCGCGCGTGTTATTGCGGTCGAAAATCTCGCACGTAAGTGAGTTTGTGGCTGCAAAGGTACGAAGAAAAGCGTGGGGAGGGGGCGAAAGTGGGGCTATTTTCTGAATGGCTCGCCCGCCTCGCGGCGCAGCTGCGCAGTGAGGTGGAAAAACGGGGAAGTTTCGGTCGAAAGCGCCCCACTTTTTGCACACGGCTCCCCGTTTTCTTCGTTTCGCCCCCGTGCCTTTTCGGGCAGCGGGAGGTCGACGGCGCCGCTCCGGAGGGGGCACGCGGAGAAACGGGACGCAGCACGCAGAAGCCCGAACCGAAGGGCTGTCACAACGCAAAAAACCCCGTCTTCGCCGAGGCGAGGACGGGGAGTGCGGCCGCAAAACGACCGAGAGAGGGCGATCAAAGGGCTTTGTAGCTGTCTTTGACGTATTCGAATTGGCCTTTGCCCACCACCTTGAACTTCATTTCATAGGTCTTGGTGTCATTGCCGTCGTAAACACCGAAGCGGAGTGTATAGAACACCTCGACTGGAGGCGCCGGAACAGCTTCGGGGTTCAGTTTCGTGAGGGCGGCGCCGAGCGTTTGTTGCAAGCGTTCGGCCATCTTGGCCGTGATTTCGGCATCGCTCATCGAGGCGTATTCCTTGGCATACTGCGTGCGTGCCGCGGAGGGGCGGAGATCTGCGTTGCCGTAGTAGGCCGAGAGTCCGGAGTAGGCTTCATTGTTGCCGTACTTCGAAACATAACCGGCACCGGCGGCCACCCCGAGGGGCGCGTCGACGTGTTCCCTCACCCAGTCCACACCGGCTTGCATATAGGCCACGGTGAGGGGATTGCCCTTCTCGGCTTTGAGCTCGATGACGGAGGATGGGTCGTACTCCCACTTGGCATTCTTGCGAACGAACTGGTCTTTGCCGGGCGTCTCGTCGATGGTTTGGTTGCCCACCACGACATTGTCGAGTTGCACGGCGGTGGTTGCGCCGGTCTTGCCGTTGCCGTCATAGCGGAAGGCGAGGCCGATGTGCTTGCCGGCGTACTTGGAGAGATCGAGGTTCATGGCTTGCTTGAACGTGCCATACTTTTGACCGGCGGCGGGGACTTCGATCTTCACCTTCGCGGTGAGGGTGTCGCTCAGGTGGTGCTCGATGGACGCGTTGTTCATATTGTCGTCGACAACGAAGACACTGAGACGACCGCCCTCGGCTTTGTAGGATCCGTAGAGCGCATCGAAGGTGAGGTGCGAGCCCTTCGTCACGGTGAAGTGGGGCGAGAGGAGATAGGTCTGCGTGGAGTCGGGCTGTTTGTCGGCCGATGCCTGCACATAGTGGTTATTGTTGTAGAAGCCAGTGCTCCATGGGGCCTTGTCACCGCCGAGCGGGGTGAGCGTCGTCCAGCCTTTCACGACAGCGGGTTGGATTTTCTTGTCGCCGATGCCTTCAAAATTTTCCTTGAAGTCGAGCGTGCCTTTCACTTCGCGGCGATTGTAGTTGATCACCACGGCGCTGTTGTCATCGGCCGTGAACCATTTCTCGGCGAGAAAGGCGGGGAGGAATTTGGCCGCGGTGACGGTTTCGGTGAACTGCTGCGTTTTGGCCAACGCCTTGAGTGCGGCGCTGTCGGCCTTGGTGGTGCAGAGCGCGAGGTTGGATTTATTCTCGGCAATGGCCTTGTAGTCGGCTGCAGTGAGGGTGTATTCGATCTTTTTGACGTCGGTGGGCTGCGGACCCTTGACAAATCCGTCGAATTGCTCGTTGTAATCGCAGCTTGCGGTGAACAATGCCGCAGCGGCGAGGGCGAGATATGCAGAATATTTCATTGTGATCAAGAAAAAAGGGGGATGCGCTGTGCCGCCGTCGCAGTGTGCGTTGCAGCACAGCGCTTCCGACGTTTAGAAATTGACTTTGAGCTTGACAGACATCTGACGTCCGAAACCGTAGAAGACACGATTTGCCGTGCTCCAGTCGTGTCCGGCGCCGTCGTAGGCTTGACTGATGTATTCCTGGTCGAGGAGATTCTCGATGTTGCCCGACAAGGTGGTTTTGTATCCGCCCATCTGGAACGTGTAGCCGGCCGAGAGGTCGACGAGCCCGTAGGCGGGCACCTTCCAGGGGGTGTGGAACGTCTTCACGCCGTCGAGGCTGATGTCGTTGGCCGTTACGGCGTAGTCGGCGTAGTAGTTGGAGAAATACTTCCAGTCGAGTCCGATGCGGAGGCCTTCCATGGGATAGACATTGAAGCCCAAACCGGCGGTGAGTTGGGCCGATCCGCCCTCTTTCACGTCTTTCTGGTTGAAACGCATGCGGGCGTGGTCGGGTCCTTGGCTCTGATCGAGCGGATGTCCGAACTTGTCGATGGGTTGTCCGGCAGAGTTGTAGAAGTAGCCCACGGGGTTGTTGGTCCAGCGCCAGTTACCGACCGAAAGCATGCCGCGGAGCGAGAACCACTTGGCGGGTTTGTAGCTCAAGTCCACTTCCAGTCCTTCGTGGATGGAGTTTACGCCCTGCATGTTGATCCAAGTGCGCTCAACATTGCCGTCTACGGGAATTTCTGTCATCTTTGCCATCGTCTTGTCCTTCCATTCTGTGTGGTAGACGTTGACATTGGCAGTGAAAGCAGCCGTGTGGTAGGAGTAGCCCACCTCGCCGGAGAAGATTTTCTCGTTCACTGCGTCGGGATTCACCTGATTCGACACCTGCGATGCGAGGAAGACGCCGCCGGAGAAGAAGGGCGCGCGCGAAATGTAGCCGATGTTACCGAAAACATTGTGCTGTCCGCCCCAACCATCGATGTGCGGGAACTTATAGTTCACACCTCCTTTGACGGTGAAGCCAATTTTGTTCACTTTCTCGCTTTCGGCGTGCGCCGCGTCGTAGTAGAATCGGTCTTTGCGCCATTGTGCGGTGTTATTGAGCGAACCTGCGACGAAGGCCGTGAGGTTGTTGAAGTCGTATTCGGCCTGTCCGAACACGCCGGACTGGGCCACGAAGCCATCGTAGTCGCGCTGCACAACGTCGCCCACGGAGAGCTTCTTGTTCACAAAGGCATCGGTGCCGGCTCCCGCGAAGTTTTCGGGCTTCACGTTCTTGCGATAGCGGTCAATGTAGTAAGCGCCGTCGTAAAGGTCGGTGATTTCGTTGGTGTGCGTGCCCACATAGTAACGCAGGTCGAGACCTCCGTAGAGATTGAAGCGGTCATTGATCTCTTTGGTGTAGGTCGACACGAGTCCCACCCACTTGTGGAGGTTTTTGCTCATGCTCATCACCATTTTCGATCCGCTTTCGCTGGCAGCGTTCATCTCTTGGATCTTGCCGTAGGCGAAAGTGCCGTCGGCATTGCGGAACTGCGTGGCGAGAATGCCGTTGTTCGAGCCGTACCATCCGGAGCTGTACTCCTGCGTGCCCTGTCCGCTCTCACCGCCGCCGAAACCGAGCGAGAGATAAGCCACGGTGTTCAACGACGAGGTGCGGTCGATCTGCCAAAGGTGCTGAAGTTGGAGTTGGGGCTTGTGGTAAAGGTTTTGCTGTGAGTGGCGAATCTGTCCGTAACGGTCGTAACCGTAGGTGGCGTTGTAGAGATATTGCTCGCCGGGGCGCATGTATTTGCCCACTTCCTGCCATCCTTGCACGGTGAGTCCGTCGTAGTTGGAACGCTTGTTGTGCACCTGCGGCGCACCGAAGGCGGTGAAGGTGAGCAAATGGTTCTTGCTCAACTCCTTGGAGAGGGAGAAGAAGTAGTTCCAAGCACGGAAGTCGGTGCCTTGAATGTAGCCGTCGCCCCAAGTCTTGCCGCCCATGACGGTGAGCGCCCAACCGTCGGCCGTGCGACCGGTGGAAAGCGAGAAAGCGAGCTTGTTGTATCCGTCATTACCCATGCCGTAGGAGAAGGCTCCTCCCTTGCGGGCATCGGTGGTCTTGGTGACGATGTTGATTGATCCGCCGACAGAGGGCGTCGACACCTTGGCCGCACCGAGACCGCGCTGGGTTTGGAGGCTGGAGGCCACGTCGGTGAGTCCGGCCCAGTTGGACCAGTAGACGCCACCCCACTCCATGTCGTTCATCGAGACGCCGTTGACGAGCACAGCCACGTTTTCGCTCTTGAATCCGCGCATGTTGACTTTTGTGTCGCCATATCCGCCACCTTCGCGCATAACATAAACACCGGGTGTGGTTTCGAGCACCTTAGGCAGGTCGGCTGTGCCGACGCGCTCCTCGATGGCAACTGCTCCGAGGGTGGTAAGCGCCACAGGTGTCTTACGTGCCACGGCACGCGTGGTGACCACAGCGTCTTTCAAGGCGATGGACGCACCGGCCATGGGGATGAAACCGAAATCATACTCGCCGGCGTGGTTCGAAGCGAGGGTGGTGCTCTCGAAACCGATGCTGGAGAACTGCAAGCTGCACTTCGTTTTGGCCGATTTGATGACGAACTTACCGTCGTTGTCCGTGAACACTTTGTTGGGAGTGCCCTGGAGTGCTACGGTCACACCGACGAGGGGCTCGTTGGTGGCGGCATCGATCACGGTACCTTTGAGCACGCACTGTGCGTGCGCCACACTGCTGCCGGCAACGCTGACAACGAAGGCCGAGGCTGCGAGCAAAAGTTCTTTTCTCATGGGGGGAAAAATGTTTGTTTGGACGTTGTGTAAAAGATTACGCCTGCAAAGTTAGTGATTAGTAACAAGGCATCGCAGCGTTTCTGCATTTATTTTCGCCCTCGACGCAAATTCCCAACGACTTCCGTGCATACACATTGCATTATGCCCCCACCATCGCCCCCCGACGCCTGCCTAAACAGCCCGGGCGCCCCGTCCACGCGCTCACCCACCACATACAGGGCACGCAGCCCCGCCTTCTTCGACAATGTGTGGGCGTCGGCCCCATCCACAAGGCCTTCGGCAGAGAAACGTTGCGACAAAAACTGATTTCCGCCTCAAAAGGGCAGCACGACACGGAGACCGAAAAACGAAAAGGTGAGGGAGGCACAAAAAAATGGGAATGAACCGTCTCACGACGAAACATTCCCTCACAGAACTTATATAGAGATGAAAAAACTATCTCAAAATGGAAAGTCAAAGTGGGAATCTCGGATTGGAAATCTCTTTGATTATCCCTTTGACACTGCGAAAGTACACACAAAAGTCGAATCGACCAAATATATATCCTCTTTTTTTCATACAAATCGCGAGCGACCTTTCGCTTTTTTTCCCTCCGCGAGGGCTTTATCCATCGGAAGTTCGAGAAAAACCTACACATCATTAACCACTCCCGGACTGTATTTTATCTCATCTCGCAAATGTAAAATTGCACAATCGGCTATTTATCAGAAAATTAGTCGCCACCTCAAACTTTTTCTAAATATTATATTTGTGAAGTCCCCTCCGCAACAATTCTCCGTGGATTTTTTTTGCAGCCCACCGACATTTTTCTCGTCGCACGCCGAGAAAAACATCATTTTGTCGCCTCTCTCCCGCCGATACCCACCATCCGTCGACAGGTCACCGGGCATATTTTTCTACTCCCCGCCGCTTCTGCGCGCCCGCCGCCCCAATTGGCAAGCCGCTTCGGCACCTATCTTCCCGCGGTGGGCGAGAAACTGCGCATCGCTCCACACTGCGCACCGCACACTCCCCGCCGCGCACGAAAAACGGGGAGCCGCAAAGGGAAAATCGGGGGCTTTCGCCAAAAAACGGGGGCGTTCCGTTCGAAACACCCCCGTTTTTACCCGCCGGCCCGCACACACGCGGCACAAGCGCGCACAAAAAAGGACTGCACCCCAATTCATTTGTACAGTCCTTTATATTTTAATCCAAACAGAAGCCGGTTTGGCTCAATCCATCGTGGGAAGTGCCTGTTTCATGGCACCCGCAGCGGCTTTGGCGGCCTGTCCAGCCTTCTGCGCGCCTTTCTCGGCAGCGGCCTTGGCCTTGGCACCGGCGTTCTTCGCGTCGCTTTCCACGACTTTGGCGCCACGTTGTGCAGCAGCTTTGGCTTTCTTGCTCCAAGCCTTTGCCTTGTTTTCGGCAGCCTTCGCACCGTTTTCAACGGCTTTCGCGCCACGTTGTGCAGCGGCTTTGGCCTTGTCCTCGGCAGCTTTTGCGTCGTTGGCTACGGCCTTTGCGCCGTTTTCCACAGCCGCCTTGGCGCTGTTTTCGGCAGCTTTCGCGTCGGCAGCAGCGGCTTTGGCGTCTTGTTGTGCGGCCGCTTTGGCTTTCGCAGCTCCTTTGCAACCGACACCTTCTTGGCAAGCCTTCTTGGTCTTTTCCACCTGTTTGCCGGCAGCGGCTGCGGCTTTCTGACCTTGGCAGGCGGCCTTTTTGGCACCTTTCTCACAGCAAGACTTCACTTCTTGCTTGGCAGCACCGGTATTTACCTTGACCACCTGGGCCGAAGCGGCAGTGCCTACAGAGAGAACGGCGGCGAAAGCCAAACCGCGAAGCATGGAATTCAAATAAAGTTTCATTGTCCTGTAGTTTTAGTTGTTAGTTCTGTTCCAATAGAGGCGAGTTCCGTCAGGACTCGCGGTGTAATCTTTTACAGACGTCTATTTTTTTCTCGTCTACGATTGCAAATGTAGCACGAAAGCTCGGCGAAAGCAAATCAAAACGTCAGGTTACAGCATTAAATAACATTCGGTGGCATTGCGTAGCACGCGAAGTTGTCAGGCGAAGAACTACATCTCTTCTCTCGCAAAATCGATGGCGCGGTTGATGTAGTCGATGAAGGGGCGCGCTGCGGCGAAGGATTCGAGCAGGCGGTCGGCGAAATCGGGAGCAGTGACCTCGGCCGTGGTGGGGGCATAGGCCAGACAGAAGTTGCGCAGGCGGAGGTATTCGCTCCAGGGGGCGTCTTTGTCGAAACCCTTGGGGTTGCGCTTGAGGGCGTTCTCGCGCAGGAGGGTGAAACGCGCATCGGCGGCCTGCTGCACGAGTCGATCGAAATCGCCATCGCCGTAGACAATGTCTTCGCGCAGCACTTGCAGGGCTTTCGGCTCGATGCAGTAATGTCCGGGCGCCACAACGTGCTGCGTTTCCCAGTGGAAGGAACCGAAATCGGCGCGGTTGTCTTCGGCGCCGAGCTGAAAATAGTAGCCGGCATAGCCCGATTTTTTGCCTCCGCGGCAAATGAAGGCGCCCATGTGGGTTTTGTAGGGCGTTTTGTCGTGCGAAAAACGCGTGTCGCGGTAGATGCGATAGGTCATGTCGCGGGCGGTGAGTCCGGCGAGGGTGGGATCGACAGCGGCCATGCGCGCGGCCAGCTTTTCGACCCAAGCGGCAAACTGCGCTTGCACGGCCTTGCACTCTTCCTTGTGTGCGGTGAACCACTCGCGGTTGTTGTTGGCGGCCAGGCGGCGCAGAAAATCGATGATGTCTTGCATGAGCAAATGAGAAATTAGAGTTGGCGAAGCAGTTCGGCGCAGGCGTCTTCGCAAAGTTCGATGACGTATTCGAACGCGTCGGACTCCCCGTAATAAGGGTCGGGGATGTTGTGCTGATCGGGGTGAGCCGTGAGGAAATCGGAGAGGAGCACGACTTTGTTCATCAGCGCTTCGTCGGGACAAAGTGCGCGCAGTCGGCGAAGGTTGTCGGCATCCATGGCAACGACGCGGTCGAAGGTTTCGAAGTCTTCGGCCTTCATGGGGCGCGAACGGTGGGTGAGTCGATAGCCGTGGGCTTCGGCGTGCCGCCGCATGCGCACATCGGCGAGTTCGCCCTCGTGGTAGTCGATCATGCCGGCGGAGTCGATGCGCGGAAATTCGGCCGAACGACCGGCACGCTCGACGCATTGGCGGAAAATCTCCTCGGCAATGGGCGAACGACAGATGTTGCCGAGACAAATAAAGAGGATATTCATGAGCAAATGGGATGGTTCGGAGTGCAAAGATAGAGATTTCAGTTCGAACGCGCGCACGATACGACTATTTCGCCGGGCCGTTCGCCTGCTTCGCGGCGGGACAAAAAAAAGCCGCTCCGGAGTGAGCGGCTTTTTGGGGGCTACGGCATCCTCGTTGCGCGTTGGGCGCACGACGGTGCCGATGAAGAGGTGCGCGAATCAGCGCACCACGGTTTTTCCGTGCCGACTGATGACCAATGTTCCGGCTTCGGGCTGTTGAACGCGGCGACCTTGCAGGTCGTAGAGGCGCTCTTCCGAGGGCTCATTGCGCAAGGTGGTCGACGTCAACGCCGTGGGATCTTTGAACTTGCCGGTTCGAGCAGCTTCACGCAGCGCCTTGATGAGCGCCTTGTCGGGGGTGACGCTGTAGTTGTCGCTGATGGTCCAGAAATTACCCGGATCGGCGGCATGTGCCCGCTGGGTGAGCGCGGCACCGTCCACGCGGGTGGGATCGGCACAAAGGTCGGCATAGGCCACGGCCCGCGAGGTGGGATTGACAGCGCTGAAGACGAACTGGCCGTTCTGCATGCGGATGTTGACAAACACGGGGGTATCGCTCAGCGTGCTGGCGGAGTTGGCGCCTTGCGTCGCGGGGTTGAGGAACTGGTGGGTGGCGGCGTTGAAGACCAGGTACTGGTTCGTACGACCGTGGTCGACTCCGACGATGATCCACGAGGCATTGGCTTGCGAAAGGTCGGGCGCTGTTTTGTAGAGTTCGAGGGCTTGCTTGCCGTCAATGGGTGCAGCGCCGCGCAAAGTGGGGTAGTCCGTCTGGGCTTCGGCCGTGAGGATGCCGTAACCACTCTGGTTGGTGATGACATAGGCACGCTCAGCGTTGAGATCGGCGAGACGTGTCACCGGACCGTACTTGATGACGCGGGCGTTTTGTGCCAAATTCAGCAAGGCCGCTTCGAGTTCTGCACCGGTAGCTGTGGAGAGCTTATCGTGCACCTCGCCGAGGTATTTCTCCACATCGGCCGCGCTGTAATAGTTGAACTGGCCGGCATGGGCAAAGTAGTTCTCAACCAACTGCTGCAATGCGGTGAGATCTTTCACTTGGAAGTTGACTTCCGAAAGCGCCATGAAGTGTCTTCCCCCGTTGGAGAAGCCTTTCGTGAAATTCAAGCGCAGGAGTTGTCCTGCGGGGAGGGTGAGCGGACGATCGAGTGTGATCGTTTGCGTGGTCGTTTTGGGCAGCGTGTAGGTTCCCACCGTGGTCCACGGGCCGCTCGTCTTACCGGCGGTTTGCACTTGGACCGTGCTGGCCAGATATTGGTTGGCGTCGCTGTGTCCGGCGTCCGTTGTCAGGGTGATGCGCTCAAGTGTGGTTTCGCCGGTGTGGGAAAAAGTGATGCTGTGAGGATAGTTGTTGTGCGAACCGCTGCGCCATTCCGAATGCCAGAAGGTGGAATTATTACCGTCGAGGACCAATTTGGCCAGACCATTCCGACCGTTGTCTTCTCCGCTGGCTTCCTGCGAACTGAAGCCGACGACTTTCCACTGCGACTGGGGGATTTCCGCATAGGTGTCGCGCAATGCGGTGCGCATACGTTGCACATCTTGCGCTTGCACCGCGGGCACGACGTCGCGCTGCACCAAGGCGGCGAGCACACTGTCGGCCGGGAGGTAATCGGGTTCCTTCTGATAGGCCAAAGTCACCCATCCGTTGTGGTCTTTGGGTTCGATGTAACCGCCGGACTGCATGATGATAGCGGGTTCGCCCTCCAACTGCACTGCATCTTGGTAGCGGTCGTTTCTGGCTCCCTTATTGCTGCCACCGTCGGTGTGTCCGAAGAAGAAACGATTGCGGTTGTACCATTCTCCGCCTTGCATCGAGCGAGTGAAGGCACGCCGATAGTAAGCGAGGTGGGGCATGATGCCTTGACTGGTGCCGCCGCGTGTGAATTCCTCGAGGAAAGCGTTGAATCCACTGCCGAAATACTGCACTTGTCCGGCCATGCGCTGCGAAGAAATGTAGTGCCATTTGTCATCGACGCCGCGCGCATTGTACCATGCGGAGATAATGGTGTTCTGGAAGCGCGATCCGTCTTTGAGTACGATTTCTTCCGGACGAACGTTGAGAAGGAATCTCACCCAGTTGCCGGGTTTCCAATATTCGCCGTGCAGGAGAACGTGCACACCGGTGCCTTCACCGCCGAAACGCTCGGCCACGGTATTGGTGAGCGTGCTGTCAATGGCCATCACACCGCTGCGCTTGAAATCGGCCAGCGCTTTGTCTTTGTCGGTGTCGCCGTTGTCCCAAGTGGAGAAGATGACGGTTCGGTTTTCCTTGCCGTTGTCGAGGCGACCGTTGTTCTGGATTCCGATGTAGCCGTTGTGGAAGCCGAAGGCTTCTACATAGGTGCCGAGATAATCGGCGTCGGTGGGGATGAGCACTTCGTCATAAATCCAATCGAAGGCATCTCCACTGGGCAAATTGCTGTTGGAGCTTTCAAAACCATTGAGGTGGAGTGACGGAATGCTGCGCCAATCGGCCATGTACACCGCATTCGCACCGCTCACATCGTTAGATTTGACGGTGAACGGATGCATTTCGGTGTTCGTCACGCCGTCGCGGAGCAACAAGCGGTACCATGCGGTTTCGGGAGCGCGGAAAGTGAAATTCTTTGCCGATTGTGCCGTGATGACGTCCAAACCGGTGTTCATATTCCGCACGTCCATCGTACCCTGGTTCGTGGAAGTAATCGTGTAGGTCCCTTTGGGGAAGCGCACCACCCAACAGGGGGTGTATCCCTTGGAGGGATAGAACTGCGAGTAGGAATAATTGCCTACTGACTTGCCGAATTTGTCGAGAATGTATCCACCTGCCGTGCCTTCGTTCTGGACACTGATGGTCCACTGCTGTTGTGCAAAGGCCGAAAGCGCACTGAATGCGAGCGCACAGGCGAAGAGAATTTTTTTGTGCATATTTCGTGAGCTGTTTCTGAGTTATAAGCGCGCCGGCGGTCGCAATCTGATGACGAAGTGTCGGTGGCATCTGCGAAAGTAGGGAGAAATGCCGAAATATGCAAGCCGCACACGACATTTCGCACGTCGGCTTTACAAAAGAAAGCGATACGCAGAAAAGAACCTTCCGAACACAGCACTATACCTCAGCAAAAACTTTCATCTCTCCTCTAAAAGCTTCCAGATCCTCAAAAAACACCCTTGTGAGCGCACTCCGCCCACCGA
>ERZ773051.842-NODE-842-length-18772-cov-17.984185_pt1 | contig 18772 bp, 12 predicted proteins | sample MGYA00580631_ERZ773051 | MGnify/ENA primary metagenome ERZ773051 (study PRJEB29015, sample SAMEA2738137) | human oral metagenome | biome: human oral; feature: human-associated habitat; material: saliva | place: China | collected 2204 ... | reverse complement strand
CTTACGACATTAAGTAATAGAATGTCTGTCCTGCATTGTAAATCCAAAGGTAGATCGTTAGCATGATTAACGTCACACGCATCACTTTTAACCATTTCATCGATAATTGTCTCAGTAAGTAACCGTAGGAGATGGGGATGATGAAGGCCCATCCCGAGGTCATTATATACACCTCAGTGACGGCAAATCCGAGGATGAGGTGCAAGGTGAGGTCACAAGCAAACCAAGCTAAAAGCATTTTAAAGAACCGCTGCTTATAGCTGAACACAATACCTACGATAAATAAGAGGACTATAAAGGCCTCGATGATATAGTTCACACTCCAGTTGTACTCCACGAAGATGGGACGTTCCCACGACACATCCTTTAATAACGAACGCTGATGAAGCTGAATAGACTCGCCAAAGAAGTTCTCTACAATGGTTGGAATACGTGGCGTAGAGACATCCATCAACTTTGTTATTACCCCATCTCCGGCAGGCTGACCAAGGTGTGTTCGCTGCCACTCATCCCTTTGTTTCTTGTGTTCGAGTACCTTCTGTGGGTTCTTCTTCAGTGTTTCACTTTCGATATGACGCACAATTTCCTGCTGTGGAACCTCCAAAAGATAATATTGAGACTGTTGAATACCGAGCAATAAGAGCAATGGAAGGACTACTCCAATAGAGACAAACTTAACGGTAAAGACCTTTTTTCCATCGGTGAATAAGCCTGCTAACAGGGTCTTCACCCCATTTGAAGTTGCCATTCCTGCCGTAAAGAAAGTCAGAACCAACGATTGCCAAGCGGTTAGTAATTGTCCTTTCTTCATCTTCTTCCCCGTGATGTAAAGCGTCAGAGAGAGCAACATCAGAGAAATAACAAAGTGGTCGGGTACCATGGTTGGGATGAGTACGTGTCCAAAAGAGAATAACAACAACGTAAGTAGTCTTGCATCTTTGCGCCTCAACTCCAATACCTCTCGGAAAACTCGGTACATGAAGAGTACTGCATAGAAGGCCGAAAAGACGATAATGACGGCCATGAAATACACAGCAAAGTTATATCCTACATTCTGTATGAGCCAGTCATTGAGCAGATAGAGCGGATAAAGGAAGGTAAGATACAACGGATGACGTGAAGTAACGAAGTGGATACGCCCTCCCGAAACCGTTATCCATGACCAACAATCATAGCCTGACATACGAAAGTTCTTGGTAAAGATACTCCAAAAACCATCATGTGCATCCATGGTGTAGACGTGATAGTGGCTTGCAATCACCATCGCATTGAACGTAACAAAGACTGCTAACATGACGAAAGCCAGCCAGCGTTCTTCTTTCTTCACCTTAAAAATATTAAATATGTGCATTGAGTAGCTTTGATTATTTGGTACAAAGGTACGAATTAAAGCACATTTAACAAAAGAATTTGGTAATGTCAGGCAAAACTTTTATCACTTACTGCAATCAATGGCGTATTTGACTATACAAGTGAGTGGTCTTTTCTAAGAGGTTTTCCACTTCTCACAATCATGGTCTTAGTACTCATTATTCCTTATCGACATGTGTTTACTTGTTTCAAAAAACTATAATTATCTGCGTTAATTAAACGTCCTTTACAGCTGATTCTAATATTCCCATGCGCCTATTCCAGCAATTACTCCACACTTTAAAATAATAATCAGAACTGTAAAAAATCATTACATACAATCAAGATAAACATCCCTAAAGAAAGCGTATCACATCTTCTTAAATAAAAGATATAACCTTCAACAAATCAGTACGTTACAAACATCATCAAAGAAGACGCCCTACTTGCTTAAAGAAGGGCGTCTTTAACCTGCAAGAAGGGCATATTCTTGAACGTTGAAGAGCCTCTTCTTGTTGCATACTCGGCCTTTTCTCAAAAAGAGAAGGGAACAATCTACAAAATATCTTGACATTTTCTGTTTACATGGTTAGTATGCTATCTCTCACGGAGGACATTTCTCTCTCTCACAGAAGAACACAGAAGAACAGAACACACAAATGTCCACAGAGACATTAAGTCAACCGATAACACAGAACCTTACAGCCACAGAGGCCTCACCCCCAGCCCCTCTCCGAATGAAGAGGGGAGTGATTACCGAGATACCCCTGTATGTCATCCATGCGTTTAGCGTCTCTTCTCCATTTCTCAGCAGGCCAATAGGGGTAACCTCACATACTACTCCCCTCTCCATTCGGAGAGGGGCTGGGGGTGAGGTCGCTGTGTGCTCTGTGAGAGAAAAATCTCTCCACGATTTCTCCCCACGTCCTTCTCGATTGGAGAAGGGCCTCGACAACATTTCAGAACATGCCTTTCTTGCACGCAGAACATGCCCTTCTTGCCCCAAGAAGGGCATGTTCTTGAAGGGTACTTATAACATTCTGATTTCTTGTAGGTTATAAGCAAGGTTTAAGCTGATATCGAACGCTTGTTCTGACAGCATAAAGTAGCGTATTAAGTAAATCGTAGTAGGAGACATTCACATGACTATCCTCACTCGGAAACAACGGAAATATCAAACGAAATAATCTGCAGTGGGAGACAATCAAACGACTATCCTCACTCGGAACCAACGGAAATATCATACGAAATAATGCGCAATAAGAGGGGAGCACATGACCATCTTCACTCGAGTCCAAAGATAAGGCCGTACGAGGTAATACGCAGCAGGAGGTAAGCACATGTGATGAGTGCTTACCTCCTAAGGAATTGTAATTATCCAGAAAGATATTATTTATATTATTGTTTATTTCAAAAGAGAATCGAGGGCAGCTGGGAAATTCTTTGCTTTAGCCTTCAAGTTCAGCAACAGAGCTTTCTCTGTTTCATCTACTTGACCGTCAGCGTCGATCTTTTCAGATAGCATCTTCACTTCTTCCTCGTCGATTTCACCATCTGCAAGGATATTGTCAGATATTGCTTCAACAAAGAACTCCTTCCATTCAGGAGCATTGTTCTCACCAGAAACAGCGTCGTTGAGATCGAAGAGGAAGGCAACCTCTTCTGCATCAATCACTCCGTCAGCATAAAGCACTTTGCGTAGTTGCTCTACTTCCTCCTTGTCTATTTTGCCATCAGCAAGTAGACTCTTCTTCAATTCATCTAATTTTTCCATAATTTTGAAATGTTATTATATTTAATTCTACTTATCTCTGTAAGCTAAGGTGATATGATCACCAACGCAAAATGCGTTTAGATAAATAATTCTCTATAAATGCCAAGGGCAATAAACGCGATGGCCAAGATACGACACAGCATGATTAATGCCTTTCGGTCATGTTTCTTTTTGATACGTCCATTGATGAAAATGGGGAGTACAAGCCATAAAATGACTGCGAGAATTATGTATATCAGCATGATAATTAGTTTTGTATGAAGGTGTACTCATCTATTGATTTGAGTACACCCTCATGTATAAAGTGAGTGAAGGTATTAGCGAATTAGTCCCTGTCGGTACATTTCATTGACACGCTTCTGGACCTCCTCATAGCGAGAACCCAGTCTATGCCTACGTGTCACACCATTACCGTATGTTCCTCTGATAACATCCTTTGCTGTTTCTTGGACAGAGTTAGCCGGTTCAGCTGCCGTTGGCTCGGTAGTGCTTGACGTCCCGAGATTATCCGTAGACGCTGTCTGCTGGTCTGTCGTTGTGTTAGCAGTAGTGTTATTAGCTGAGGTGTTGCTTGAAGGAGTAGTGGCTTTGCTAACAGAGCTGCCTTCAGCTGCCGTTTCGTTAGCAGTCTCTGTGGCAACGTTGTTGCCGTCAGCTTCAGGTTTCACCTTAGTTGTAGAGTCAGCTTGGGCCGTCTGTGTAGAGTCTTTCTGGGCGTCCGTACTGTCGGTCTTAGCCACAGTAGTAGTGTGCTGAGCGTCATTCCCTTGACTGTTGCTGTACAGGTGATAGCCACCCCAAAGAAGTGTTGCAAGAACAAATGCAGCCAACCATTCCTTCCATTTTCCACCCCCCTTACTGCCCTCAGCATTGGTTGTAGGCTCTGTAGGAGGAGGTGGGGTAGGTGTTGGTTCCTGTTGGGACGCAGACGACTGCACCTCAGGCGTCACCTCTGTTACGGGTTTCTCCTCTGGTTGAGACGTCTTTGTCCTCAGTGTAACCTTCCTTTTAATTTCAACCATATTATTCGTTGCATATAATTGCGAAGCCTGGTATCTCATCGAAAGCAGTACCAAGATCCATTACGCGGCTCTCATTCTTGAGCGCATAGCTGCCACCGTTGTTTTTGATAGAGCATACGCAATAAACGTGACCAGTCTCCTTTGCGTCGGCCAATACCTCGAGGTAATCACCAGAGTCGCTCTGAAGTTCAACACGACCGCCCTCGTCAGCGTATGTAATATCGAGCTGGTCGATTGCTGCATTGTAGTTGATGATGCAAACGTAAGCGCTCTCGATTTCGTCAAGACTGGCAACGTTGATCTGTTCAGTCTCCTCACCGCCCTCTGAAGGTTCCTTGTTGTCGCCTAAGTGAAGCATGAATGGGAACTTATCCAATGCGCCGAGGTCGCTCTTTCTACCACGATACTCATTAGAGAAGACGCCACCCACTTCGCCATCCTTCTTCTTAAAGAAGATGCAAAGGTCTAAGTCTGTTGGTGAGTTCCATAACAACTTAACTTTGAGCTTACCTGAGAATGTGAATGCGCACTCCTCCTGCTTTTTACGAAGAGTAATCTTTTTCTTCAATGTTACTTCTGCCATAATTACTAATTGATTAAATGTTATTGTATGTGAATGCTAAAAATCAAAATCTTTGTCGGTGTCTCTTGCTGTCTTCTCTCCTTTTGCCTTGCCCTTGACTGGGGGCTTTTTCATGTCAAAGAAATCGTCCTCATCGGTCGACTTCTTTGTTGATGAGCCAGCAGCTATCGTACGCAGAAGGTCGGGAATGGCGGTGGAGTGGGTGCTGCCGCTTGTCGTCGTTGTTGCCTTACCACCTGTTTCAAAGAAATCATCACCCTGCGTTTCCTTCTTTGTTACCGTAGAGGAGGATTCTGAATACGACTGTTCAGCATTGGAGACAGTGTTAGAATAGCCACTCGATGTGGTCGTTGTCTTACCGCTTGTCCCAAAGAAATCATCTTCTTGATGCTGAGAATTGCGGTTGCTAACAGTCCGAACAGGCTGTGTCCTGCCTTCGCTTACGGTTTGACTCTGAAAGGCAGTCTCGGCATCAAATATCTGTTTGAATAGCAGTTTCAGGTCGTTACGATGCTCAGGATATTCCCTCTGCAATTCTGTTAGTAGGGCTTTTGCCTCGTCCCAATTCTTGTCAACGATGAAGTCCTTGACTTCATAGACAGCAACTTTGTATCGTTTCTCAGCCTGTAAGGTAGCGAGTTTCTCTTCAGCACGTGCAACATTCTTACGGAGGTTCTCGTCCTCACGCATCCTGAGTGCCTCATGACCATAGGTAACTACTTTATCCCAATCCTCGTCGAAGAGGGCCGAATCAATCTGACGTTTAAGCTTTTGCCACCTCTCCTCCTCTTTATCAAAGTCGAGCTTTGCCGCTTTCAGTCGTTCAACCCTTTCTGTCCACTTACGTTGGTAGACGGTGTCTGTGTCAATCAGCTCGTTACACAAGGATATAGCAGTGTCGAAGTCCTTAGCCTCCTCAGCCATCTGGTATTGCTTAATGAGGTCTGTAACACGTTGCTCATGCGCCTCCTGCTCTTGTTCTATCTTAAGGATTCGTTCCTGTGCGTCCTTGTTCTCGTTGTCAATAGCCTGTACCTTCTTGAGTTCATCGAGTGCCTCTTTGTAGTATTGTTGCGCCAGGAACATATCAGCACGAGTAAGATATTTCTCAATTAAGGTCAGCGAGTCAATCTTCTCTCTGGCTGCTTGATGGATACGTTCAGCCTCTTTAGAGTTCGGCATCAGGTTCAGTGCGGCATCACTCTGCGATAGTGCTTCTTGCCATTGCATAGCCTCAAAGCTTTTTTGTGCTCGCTGGATGATACTCTTATATTGCTCCTCTTTCACCTTCTTCTCCGACATGAGTCGTGTAGCCTCAGCCTTCTTTTGTTTTGCCTCTTGGTCGTCAGGATTATGTTGAAGAGCGATGTCGGCCCAATCTAACATCTGGGCATAGTCTTGCTTCTTCTCATAATCATAGATATTGGCCATCGCCTCTTTATACTTATTCTCTGACTCGTGCGCAGCTCTGTCCTTTTCTTCCTGTTCAGCCCTCTGTCGTTCGGCCTCAACTCTTCTTGCCTCTTCCTCTTGTGCAAGTCTTCGGCGTTCTAATTCAGTCTCACCATTGGCGATAGCCACACGAGTTTCCTCAGAAAACTGGTCGCAATCTATTGCAGAATAGACTGCAACAATATGTGGGAGTTCGGAGTCCTTAAAGAAAATATAGTTCTTGTCAGGTAGGGCGTAACGCTCTTTGATAGCTCTGATAAACTGTTCGTTTGTAAAAGTGTTTCCTAAGAAAACAACTCCTTTGAGCTTTCCTGCAGGTATGTTGATTTTGTTGATGAAATTAGTTATCTCTCTGATGATATCATCGACAATGCTACGTGTATGCTTGTCGATATCATCTTTTAAGACAACAGCGTCGTATGTGTTAGGGAGTTGAGAGAATTTAATGTTGTTAATGTGGACAGGACGGTATGGACCTGCATTCTCTAACTTGTCTATCCACTGGTCTACATACTGATTGAGACAGAGATATTCACGTTCAAGGTCTTCTTCTGTGTCGAGGAAATGTTGCCGTTGATTGATACTCTTAACGACACTCTCCAACAAAGCCCTGCCTCTGAGGTCGGTTCCCATACCAACAAGACTATCCTCAGCCTTCCTTAACAGGATACCTTCTGTGCGCTCATACACAGAGTAGGTGAGATTTTCGTTGCAGGCATTGAGCAGTACATAGAACCCATCTTCCGCATATTGTCCTTTCTTGAAAGCAAGTTCTAAGGCAAGTTGTCCGATACGGGCAACCGACTCTTTTACGGTGAACTTGTTTCCTTCCAGTACGTCTTTTAGGAAGACAAGACGGGCAGCATCAGAGATGTCCTTAGAGAAAGAGATATAAGTCTCTACCTCTCCTCCATTCTCATCGACAGCGTCTCTTAACTCGTCAAGAATACCTGAGGCCTTAAATATCTTGTACATCTCCTGCTTTCGACCGTAGCGTATGAATGAGGCGGTCGTATCAGGAATTAGATCAAAGACATTACCATAATATTGAAGTTCATTATTATGGTAATGTTGCTTATTATCTTTACCATAGACAATAGTGTCGTTGACTCTATCTTCATAGAAGTAAAGCCAGAAACGGTCGTCCCCGTTAGGAGGAGTTATGGGACGTGGCACACCATCGATGCAAACTGCACCGATGATGTACCATTTATCTATGTATAAAGTAAGAACCTTCATTAATGTTTATTGATTGAATGCTTTCTTTATTAATGTGTCTAAGAAGCAAGCACCTTCTGCTATGATGATTGGCTGATGATAGGTGAAATCGTCGCCTTGAGTCCTACGTGCCTTGCGGTACTCATCATCATTATTGCAGATATAGCTTGTGATTCTGTTCGGGAGGTCTGCGAGTTCCTCTCGCAAATTGTCTGCTTGTGGATAGAGACGAGTCTTTTGACTGACAAAGTCAATGAATATCTCCATAAATTTCTCAAAGTTTGTTACTCCTGAGAAATCGAATTTATTCATCTCATTTGCAAAGTACTCACCCGTAAGCTCATCTTCTGTCTGGAGCTCTTTAGGCGTACCATCATCCATGATGTACTTGACGCCAGTCTCACCACAGATGTCAGAATCAACCTCTTGTTGCTTCTTTATGAGCTCCTTAGCGTCTACAAGTCCCATTGCCACCTCGGCCTTGTTGTTTATCTCAATCTCATCTCGGTATTTCACCTCCAAGTTCTTTTCTGTAACAAGGTTTACACCAGCATTGAGACAGTTCTCATAATACTCGTTTGTCACCCTTTGTGTTGCCGAACTTCTGAGCCAATGGAAGAGTCTACCACCCTTACCAAAGGAGAGAACATCAACCCTTCTGATATGGTCCATCTTCTCTGTTTTGATAGTCTTACCTATCAGCATGCCAGAATAGAAGAGCAGCAGACCTGTCACGTAGGCTGGGATTGTGAATACAAACCTCGCATTATTGTTGATAGAAGAGTAGAACTCCTCGTAGTCGCTTTCGCTCTTTAATTGGTCGAAGATACTGTTCAGATAGTAAGGTGCCTTTGATGGCTGTGTCAGAACTTCCTTGATATTAGCAACAAAGACCTTTGTCTTCCTTCCTTCATGGAAACTAACTAACGCCTGACGGAATGACTCTGACTTGATGACTGCATTGAAGAAGACTCCAGCGGCTATGCGGACAGAACTCTCCCGATAGAGTGACGACTTGTTGCCGTTGTTCTGGTCTTTGGCAAGGAGTAGGATATCACTCGTACTTCCACCGACATCAATACCGAGGAACATATTGTCCTTGTTCAGTCCGAAGTCACGTGAAAGGGCAAAGCTACAGACAGCCTCGGCCTCAGTAGTTAGTTCTCTACCTAATTGTGGTTGACGTCCTCCTGTAATAGGGGTCATACGGCATAGCTCTTCAAAGATTTTCTCAAGCTCGGCACTGTCGGCCTCCATCATCGAACCAGGGTAACTCCATCGCAGCTCTTCTGGCCGTATTCGCTCCTCTTTATAAAGGTATGCGCAGGTTTGCAGCCATATAGACTTCAGGAAAGCACGCTTCTTTTGTAAGCCCTTGTCATTGTCCAGCCACTTCATATTATAGTGTAACGTACCAGCTTGAGTCTTGATTTCATACTGGTTCATCTCCTTCACAAAGATATTCGGTCTGTTTACAGGGACACCACCAGCGATTTCCTCTGATTCATTATAGCAGTTATACCTTGTGTCATGTTCGTGGAGCCAAGACTTAACTTGTCCGTTCTCGGATACATAGTTGGTAAAGAACAGTAGCTCATTATTCTCTGCTATAGAGCGGGTATCGCTGTTCTCTTTGCCTACAAGCACTGTTCTATAATTCTTAAATTCAACTGGGTTAGCCCCTCTGTCGCCTGCATTATAATATACACAGGTGTTGTTACTTCCAAAGTCAATACCTACTACGGCAGTACCGTTTAGGTCTATTGTACTCTTGTCGACTATCACGTCCTGACGGAAGATGAGGTAGCCTGCGTGAACATCACGGCCTGTGTCTTTGACAAAAGCAGACAGTCCGGCTAAAGGTTTGTTAGCACAGATGATGTTATACTTAGGTAGTTCTTCACCTTGTCCGGCTGGATAAGTAATCAGCTTCTTGACCTTTATCTGTATATCTTCATCTGCAGAAGGTTCGTAATCGGCTGTCCAAAACTTTTTGTCAATGGTCCTTACAAACTCACCCTGCCATTTGAAGATTGGTTGGAACTGCTCTTGAGCATCGGCGGTAAACTCTGAATAGAGGTAATACTTATCCCACTTCTCTGAAACAAAGTCTGGCCACATAATCACCTTACCCAGATCTGTAATCCAATCAATCTCATACTCACGGGTATTCAATGTTACTTTCTGACCGTCAATCTCTACAATCAGCGTTACTGCTAACTGTCCTGCGTCTGTGATAACACCTGTAAGTGAGGTGTTACCGCTCTCGTTGTAACCTAACAGACCACGTAGATTATTCTTGAAGATATCTATACCTCTTTCTGAAAGAGGGAGTGTGAAATAGCTCATACTGCCGTCTTTTAGTTCCTTGACCCTTAGGTAGAATACCGGAGCATCAGACAGTTTCGGACGTGTGTCAGCATCCTCAGCCCAGCCAATGACGAACTTGTCATCGCTAAGAAGGTTCTGAATGTCACCGATGAGCTTGTAGTCTCCATTATTGGTATAGGTGAAGGTGTAGTCTGGTTTGAGGTAGACTGGCACGTCACTCTTAAGGAGTAGTGAGAAAGGACATTCCAAGTTGCCATACTTAGCGATAGGTCCTTTATCGCGAAGGTTACCACCGCCACAATATAACAACTCCTGTTCCCATTTACGACTCATCTGTTTAAAGCCGTCGATGGATATAGGTTGTTTACCACCTCTTTGCGAATTAATCTTCTTCTCGAACTCCTCAAGGTTGCTATTCATATTCTTTATGAACAAGTAGACCTTTTGTAACTGGTCTGGGGAGAGGTATCTCGTTGGGTCTTCAAACTTTCCATCACGATACCACTCTATGTCACTGGCATCATCACCGAGGTTGGCATAGTTGACACCAGTGAAGACACCTGTCATTGGGGAGGTACCACCGACCAAGTGGTCACGGTAGTAGATGAGGTGAATAAACGGTTGTTCGTCAGGGTTCTTAGCAAGTTTATCTTGATTGCCCCACACGTCCTTATCTTCAAAAAGCATACGACCGAATGCGGCAGCGATATCATATTCATCTCCCTTAACGTCCATCTTGATAGGATTAGAGAACCGAATACGATCAGGGAACAGTGCGATGGTTGCTAACAGACCCTTCCATTCACCATAGAGCATGTCATAGAACTGCTGTAAGCCAGACGCTTTAATATTTGGGTCGGGGCTTGCAATTGTCTGCAAGGCAAACTTGAAGAGTTTAGCACGTGCCCATGGTGTAGGAACACCAGAGATGAGTGCAGCAAGTTTCTCCGCTGTCAACCCTTCTAATATCTTTCCTGTTTCAATACCTTGGATGTAGGACGAAGCCATGTTAAGCTCGTTCCACTGACCTTGAGTTCCTGTTGTCAGGTTGGTATAACTCTTTATCAATAATGCTTTAGACATAACTTCCCTATTAATTAAACTTATACAACTTTGCTAATGTGTCGAATATTAACTTATACAGCTGCTCTCCTTTGTTGGTAAGGTTCTGCCACTCCTTTGTAGTGTCACGCATTTGTATGAACTGTTTCTTGAATGGGTCGAATAAAGAACCAAATCCCAACATTCCACTCTTACTATAAGTATTGTCTTTACCAATGCCTTCGTTTCTATAGATACATTTATTCCAATCCATCTTCATCAGCTCTTTGAACGTCATTGGAGAGAATAGGTTGGCATTGAACAAGAAGGCATCCTGTCCACCTGCTGAGCGATGGATCTGTCGGAGCCAACCCTCTTGAAGATTGTCTCCCACTTGTTTCACGAAGAAGAGGTTGAAGTATTCTCTCAAACTCTTTGCCTGTGTGATATCCATTTCGACGAACTCTTGGATTTCTTTCTGGCCTCCAGACCTTACACTCTCTACAAAGTCATCCTTGCCATTACAGAAGAGAGAGAAGGCTATCAGCATTCCAAACTTCTGTGCAAATTCCTTGGCTCTCTCCTTACCGACAAAGTCTTCAAAGTCAAGTTTACCACTTTCAGAAACGGCACGATACTCGTAATCAGTCTTATGGAGGTCCTTGTTTTGTTGAAGTTGATTTTCATCCGTGTTATAGAAATCGAGCGCAGCACAGGCAGCAAGCAGTTCTATGTAGTGGGAGTCATTCTTTTGTTGCTCGCCACCTGTAATTGTTTGCGTTATTGTGTCTTCCTTTCTTTGCATTGGGTTCCAGCTAAGATTGTCCGTCCCAAGCATATAGAATTTCTGATAAGTGCTCTTTACCGTAGCGTCATCATCATAGAACATCATTGCTACTTGTGAGTTTAGCGCAAACTTATCACTTGTTGCAATAATCTTCTGATTGTTTAGCTCGCCACCACTTGGAGCTCTAAAGCTGAAATAGGCAGTAAGAAGAGTAGAGCCAAAGTAGGCACTTCTGAGTACGTTGGCAGCTCCATTGCTCATTATCTCAGCAGCTTTAGAGATTGCTTGTGGGATGATAGGGATAGACGAAGCACCTGTCCCGCCGAATACCGAACCAAGGATGAACACTCTTGGTTGGCCGTTCTGTGAGGCTCTGATGAGTTCGCTAAGGAATAGCTTCAACTCATTATTTGCTGGTGACTTAGCCGCTTCGAGGATAGAATGATACATCATCATTGATCCTAAATGGGTTTGTGCGCGATAGCCATGGCGGAGGTTGAAGTCTTCCACGTTCTCTGACAACACAAGGTCGGCTAAGTCTGTCTCCTCTCTATGGTTATACTGTGTGTCACCATAGTTAAAGACAGCCTTAAAAGTACTCTTCTGTTCGTAGTTAGGGCTAAACTCGTAATAGTTTATATTAGCAGAGAAGAACGAGTTCTTCAGCGCTACTCTGTTTGCCCTGTCTTGCCCCTTAGTGTTGCAATAGGCATCCTTTACTTCCTTTAAGCGTGAGAAGTTACCGTTGTTTTTGTCAGTGTCAAGTGCCAGTAGGTGAATGTCTGTATCATCAAACATACCCATGGCACACAGGTGGATAAGCGACTCTATGCAGCGCATACCTGTTCCACCGATACCAAGTACGAAGAATTGTCTTGCCATGATGATATTATTTTTTTTCTTTGCCGAGTATAGATCCAAACTTAGAATGGCGGAAGGTGAACATTAGTGCAACACCTGCAACGAGGTAGACACCAAGGTTGATGCCCATACATTTAAGGTTACATGCCTTGAACATATTCTGAAATCCCATGTTATGGATATGTGTCATCACTACTAAATCATTGTATAGCCAAAAGCCCAAAACGGCTATGATTGCTATTACAATGAATGCAATACGTCGTTTGATATATGAACGGTCGTTGCCACCTTCCCATGGGAACATGTTTGAAAGGAGCAGGGCTAAAAGGAGGGCTACGAAGCCAACGACAACAGCATAGACCATTGTGCTGTTCATCAACTGGTTAAGTTGTGAGATGTTAGTTATAGGTGTCATATTAAAATAATTTTAGGTTTAACGCTCATTAGTCTTTACATAGATGGTATAGATAGGACAGGTGCTGATCATTGCTTTAATGTCTGGGTCGGTAAGGCATTGCTCTACGCTCGCTGCTACGGACACATTCTTATTGCCAGGCATGTCTATACTGTCAAAGGTGAAGATATGTTTGTACTTTTCAAACAATGGTTCTACCTTTGATACACAGATGTCTATCTTGAAATAGTTGAATGGTGAGCCATTCAGCACTGGGTCTGGATTATAGTTCTGTGTATCGAAGTGTAAATCAATCTTACCATGTTCGTTGAACTCTTTGGGGTCTACTTTTACGAAGTACTCGCACTCGGCGGGGTCAATCTTAGCCTCTGGCTTCTGCTTAGCATCCTTGGCATTGTAGAAGTCAGAGTACTCCTGATTGATATTATACACCTTAGCCGATACTCCTGTTATGCGATAACCACCGAAACTCTCTCTGTCTAATTTCCATCCAGAGATGAAAGCCTCTCCATCAGGGAGTGGTTGACCTGTATTAGGATTGACTGCATTAACAATCAAGGGCTCTATGCCGTTTTCCCAATCAATCTCCCAGTCTTGCACCTCATAGCCATTTTCATTCGATGATACCTTGGCATTCAGTTGCTGGTTAGGCTCGGTTGTCTGTGCATTCTTCGATAGCAACTGTGGATGGTCGGCCGAGAGGTGGAACATCTCAACCTGTGGGAACTGCTTGAGGTTGATGGTCTGCATGATACGCTCATAGATATTCCCCTTCAACCTACAGTCTGTGAAGAGGATGTAGAAACGTTTCTTGTTGAAAGTCTGACCATTATAAGGCTCTACGTAAGGCTCTGAAAGGATATAGATGTCATGTCCCTTCTTCAGCCAAGCCTTTAAGGCACCAGCCATATAAGGGTTGTTGATATTCCCTTTAGCAATGGATGGTTGGAAATATTCACCATCGGTAAGGAGCACTGACTCGTTGTTCTCATTGGCCATACGCTCTGCTGCCGTCTTGAGATCAGCGTAGTTTGTCTCCTCGATGTTACGTAGGAGCAGGAATGTTGAGTCTGGTTGATGTTGCTCAATACGATTTCCTTTGATAGAGTAATACTTCCTTGTGGCATCGGTCCATGATGGAACTAATGCCTGAAAGAAGGGAGAGTTCTGCCCTAATGAGATACATTTTGAATAGTCTACATATAGCGATAGCTTGTCAGGTGATATCTCGTCGACGCCCTTACTGAAATATGTTTGTTGAAATTCGGGTATATACTTCGTGTCTGATACGGTCGCTATCTTAGAGCTACATGCGCTTAGACCTATAAAGCCAAAGATGCTTAAGGCTGCCCATGCAACTGCTTGCGTCGTCTTTTGTAGCTTACTTTTAAGCTGATCTTTATTGATCAATTGTTTCTTACAACTGTTAATCATCGCTTTTATGTGATATTTAACCTACTGTTCCCAAGTTGTCAGTAAATGATACGATTGTCTTAACACAACGAAACAAAGGTGGGAACCTGCATTGTAATGCCTTGTATAATGGTATGTCATGACATCACAAACGCAACGATTGTTACTGTTGTGCTACCTATATTATATTAATGTGTAATGTATTTAGAGTTATTCATTTTCATTGGTTAGGATTTAGGATTATTCCTTCGATGCTGATATAAAGTTTAATTCTCACAGCATTTACACGCAGCAAAGGTAAGTAAAAAGTTTTATAATAGCGACTAATAACAATACAAAAAAATATTTAATTGTTGTTTTCAGCCTTAATTCCCTTACTGTTTGTGTCTAACTGTAATGCTGGCTTATGCTCTCTCCCCAGCTGACCACCCCCAACAACAGACTGGCCAACAACCACCACACAGACTGGCCCCTCCCCCTTCCCCTCCCCAAAAGGGAGGGGCGTAATCACCGAGATACCCCTATAAGAAGGATGTAGGCTTCGTTATGTCCCTTAATGTTAGTATTGTAGGGGTAACCTCACATACTAACTACCAGTTAGCCCCTCCCCCGACCCCTCCCCCGAAGGGAAGGGGAGTGATTACCGAGATACCCCTATAAGAAGGATGTAGGCTTCATTATGTCCCTTAATGTTAGTCTTGTAGGGGTAACCTCACATACTACGCCCCTCCCTGCGGGGGAGGGGATGGGGGAGGGGCCACTATCTTGTGGGCTCGAAACAGTGCGCCAAAAACCTCTGTGAACTCTGTGCGCTCTGTGAGAGAAAAACCTCCCCAGCGATTCTCAAGCGTCCTTTCTCTTACAGTGGGTGCGTTCTATTTCTCACAGAAGAACACAGAATAACAGAACTCACAGCATTCCACAGAGACATTAAGTCAACCGATTTCACAGAACCTTACAGCCAACGTTAGCTATAACGTTCTGTGAAATCTGTATGCCGGAGGCCTTCTGTGAGTTCGAAACGGTGCGCAAAAAGGTTCTGTTAAGTCTGTGGGTTCTGTGAGAGAAAAAATTCCCCAACATGAGAGAAAAAACTCCCCAACGTGTGAGAAAGATGTGATAAAAATAGATGAGCGTATCTGCCTCGTGGTGATTTGAGTAATTCTCTATCCGCATGAAAAACATTTACAAAATGCGGCGATGTGACCCTTTATTTATGATGAGAATGTTGGTAAGAAGGTAGAATATAATTAGCACGTTTTCAGAGGATTATGAACACGAAGCGAGGAGATGCCTTTCTTGCACCAAGAAGGGGCCTTTCTTGCATCAAGAAGGGCATGTTCTCGGATGTTGAAGGGCATGCTCTTGAGTGTTGAAGAGCGTGTACAGGATTGGAGAGGGGCGAAAATAGTTTACAGATTTGGTGTGAAGGATTGATGTCAAGAGGATAGGGGAGTTTCTTATTCTTGCTCGGAGGGGGAGGAAGAAAGGGTAGGCACCACCTGTATTGCAGGTGATGCCTAACTAAAAACTCAGTGTTTCAGGTACGTACTAAGGTTTGATATTATTCTATTATGAAATCATGAAAATTGTTGTACTTCGCTTTTCGTTTGCCTCGCCACGCCTTAGACGAGCCTATTATGAGACCACAGTGTAGACAGAGCCTCGCTTTTCGTTTGCCTTGCCACGCCTTAGTCCATCCAATAACGTGTCCAAAAGGTAGATAGAGACTCACTTTTCGCTCGCCTCGCCACATCTTAGATACTCCTATGATGCGCCCACAGCGTAGGCGGGTCATCTCTTTTGGTATGCTTCGTTATAGTTTAGATGCGGCAAGGCGAGGGAGGTTTAATGTATAGTTCCTTATTTTATACGGAATTTACCAGGGCCGTTTACACCCATGTTATCGAAGAGGATAGGGTGACCACTATACTTGGTTGTGTTTATTACAGAGACGGTGTACTCGTCGAGCATAGCTGTAGAGAAGATGCTTAGAGCGTATGCACCCTCAGAAGAACGTGCTGTAGCTGATGAAGTCCAATACATTGCAGTGGCTCCTATGAGTGGAGCTGCAATCTTGTAAGGTGTCTCTAATTGGGCTGAAGCTCCTTGCGTATGTTTGAAAGCATAGAACCCTGTGCAAGGTAAGAACATGTAGTCCGCATTAGTGTTAGCTTTAGCTGGCCTTCCGAATGACGTTATGTCTACATTAACCTCTGGTGCAGCAGGATCGACACGATAGTCTGTTCCGTTGGGTGCAGTCGCCTTCAAGGCCTCTAAAGTCTTACCTTCGTCCGCCGCAATCTTCTTCAGTGTCTTGAACCACACGCCAGTATTGAAAAGATGACATACATTATCACGACAGGTGATAGCGTATAGCTTCGTCTTATCCCACATCGGTGAACCTTTCTTTACCAGCCATAGAGCCTCATTGACATTCATTGCGTCAGCAGCACTCTTCAGTGCTTTATTACCGTCGACGGTGGTTGTGTGACCTTGTGAATGGTTATAGCTTCGTGCATCCGTAGTGCCAATAGGATCCGGGAAACCGTCTTCGCGATACGAGATAACGTCACCTGGGAGTATAGGCTGACGGTCTTCATGTCCCTTCCAGAAGTACTCGTCGGTCGCAGCATCCCATGTGTAGTACTGGTTCTTGTCGTATTCATAGAGCTTGATGTTCTCTGCGATGTAGTGAGGCTTGCCTGCCTCCACCTTTACCGTACCTTTATAGCTCTTCTTATAATAGCCTTTACCACCGCTCAAGAAGTCGACTAAAAGATATTCAATCGATAGGTTAGTGTATTCGCCAGGGGGGAGAACGATGATGATGCCATTCTTTGACGCATCAGAAGCGGCTGGGATAGGGAGGAAAGGTTTGCCATCTTCTTCATCGATATTGTCATGTCCTGCGACATCCTGCTGATAGTACCACACAATCTGTTTCCCTTCTTCCGTCTTCTTCGTGAGCTTTCCGTCTGCAGCCATCGTGTATGTACCTGTAAGACCCTCGTTGGCAGTGACGTACACGGCCCGAACACCGACAGAGGAGTCGAAGTGATGAACCGAAGAGTAGGGTGTTAGTACAAGGTAGCCAGCCTTGTGAGCAAGATTGAAAGAATACTTCTGATTAGCATTCTTCGTTGCTGTAGCGATACCACAGTCGCCATATTGTCCGATGAGGTCGGCAGAGTTGGGGGCAGTCTGTTTCTGTTTTGCAGCAAAGACAACCTCATCAGCTTTGTCAGAGACCGTACCCGTATATCTCACCTTATAGCTCTCTGCGGTGAGGTTCTTCGTGAAGTAGAAGTTAGACGTAGCCACTTGTTCGCTGATGTCATCCTTGTCATTCTTCTCAAAGGTAGTTCCCCCAGTCGTGTTCACCCATATCTTGTCGCCTTGTGTCCACAGGAACGCCACGTGAGCAGGGCTTGTAGAGGATTGAGCGACATATTTTCCTGCGGTGCGAGTGGTTGGTCCTTCGTCAGAGAAGCAGGTCATACTCTGATAATCTACAGCTTTTTTACCGCCCATCTGTTCGATAGAATCGGTAGAACATGACGCAAAGCATGCGCACACCAATCCTGTGAATAATAACTTACTAACGATATTTTTCATTGTTAAAAACTTTCTTTTCACTATTGATTAATACTTTCTAATAAACGAAACAAGTAGCTATTAGTTCTCATCCTCCTCTTCTTCCCACTCGTTATCATCGTCGTAGGCATCCTCATGTCCGCCCCCCATGCGTGTAGTTCCTGCTGCAAGATGGCCCTCAGGTTCTGTGTGTACAAGCATACATACGGGACACACGTAGTCTTTTCTTGCTGTGCTTGACGCATACAGCAAGTCTAAATCTTCTAATCTTATCATCTTAATTCTTCCTTTTAGTTACCTTATTAGATAACGATTCCGCTACTTAGGTCGACAACTCGACTTAAGGTATATTTCAGTAAATAGTATAATGTTTATTAAACTCGGCCGTAAAGGTATAAAAAACATTTCGTTCTGCGTTTATATCCTTTACGAATGTTATTTTAATTTAGGATGTTTAACACATCGTTAGCACCTAACAGAGGCCTCACCCCCTTCCCCAGCTGGCCCCTCCCCCTTCCCCTCCCCCAAAGGGAGGGGCGTGATCACCGAGGTTACCCCTCCTTCGTCTCCAGCTGGCTCCTCCCCCTTCCCCTCCCCCGAAGGGAAGGGGCGTGATCACCGAGATACCCCTATAAGAAGGATGTAGGCTACTTGTTGTCCCTTATTCGTGCCAACATTAGCAGTAACGCTCTGTGACCTCTGTATGCCGAAGGCGTTCTGTGGGCTCGAAATGTGTGCCAAAAGCTCCGTGAACTCTGTGCGCTCTGTGAGAGAATAAAACTCCCCAGGTTGAGAGAAAAAACTCCCCAGCGACTTGCATGAGTCTTATCTTATCGAGAGGATGCGTTCTATTTCTCACAGATTTACACAGAAGAACAGAACACACAGCATTCCACAGAGGCCTTGCGGCCGGCAGATATCACAGAAC
>ERZ773051.841-NODE-841-length-18774-cov-14.523051_pt1 | contig 18774 bp, 15 predicted proteins | sample MGYA00580631_ERZ773051 | MGnify/ENA primary metagenome ERZ773051 (study PRJEB29015, sample SAMEA2738137) | human oral metagenome | biome: human oral; feature: human-associated habitat; material: saliva | place: China | collected 2204 ... | reverse complement strand
TCCTTAACATCATTGCAGGTTTATTGGATGCGACGACAGGAGATATTTTACTGGATGGTGTCCGTATCAATGATATCCCAACCAACAAGCGAGACGTCCATACGGTCTTCCAATCCTATGCCTTGTTTCCACATATGAATGTGTTTGAAAATGTTGCCTTTCCACTCCGCTTGCGTAAAATCGACAAGAAAGAAATCGAACAACGCGTAGCGGAAGTTCTCAAGATGGTTCAGTTGGAAGGTTATGAAAAACGTTCCATCCGTAAACTCTCTGGAGGACAACGTCAGCGTGTAGCCATTGCCCGTGCCATCATCAACCAACCCCGTGTGGTTTTGTTGGATGAGCCTTTATCAGCGCTGGACTTGAAGTTGCGAACAGACATGCAGTACGAACTGCGTGAACTGCAACAACGATTGGGGATTACCTTTGTCTTTGTCACTCACGATCAGGAGGAAGCTCTCGCCATGAGTGACTGGATTTTCGTTATGAATGATGGCGAGATTGTCCAGTCAGGAACACCTGTGGACATCTATGATGAGCCGATTAACCACTTTGTTGCCACCTTTATCGGTGAGTCCAACATCTTGCCAGGAACCATGATTGAGGACTACTTGGTCGAGTTTAACGGCAAACGTTTTGAAGCGGTCGATGGTGGTATGAAGCCTAATGAACCTGTAGAGGTCGTCATTCGTCCAGAAGACTTGCGCATTACTCTTCCTGAAGAAGGCAAGCTCCAAGTTAAGGTCGATACTCAACTTTTCCGTGGGGTTCACTACGAAATTATCGCCTATGACGAACTTGGAAATGAATGGATGATCCACTCAACTCGTAAGGCCATCGTTGGTGAGGAAATCGGTCTGGACTTTGAACCAGAAGACATCCACATCATGCGTCTCAATGAAACTGAAGAAGAGTTTGATGCTCGTATCGAGGAGTACGTGGAAATCGAAGAGCAAGAAGCAGGTCTGATCAATGCAATCGAGGAGGAAAGAGATGAAGAAAACAAGCTCTAAACTCTTTGTAGTGCCCTATATGCTCTGGATTGCCCTCTTTGTGTTGGCACCCTTGGTCTTGATTTTCGGTCAATCCTTTTTCAACATTGAAGGCCAGTTTAGTTTAGAAAATTATAAATCTTACTTTGCGTCACAAAACTTGACCTACCTAAAAATGAGTTTCAACTCTGTACTCTATGCAGGAATTGTGACTTTTGTGACCTTGCTTATCAGCTATCCAACAGCCCTCTTTTTGACCCGTCTCAAGCACCGTCAACTCTGGCTCATGCTGATTATCCTGCCTACCTGGATCAATTTGCTCCTTAAAGCATATGCCTTTATTGGGATTTTTGGTCAAAATGGCTCTATTAACCAGTTTTTGGAATTTATCGGAATTGGTTCGCAACAGTTGCTCTTTACCGATTTCTCCTTTATTTTTGTCGCAAGTTACATCGAGCTTCCCTTTATGATTTTGCCGATTTTCAATGTCTTGGACGATATGGATAACAATCTTATCAATGCCAGCTATGACTTGGGTGCGACCAAGTGGGAGACCTTCCGTCATGTCATCTTCCCTCTATCGATGAATGGTGTGAGAAGTGGGGTTCAATCCGTCTTTATCCCTAGCTTGAGTCTGTTTATGCTGACTCGTTTGATTGGTGGGAATCGTGTTATCACCTTAGGGACAGCCATTGAGCAAAACTTCCTGACAAATGATAACTACGGTATGGGTTCAACCATCGGTGTAATTCTCATCCTGACTATGTTCATTACCATGTGGGTGACAAAGGAAAGGAGAGAACGATGAAAAAATTTGCTAACCTTTATCTGGGACTGGTCTTTCTTGTCCTCTACCTGCCTATTTTTTACTTGATTGGCTATGCCTTTAATGCAGGCAACGACATGAATAGCTTTACAGGCTTTAGCTTGAGCCATTTTAAAACCATGTTTGGCGATGGTCGCCTTATGTTGATTGTGACCCAGACCTTTTTCTTGGCCTTTCTGTCAGCCTTGATAGCGACCATTATCGGGACTTTTGGAGCTATTTACATTTACCAGTCTCGTAAGAAATACCAAGAAGCCTTTTTATCACTCAATAATATCCTCATGGTTGCACCCGACGTTATGATTGGTGCTAGCTTCTTGATTCTCTTTACCCAGCTTAAGTTTTCACTTGGCTTTTTGACGGTTCTATCTAGTCACGTGGCCTTTTCCATCCCTATCGTGGTTTTGATGGTCTTACCTCGTCTCAAGGAAATGAACGGAGATATGATTCACGCGGCTTATGACCTTGGTGCCAGCCAGTTTCAGATGTTCAAGGAAATTATGTTGCCATATCTAACACCGTCTATCATTGCAGGTTATTTCATGGCCTTTACCTATTCGCTGGATGACTTTGCTGTGACCTTCTTTGTAACGGGAAATGGCTTTTCAACCCTATCAGTCGAGATTTACTCTCGTGCTCGTAAGGGGATTTCGCTAGAAATCAATGCCCTGTCTGCCCTTGTCTTTCTCTTTAGTATTATCCTAGTTGTTGGATATTACTTTATCTCACGTGAGAAGGAGGAGCAAGCATGAAAAAACTCTATTCATTTTTAGCAGGAATTGTAGCCATTATCCTGGTCTTGTGGGGAATTGCGACGCATCTAGATAGTAAAATCAATAGCCGAGATAGTCAAAAACTGGTTATCTACAACTGGGGAGACTATATCGATCCAGAACTCTTGGAGCAATTCACAGAAGAAACAGGAATCCAAGTCCAGTACGAGACCTTTGATTCCAACGAAGCCATGTATACCAAGATCAAGCAGGGTGGAACGACCTACGATATTGCCATTCCTAGTGAATACATGATTAACAAGATGAAGGACGAAGACCTCTTGGTACCGCTTGACTATTCAAAACTTGAAGGTCTTGAAAATATCGGACCAGAGTTTCTCAACCAGTCCTTTGACCCAGGCAATAAATTCTCTATCCCTTACTTCTGGGGTACCTTGGGAATTGTCTACAATGAAACTATGGTAGATGAAGCGCCTGAGCATTGGGATGACCTCTGGAAACCAGAGTATAAGAACTCCATCATGCTCTTTGATGGGGCGCGTGAGGTGCTGGGACTGGGGCTCAACTCCCTTGGCTACAGCCTCAACTCCAAGGATACCCAGCAGTTGGAAGAGACAGTGGATAAGCTCTACAAGTTGACTCCAAATATCAAGGCCATCGTTGCCGACGAAATGAAGGGCTACATGATTCAGAACAACGCTGCTATCGGTGTGACCTTCTCTGGTGAAGCCAGCCAAATGCTAGAAAAAAACGAAAATCTACGCTATGTGGTACCGACAGAAGCCAGCAACCTTTGGTTTGACAATATGGTCATTCCCAAAACAGTCAAAAACCAAGATGCAGCCTATGCCTTTATCAACTTTATGTTGAAACCTGAAAATGCTCTTAAAAATGCAGAGTATGTCGGTTATTCAACACCAAACCTACCAGCTAAGGAATTGCTCCCAGAGGAGAAAAAAGAAGATAAAGCCTTCTATCCAGATGCTGAAACCATGAAACACCTAGAAGTTTATGAGAAATTTGACCATAAATGGACAGGAAAATATAGCGATCTCTTCCTACAGTTTAAAATGTATCGGAAGTAGAAGATAAACGTAGGAAAACGAATCAGTCAAGCTGGTTCGTTTTTCTTTTGGAAAAGTACAAAAAATAGTTGACAATTTTTTTAAAAGTGATAGACTAGTATCCTTTATGATTTTAGGAGGGAAAGTGATAGATGAGTGATTTATTCGTACAAAAATCGGACTACTTTTTAGGACTATCCAATCAGAAAATCATCATAAAAAATAGTCAGCGAGAAATCGAGAGAGAAGTATCCATCTACCTTGTCGACAATCTTTTAATTTTTGGTCAGGCTCAAATAAGTACGCAATTATTGAGAGCTTTAGCAAGGGAGAATATTAATGTCTACTATTTTTCTAGCGAGGGAAAATTTTTGGCTTGTTTAGATTCTTATCGTCAAGAAGACTTTGATAAGCAAGAGAAACAAGTCAGGGCTAGCCTAGACCAAGACTTTTGTCTAGCTCTTTCAAAGGAAATCGTATCTGCTAAAGTTAAGCATCAACTTTCCTTGTTGAAAAGCTATAATCAAGATGGAATCTTGTCAGTAGATGATTTTGGACGTTTTCATTTAACTCTCCAAAAAATAAAGGAGGCCGAGTCCATCTCACAGATAATGGGGTATGAAGGTCGTATTGCGAAATCTTATTTTTACTATCTGAGCTTACTAATACCGGATTCTTTTCGTTTTTACGGTCGTAGGAGGCGGCCTGCTACGGATTCTTTCAATTGTTTACTAAATTTTGGCTACTCCATTCTTTACTCTTGCTTCTTGGGTTTGATACGGAAAAATGGCTTAAGTTATGGATTTGGTGTCCTACATCAGAGCCATGGTCATCACGCTTGTCTTGCGAGCGATTTGATGGAGGAGTGGAGACCAGTCATTGTAGACAATACTATCATGCAATTGATTTTGGAAGAGAGTTTAAAAGATGAGCATTTTGAAACAAAGGCTGATGGTACTTTTATTTTAAAAGATGAGGGAAGGAAAGTATTTCTTCTAGCTATGAGAGAGAGGATGCTAGAGATACACCAGTATATCGAGTTGGATAAAAAACGCTATTCTTTCTTTTATACTGCTGACCAGCAGATTAAGCGCTTGATTCGAGCTTTTGAACAGAAGGATAGTCATTTGTATGTAACAGCCTATACAGGAGAAGAGTGATGGGATTATATTATCATTTATCAGGAGAAGAAAAGGAATTTGCTAAAAAGAAATCCCTCTTTTGTCTGATAATCTACGATATTATTAGCAATAAAAGAAGATTAAGATTAGCTAAATTGTTAGAAGGATTTGGGATGAGAGTCCAACGCTCTTGTTTTGAAATTGATTTGGAGAAGGCTAGTTATCAAGTCTTGATTCGAGAATTGGAATATTTTTATGATCCTAGCGAATTTGATAACATTATTGTCTATGTTGGGAATCGAGAAGAGACTATTCGTTTGAATACCGATGATAGAGAGCTAGAAGAAGCAGATTGTTTGTTTTTTTGATGTGAAAACTCTTACAATTTATGGTATACTATAATTAGTTTCCAAATAGGTTATATCTTGTGTTTGTTTTTAAATCCAACCACAAAATATGGGGTATAAGAACCTATCTGCCTCGAGAGGGGACGGAAACGTGAAAATTGCGTCTGGGATATAATTCCCTGATGGTATAAGAACCTATCTGCCTCGAGAGGGGACGGAAACCAACGAATTTTTTCCATCAATTTAGAACGTTTGCGTATAAGAACCTATCTGCCTCGAGAGGGGACGGAAACCATAAGATTTAGTATTTGTAAACTGTTTTTGCATAAAGTATAAGAACCTATCTGCCTCGAGAGGGGACGGAAACCCATCGTTAAAGATGTAAGTGTCTACATCTTTAATTGTATAAGAACCTATCTACCTCGAGAGGGGACGGAAACAACAACTCCTTGATTTTTGCAATCAAGATTTCAGTTTTGTAAGACACCCAATTCACCTCGCGAGGAGACGGAAACATAACCCCTTCAGGCTCCACTGTGAACTCTGACTTATCGTAAAACACTCTATCTACCTCTAGAGGGGACGGAAACACATTGTAAGAAACTACGCAAGTCTCTTACCGGTTAAGTAAGACACCCAATTCACCTCGGTAGGGGACGGAAACCGTGGTTCTGGCAAAGCCAATGGCTCAGGATGCAAACCCAGTAAACCACCCTAATCACCTCGCGAGGGGACCTATTTCCTTATTACATAACAAGAACGAAAAAAGATAGCTTGAAAGCTAAGCACGATTCATAAAGGAGGCCTATGAAAAGAATTAGTTTATCCTTTCAGCGGATTGACCAGTCACCCATCGATTTGGCAACCAAATTTCATGGATTTTTAATGGAGCAGTTAGAACCAATCTATGTGGACTGGCTTCATGAACAGGAGACCAATCCCTACTCTATGAAGGTAATCCATCAAAAGGACCAGACGACATGGATGGTTCATCTTTTGACAGAGGATGCTATCAAGCAGATCTTACCTCCAATGTTGGAGTTGAAAAAAGTTGACCTACATGGACAGGCAACTCTGACAGTTCAAAGCGTAACCATGCAGGATTTGAGCTCAGAGGAACTGTTTGATCTATTTAATGAAAACCAAGACCAGTCCTTTTTTACTATTCAATTTCAAACACCGACTGGATTTCGCTCCCAGGGAGAGTATGTGCTCTTTCCCACCCTGCGTTTGATATTTCAAAGTCTGATGATGAAGTATGGACGACTGCTTGAGAATCGGGAAGATATCGAAGAGGAGACCTTGGACTATCTGACGTCCCATAGCCGGATAACCAGTTACCGAATGGAGACGAGTTACTTTAAGGTCCATGGCAAAAAGATTCCTGCCTTTAAGGGCAAGTTAACCTTTAAGATAACAGGACCTAGTACCCTCAAGGCTTATGCAAATATGTTATTAAAATTTGGAGAGTATGCTGGACTGGGCATGAAAACCAGCCTAGGAATGGGAGGAATAGAGCTTGAAGAAAGAAAAGATTGATTTAGTTTATGGAGCGCTATTACATGATATTGGCAAACTACTTCAGCGCTCCGGGAAGGACACAAAAGATGCTACTAGCCTTGGAGCTGAGTGGTTCAGACGTTTTTCAGATAATGAAGCAATCGCTCAACACCTTGTCTGTGACGACTTAAAAGGAGTAGAAGCCAATCTGCCTACTGATAGTCCGCTTTATATAACCGACCTTGCTTCCAAGATTGCTTCTAGCTTAAAGGCAGGTCAAAGTCTTGCGTCAAACAAGGGAGATGACTTGGGGAACCAAGCTGATGTTTTTAATGTTTTTTCAGATGTCTATAGCCAGCGTTTCTTGCCTATCAAAAGCTTAGAGCTTGATAGGGAGCCGAACTATGCTCAAAAAGCAAAAGAGTCAGTTTCTCAGTCTGACTATAGCAGCCTACTGGATACCATAGAAAAGGAGATTGAGAACTGGGATTTTGGGCCAGATCAGATTGATGCCCTTTTGAATCTCTATGAAGCCCACCTATCCTATGTACCGACTTCAACTAAGACACAAGAACTGGCAGATATTTCCTTAGCAACTCATAGTCGTTTAACAGCTGCTTTTGCCTCGGCTATTCAGGAGTATATGATAGCTGAAAATGATTCAGACTATCAAAAAGAACTCTTCCATGAACAAAAATCTTTCTATGATAAGGAAGCTTTTTTATTAGCCAGCTTTGACTTATCAGGGATTCAAGATTTCATCTATAATATCGCGACGGCTGGGGCAGCTAAGCAACTCAAAGCGCGCTCCCTCTATCTGGATTTTATGGGGGAACATATCGCTGACAGCCTACTAGAAAAATTGGAATTGACAAGAGCCAACCTTCTCTATGTAGGTGGTGGCCATGCCTACTTTATCTTGGCAAATACAGCAAAAACAAAGGCAGCGTTAGAGGCCTTTGAAGAAAAATTTAACCAATTTTTGCTGAAGAATTTCCAGACACGTTTGTATGTTGCTTTTGGTTGGAGTTCATTTTCAGCTAATGACATCATGACCTCCTTGGCAAGATATAGGAAAGTTTACCAAGCAACTAGTCGCATGATTTCTAAGAAGAAAATTTCTCGCTATGATGCTCAAACGCTTTTGGAGTTAAACCGAGGTGGTCAAAGTGCTCAGAGAGAGTGTACGATTTGCCACTCAGTACAAGATATGACGACCTTTAATGACCAAGAAGTCTGCCAGATTTGTGCTGGTCTTTATCGCTTCTCTAAAGAAATTCAAGAACAATACTATATTGTCACCAAAGAAAAAGGCCTCCCAATTGGACCAGGAGCCTTTATAAGAGGGATTTCACAAGCTGACTTGGAAAAGGAAGATTGGAATCGTATCTATGTCAAAAATAGCTTTGCGACCGATATTGCGAGGGCAACTCATGTCTTTGTTGGAGACTACAAGTATGCTGATATCGATCAGTACGCTCGACTGTCCCAAGATAGTCAAACAGGTCAAGGAATCAAACGTCTAGCAGTTGTCCGATTAGACGTAGATGATTTAGGTGCTGCTTTTATGGCTGGATTTTCTTATCAAGATGGTGGAAAATACAATACCTTAGCTCGTTCTGCAACCTTCTCAAGAAGTATGAGTCTCTTCTTTAAGGTTTACATCAATCAATTTGCTAAGGATAAGAAAATATCGATTATCTATGCAGGTGGAGATGATGTATTTGCTCTGGGTTCATGGCAAGATATTATCGCATTTACGATTACCTTGCGCCAACAATTTATCAAGTGGACGAATGGTAAATTAACCTTATCAGCAGGTATCGGACTTTTTCCAGACAAAACTCCGGTTAGTATCATGGCTGAAGAAACAGGCAAGTTAGAGGGGGCAGCAAAGGATAATGACAAAGATAGTATTTCCTTATTTGATAAGGGTTATACCTTTAAGTTTGATCAATTTATTGATCATATCTACAAAGGGAAACTGACAAAGATTAGACACTACTTTAGTATTCAAGATGAACGAGGAAAGAGTTTCGTTTATAAGTTAGTAGAACTTCTTCGTAACTATGACCGAATGAATGTAGCTCGCTTAGCCTATTACTTAACGCGTTTAGAAGACATAACACCAAGAGAAAGTAAAACAGAATTTAAAGAATTTAAGGACCTATTCTTTACTTGGTACACAGGCAGTGAAACGGTACGAAATGAAGCAGAATTAGCTTTACTTCTTTATATTTATGAGATTAGAAAGGATTAATATATGGCTACCTTAACAGATGACAATTATGTAGATAAGGCAGAAAATGTTATCAAATCATTGAATCGAAACACTAGAGATTTTAGAAACCCTGATGCATTCCTTTTGACAACTAGCAAAATAAGAAACTTACTAAGCTTGACAAGTACCCTTTTTGATGAAAGTAAGGTTAGAGATTATGAGGCGCTAGCCGACAAAATTGCCTATTTGAGAGTGCAGTTTGTATATCAATCAGGCCGAGAAACTGCAGTTAAAGACTTGGTGAAAAAGGCTGAAATTTTAGATATTTTAAAAGAAATCAATAATAAGGAAAGTCTCCAACGTTTCTGTCGTTATATGGAAGCACTAGTAGCTTATTTCAAATTTTATGGAGGAAAAGATTAATGGCATTTGCTAAAATTAAACTAACAGCACAAATTCGTCTAGAAACAGGACTTCATATTGGAACTAGCAATGCTTTTGCAGCTATTGGGGCTACTGATTCGCCTGTAATCAAGGATCCTATTACTAACTTACCGATTATTCCTGGTTCTAGTATAAAGGGAAAAATGCGCACTCTTCTTGCAAAAGTTCATAATGATCGACTAGCTAAGAAACCAGGAGAAGATGGAGAAATTCTTAGTCGTTTATTTGGAAACAGTTCAGACGATCGCTATAAAATAGGACGACTCATTTTTAGAGATGCCTTCTTAAATAACAAGGAAGAGTTAGATTCTTTAGGTGTCAAGAGTTATACTGAAGTTAAATTTGAAAATACTATTGACCGCATTACTGCTGAAGCAAATCCGAGACAAATTGAACGTGCCATCCGTAGAAGTGCTTTTGCATTTGAATTGATTTATGAAATCACAGATGAGAGTCAAGAGCAAGTGGAGGAAGATTTTAAAGTCATTTTAGATGGATTGAAACTTCTTGAGTTAGACTATCTAGGTGGCTCAGGTTCTCGTGGCTATGGTAAAGTAAGTTTTGAAGACCTAAAAGTGACTACTGTTTTTGGAACATATAATCTTGATGCATTAAACAAACTACTATCTGTGGAGGTCTAATATGACCTATAAGATGTATATCATGGACTTTGATTCTGCCCATTTTGGAGCAGGAACTCTGGATAGTTCAAAAATGACTTTTTCGGCAGACCGTTTGTTTTCCGCTCTTGTGATTGAAGCCAATAAGATGGGACGATTAGATGAGTTTTTATCCTTAGCAAATCAGGATGATTTTGTTCTAACGGATGCCTTCCCTTATCAGGATCGCCCATTTTTACCAAAGCCCATCGGATTCCCAAAATTTGACCAAGTTGATCTAAATAAGGATGTCAAGGAAGTACGTCGGCAAGCCAAGTTAGCAAAAAAATTACAATTTATACCCTTGGAAAAGTTTGATCATTATGTCAACGGTGCCTTGTTTGAAGATGAGGAGCATGCTGTTACCAATATCGTCACTAAGAATCAACCTCATGTTGATGGTGCGCTGTACCAAGTTGCAACTACCCGATTTTTGGATGATACAGCCCTCTATGTACTAGCGACTGAGTCACCACTGCTTGATGAGATGATGACTAGCTTGCAGTTCTCTGGTATTGGAGGAAAACGCTCAAGTGGGTATGGTCGTTTTGATTTGACTATCAAAGAAGTTCCTGAAAATCTTGAGAGTCGTCTGACTCGTTCCTATCAAGGAAATGTGATGACTCTGACGACTTCTTTACCAACAGACGAGGATCTTCCAAGGGCTATGGATCAAGGTTCTTATCTTGTAATCAAATCAAGTGGTTTTGCTTTTAGTACAGTGTCTAACCAAAATTATCGTAAACAAGATTTATTTAAGTTTACTGCTGGATCGACCTTTCTTGAAACCTTTGCAGGGCAAATTGTTGATGTAAGACCGCTTGATTTTCCACATGCTGTCTTCAACTATGCCAAACCCCTATTTTTGAAAATGGAGGTAAAAGGATGAAAACAGACTATAGAGTTTTTCAATTTAGCTTGTTAGCTATGGCCCCCATTCATATTGGTAGCGGTGAAAAATACACTTCACGAGAATTCATCTATGAAAATCATCGCTATTATTTCCCAGATATGGGTAAGTTTTACAATCGGATGATTGAAAAGGGACTGGATAGAAAGTTTGAACAATTTCTTCAGGAAACAAAACCAAGTGCTAGGAATAATCGCTTGATTTCTTTCTTAAATGACAATAGAATTAGTGAACGTTCCTTTGGTGGCTATACCATTACTGAAACTGGTCTGGAAACAGAAAAGAACAACCAGAATCCCAGATCTGGTTCTATAAATGAAGTAGCAAAATTTATGAGGGATGCCTTTGGGAAGCCCTATATTCCTGGTAGTTCCTTGAAGGGAGCTATTCGAACTATTTTAATGAATACTAGTCCTGACTGGAACAATAAGAATGCAGTTGATTTTCGTGGGAGAAGTCCTAAAGAAAACAAAAAAATGATTCCATGGGGGGCAAAAAAGGGGCAGGAATTCGATGACTTGTTTCATGCGATTCGTGTTAGTGATAGTGAGCCATTTAACAATGAGCAGATTATTCTAGTTCAAAAATGGGATTATTCTGCTAAATCACTAACTGCCAAGCCTCTTCCTTTATACAGGGAAGCAATCGCACCCTTAACTAAAATCAATTTCACCATTACTACAACTACTAAGGAAGCTGGAATCTTAATTGAGGAATTAGGTCAGAGAGCGCAAGCCTTCTACAAAGAATATAAAAACTTTTTCTTATCAGATTTTCCTGAAAATAAAATTCAACCAAATCTTCAATATCCTATCTATTTGGGAGCTGGAAGTGGAGCTTGGACAAAGACCTTGTTTGAACAAGCGGATGGAATTTTACAAAAACGGTATAGTCGAATGAAGACTAAGATGGTTGGAAAAGGTGTTTTGAAACTGACGAAAGCGCCGGACAAGAGCATTAAAACCAATAAAGGAGAACGGAAATTGATCATTAATAGCGATTCCTTCTATGAGATGGGAAAAGCGAATTTCATGATTAGGGAGATTTTACAATGAAAATTTTGATATCCGCTGTCGGTGATACAGATCCAATTAGAAATTATCACGATGGAGCCTTATTGCACATCGCTAGAAAATATCGACCAGATAAAATTGTTCTCGTTTTTTCTGATAGAACAAGAGATAAGAAGGAAAGTATTGAAAAAGCTCTTCATTCTATTGAATCTTCTTATCTTCCAGAGATTGTAATTCATCAACCAGTTATTTCTAATAATGATGTTTATGTCTTCGATACAATGTTTGATCAATTTTCATCCATTATCCAGGAGTACTATACAAAAGAAGATGAATTTATTCTCAACTTATCTAGTGCGACACCACAAATTAAGTCGTCTTTATTTGTGATTAACAGACTTAGTGGAATTAATGTCAAGGCTGTTCAAGTTTCAAGCCCTGCGAATGACTCAAATGCAGATATTCCTCATGAAAATGTAGATGATATTGATCTTCTTATTGATACAAATGAAGATAATGTAACAGAGTTCATTGATCGAACATTAGAAGACGAATCAGAAAAATTCTCTCATGCTTTAATTAAAAAAACAATTCGAGATTTCATTCAGAGATATGACTATAAGGCTGCTCTAGAGTTAGCAAATCAATTACCTGATTTTTCTGGTTTGAAAGAATCGCGTAAAAAATTGCAAGATATTGTAGATGCGCTAGATAGACAAGATATTCCCCAAACTTTAAAAAATAGAAAATGGAGTGATGAGAAGAAGAAGGCTCTCAATGCTTATCTAACAATTGAATTGCAAAAAGAACGTGGGAATTTCAGTGAAGGACTCATTAGAATTAAAACCTTGACTGAATTTATCTTAGAAGATTATATTGATAACCGTTATCCAGAATTATTGGATAGATATGTAGATGAATCAGAAAAGTATTTCTTGGGAATTTGGGATTATAGTAAAATTCTCAAAGAAAAAAGAGAGTGGACTTTATATAATCAAATTAAACCGATGATTAACATGAACACTTCGCGAAATACATTGGCTCATAGATTGGATCCATTGCAATCGGAAGAATTACGTCAGTTAGGATCCGTCTTAAAAAATCTCAAGGTTTTAGTTAAAGAACAGTATCAATTTAATGAAAAAGATTTCAATTTCTATAAAGAATTAAATAAGGAATTATTGGAATTATTAAAGTAACGAGGTGAAAGTTTGAACATTTTAATATCAGCAGTGGGAACGACAGATCCAATTAGTCATAATCGAGATGCTGCTTTGTTACATATTGCTCGCACTTATAGACCAGAGCAGATTGTTTTGGTTTATAGTGAGGAAATGCTGATTAAGCAAGATCTCATTGAGAAAGCTATTTTTTCCATAGAAGATTATCATCCTGAAGTGATGATTGAGTCAACGATTTTAAAAAATGATGAGGTTTATCTATTTGATAAAATGTATGAGGTTATGGGACAGATTGTTGAAAAATATTCTGGAACTAATCATCAATTGATCTTAAACTTATCTTCGGGAACGCCTCAGATTATTTCGGCTCTATTTGCCCTCAATCGAATCAAAGATTATAATACTCAGGCTATCCAGGTTGCAACTCCTAACAAATCAGCAAATAGACAGTATGTGCCACTTTCAAGTGAAGGTGAACAGAAGCTTTTTAACGAGAACGAGGATAACCAAAAGGATTACGAAGATCGTACCATTAAAGATGAGGCTGAAAAATTTAATCAATCTTTAATCAAACGTCATTTAAGAAATCTGATAGCTTCCTATGATTATCTTGCCGCAGAAGAACTCGTTACAAAAAAAGAATACAATAACTTACTTTCTAAAAAGAAATTATCTTTTTTACGAGCGACTCTAAATGACTTTGTAAAAGTATTTAAAACACAAGCTATTTTAAAAGATATTCAAGACTATCCATTGACAGATGTTGAGAAGAAAGCCCTTAATTACTTTTTAATGATAGAAGTCTTGAAAGAGAGAGGACAAGTAGCAGATGTCTTAATCAAATCAAAGTCTTATGTTGAATTTATCATCGAAGAAAAGATCAAAAAAGATTATCCTGATTTAATCAAATATGATGGGGCCTTACCAAAATTAAATGAAGAATACAAAGATTTTGAGAAGATTTTAGATTTTATTGATTTAGAATTTAAAAAAGCAAAAGGAATAGAAAATGAAGAGGAAAGAATTTATTCACCTCAATCAACCTTAAACCTTTTATCTTATGAAAATATTCTAACTTTTTATCAAGCCTCTCCTGACTTAATGAAGTCACTTAAGGTTATTACCAGTTTAAATAGTGAGCGAAACAAAGTTGCACATGGACTATCAGAAATTGATGGTAAATTAGTTAATTCTAAAAAATTGAACCAAACAATAGATAACTTACGTTTTGTTCTTCAGGCCACATTTAATATTGAAGATCATTATTTTGGATATTATCAAAAAATCAATGACAAATTACTAGATTTACTTCGTTCTTAACTAATAAGCAACTTTTTGATTTTGCTTGACAAATTGTTAAGAATCTAATATAATAAGATTCGTAGAAGAAAACTATCGCTTTTAGCGTAGCCAAAGAATTACTGGTCGGTCTGTTTTGGTCAGTAGTTCGTAGATAGGCTTATTTGGGTTTTATATATTTTCCGCAAGCAGATGAATAAATATATCGTAGGAAGAGGTGTAAATAGCCTCTTTATTTTTTTGAGAAAAGGTACAGTATGTTAAGAAATTTAATTCTTAGTTACAGAACGTTGATGGATACTCAATACAAATTTACTATCACTCAGACTGTCTCCAAACAGACTATAGAAAAATATATTGAGTTAAGCTTCACGGAACCAAATTTTCATCATCTTATAGGTTTGCACAAACTAAAAGGAATAGATAAAGTTAAGTGCTTCAATGGTAATGGGGCTCAGAGGATATATAACCAAATTTTGGGAAATCATATCACTTTTTATGATTTAGATAAAGATACATCTCAGCATAAGGCTGCATTTTTATCTAGGGCAACTTCTCTGAATTTAATTTATACGATGCTAGAAAATATAAGTGTTAATTTAAAGGGATTGTACTATTTTGACCCAAATAAAATTGGGTCGAAGATTAAAGCAAAGTATTTATTGCATTTTCAACATAGAGATAAAGAATTTTATTTTTTGTTTGATAAATATGATAAGAAGGTTAAGAACACTGATATTTGCTATCCTGTTTCAGTTTTTAGAAGAAAAATACAGGCTGAGTTGCCAGAAGGGCGTAGTGCAAAACACTATGAAATGAACCAAACCCCCATTAAGCTATTGAAGGTTGAAAAAATACAGGGGGCTAGAATTGTTACATTATACGATAGATAGTTCATTTGGTTTAGAGAGCTATTTTGAGTATGACAGGTATATCAGATATCTGAGATGTAAGTCCGTTGTGGGCATCAGCTAACTGTGAAGCCAATAGCAATTCTAAGCATGACGCTGGAAATAAGAATCATCAGAGGAAGGAATAGAGAAATCGTGGCTATGCAAAAATAAATATTATATCAAGATATGTATAGCAGATAAGATGGTAGTAAGTTTTGGGGAAAATCAAACGCTAATGACAGTGTCTATCTCACAAGAATCATTTCCAGTTGACGCAGACTTAAAAAAACGTTATAATAAGAAAGTTGAGAATTGATTTTCATTTGTCTTAGTCCAGAGAAATGGCGGTGCTGCGAGCCATCTAAGCGAGGAAGTCATGCTACTCAATTTAACAATTGCATAAGAACAAGAGAATGACAAGTTCATTGAATGAAGGTGGTACCGCGGTTTTTCGCCCTTCGTGATATGAGCTTGTCTTTTGATTTTTGGAGGTGTTGATGAAAACATTTCTTGTCAAACAAAAGTTTCGTCTTGGAGGCGAACGCTTCGCTATCAAGGATGACAGGGGAGAAATCGCCTATCAGGTGGAGGGATCATTTTTCCAAATTCCTAAAACCTTTACCATATATGATGCGACTGGTGAACAGGTCAGTCAGATTAGTAAAGAAATCTTGACCTTGCTTCCTCGTTTTGAGATTCAGCTTCGGGATGGCTCGAGTTTTGTCATTCGTAAGAAGTTGACCTTCTGGCGAGATAAGTATGAGTTTGATAATTTAGATCTTCGTATCGAAGGCAATATCTGGGATTTGGATTTCAAATTGCTGGATGATCGCGATCAGCTGATTGCGGAAATTAAGAAGGAACTCTTCCATCTGACCTCTACCTATACCGTAACGGTTCTGGAGGACGCTTATGCAGACCTAGTCATTTCCCTCTGTGTCGCGATTGACTATGTGGAAATGCTGGAAAGCCAATCACATTAAACAAGTAAATAAGGAGACAATATGAAACAACTATCTAGTGCACAAGTACGCCAAATGTGGCTTGACTTCTGGGCGACCAAAGGTCACTCTGTAGAACCATCAGTGAGCTTGGTTCCTGTAAATGATCCAACTCTTTTGTGGATCAACTCTGGGGTAGCAACCCTTAAGAAATACTTTGACGGAACCATTATCCCTGAAAATCCACGTATTACCAATGCGCAAAAGGCTATCCGTACAAACGACATTGAAAACGTAGGGAAGACAGCACGTCACCATACCATGTTTGAAATGTTGGGGAACTTCTCTATCGGGGATTACTTCCGTGACGAAGCGATCACTTGGGCTTATGAGCTTTTGACAAGCCCTGAGTGGTTTGACTTCCCAGCTGAGAAACTTTACATGACCTACTATCCAGAAGACAAAGATTCATACAACCGTTGGATTGAAGTGGGAGTAGACCCAAGTCACTTGATCCCAATCGAAGATAACTTCTGGGAAATCGGTGCGGGACCGTCTGGACCAGACACAGAGATTTTCTTTGACCGTGGGGAAGCCTTTGACCCAGAAAATATCGGTATTCGTCTGCTTGCAGAAGATATTGAAAACGACCGCTATATCGAAATCTGGAACATCGTTTTGTCACAATTTAACGCAGACCCTGCTGTTCCTCGTAGTGAATACAAGGAATTGCCACATAAGAACATTGATACGGGCGCTGGTTTGGAGCGTTTGGTTGCCGTTATCCAAGGGGCTAAGACCAACTTTGAAACAGACCTCTTCATGCCGATTATTCGTGAAGTAGAGAAATTGTCTGGTAAGGTCTACGACCAAGATGGCGATAACATGAGCTTTAAGGTTATCGCTGACCACATCCGTTCATTGTCATTTGCCATCGGTGATGGTGCCCTTCCAGGAAATGAAGGTCGTGGTTATGTCCTTCGTCGTCTCCTCCGTCGTGCTTCTATGCATGGTCAAAAATTGGGTATCAACGAGCCTTTCCTTTACAAACTCGTTCCAACTGTTGGAAAAATCATGGAAAGCTACTACCCAGAAGTGCTTGAAAAACGTGACTTTATCGAAAAAATCGTTAAGAGCGAAGAAGAATCATTTGCTCGTACCCTTCACTCAGGTCAACACTTTGCCCAAGGCATTGTGGCAGACTTGAAAGAAAAAGGTCAATCTGTCATTGCTGGTCAAGATGTATTCAAACTTTATGACACTTATGGATTCCCAGTTGAATTGACTGAAGAAATCGCTGAAGAAGCTGGTATGACTGTTGACCGTGAAGGTTTTGAAGCAGCCATGAAAGAACAGCAAGAACGCGCGCGTGCCTCAGCTGTCAAGGGTGGTTCAATGGGTATGCAAAATGAAACCCTTCAAAACATCACAGTGGAAAGCCGCTTTAACTATCAAGCATCTCAATTGTCTTCTAAATTGGTAGCTATTGTGGCGGACAATGCAGAAGTAGAAGCTGTATCAGAAGGAACTGCCTCTCTTATCTTTGCGGAAACGCCATTTTACGCTGAAATGGGTGGACAGGTTGCTGACCACGGACAAATCTTGGATGAGTCAGGTAAGGTTGTGGCTACTGTGACAAATGTTCAAAAAGCACCAAACGGACAAGCTCTTCATACAGTTGAAGTCCTTGCACCACTTGCCTTGAACCAAGAATATACCTTGGCAATTGATACAAATCGTCGTCACCGTGTTATGAAAAACCACACTGCGACTCACTTGCTCCATGCGGCTCTTCACAATATCCTTGGCAGCCATGCAACTCAGGCAGGTTCGCTTAATGAAGTTGAATTCCTTCGCTTTGACTTTACCCACTTCCAAGCTGTAACTGCTGAAGAATTGCGCGCGATTGAACAGCAAGTCAACGAAAAAATCTGGGAAGCTCTTGAAGTGAAGACAGTTGAAACGGATATTGACACTGCCAAAGAAATGGGAGCTATGGCCCTCTTTGGTGAGAAATACGGTAAAGAAGTCCGTGTTGTTACTATTGGTGACTACTCTATCGAGCTTTGTGGTGGTACCCACGTTGGCAATACTTCTGAGATTGGTCTCTTCAAGATTGTCAAAGAAGAAGGTATCGGATCAGGAACTCGCCGTATATTGGCGGTGACTGGTAAGGAAGCCTTTGAAGCCTACCGTGAACAAGAAGACGCTCTTAAAGCAGTCGCAGCAACCTTGAAAGCACCTCAACTTAAAGAAGTACCTCACAAGGTAGAAGGACTTCAAGAACAACTTCGTCAACTTCAAAAAGAAAATGCTGAGTTGAAAGAAAAAGCCGCAGCTGCAGCCGCAGGCGACATCTTCAAGGATGTTAAGGAAGTCAATGGTCACCGTTACATTGCTAGCCAAGTGTCTGTATCTGATGCTGGTGCCCTTCGTACCTTTGCAGATAATTGGAAACAAAAAGACTACTCTGATCTTCTTGTCCTAGTTGCTGCTATCGGTGACAAAGTCAATGTCCTTGTAGCAAGCAAGACAAAAGACCTTCATGCAGGAAACCTTGTCAAAGAATTAGCACCAATCGTCGATGGACGTGGTGGTGGTAAACCAGACATGGCCATGGCAGGAGGAA
>ERZ773051.840-NODE-840-length-18775-cov-2.606838_pt1 | contig 18775 bp, 12 predicted proteins | sample MGYA00580631_ERZ773051 | MGnify/ENA primary metagenome ERZ773051 (study PRJEB29015, sample SAMEA2738137) | human oral metagenome | biome: human oral; feature: human-associated habitat; material: saliva | place: China | collected 2204 ... | reverse complement strand
TGAAAAAACACAACTTTATCGGCATAGCGAGGCCATCACGTTATTTAATGATATTAGTTGCAAACTTAAGCAAAAAGATTGTTATTTACGAATTTTCAACACTTTTTTGTTTCGTAAATTGTTAAATGAGGCGTTTGTATCGCAGAATCCACCAGCTTACACCTGTTACCAATACTGAAATAGCTATACAAATTACAAATCCGTAACGCGATGTCTCCAGGCCGTTGATGACGTTCATTCCATAAATACTCGATATGAGTGTAGGCGCCATGAGCACGATGTTCAGCGAGGTAAGGGTTCGCATGGTCGTGTTCATGTTGTTGTTGATAATGCTGGAATATGTGTCCATTGTCGACTCGAGGATGTCTGAATATATGTTTGTTGTCTCACGAGCCTGCGTCATTTCAATGCCCACATCTTCAATAAGGTCGGCATCCAATTCGTCAACCTGCAGCTTAAACTTCAGTTTTTGCAGTAGGTTTTCGTTGCCGCGGATGGAGGTTATAAAGTATGTCAGCGAGTCTTGCAGGCGTGAAAGTCCTATCAAACTTTCGTTGTTTACCTCGTGGTCCAGATTATGTTTGGCCTTCTCTATGAGCGTATTGATTTGCTTCAGGCGTTTCAGGTACCACACGGCAGCCGACAGAAACAGGCGGAATGTCATGTCAACATAATCGGTAAAGCCTCCGCCGCGCTTCTGATAAAAGCTTACAAAATCGATCATTACGTTTGTTTCGTAATAACAAACGGTAATGGTTACGTCGCGTTTGTGTATTACACCTAAGGGAACTGTGGTGTAGGGTGTACGGCTTCTAATCTCCTTTACGTAGGGAATACGCAGGATAATGAGCATCCATCCGTCGTCATACTCGAAGCGTGCGCGCTCATCGGTATCGCTGATGTCGCTTAAAAAGTAATCGGGAATGTGGTATTTTTCTTCCAGTTCGCGCTGGTCATCATCGGTAGGACAGGTTACCTGTATCCAGCAATTGGGCTGCCACTCGGGAATGGTCTTTAGTTGTTTGTCAATATTCCAATATGTTCTCATGCTTGTTAATCTCCATTATTAATTCATTTTGTGGGGATTAACTCCTTGAGATTAATCCTCACGTACGTTTCTTTTGCTCTCCGCGTGATAATCGTCCATACGATAAGTGAATATTGGTTTTTCGTATGCAAAAGTAAAGAAAATAAGCGTGTTTTACAAGTTATTCGGTTGTTTTTTGACCGATGGTTTTTTGTTTTTTCAATTTGGCGATGACAGGCAGTAGGCTTTATTCTGATATGGAATGGCGATGGCGGCGTTGTGTATCAGCCTTTACGGCCTGTTGCTGGATGGATGACGGCGGTTTGTTGAGTGTGCGGCGGCCGCCGCACCTGTTGTATGGCGGTTGTCACACCTGTTGTGTGGCGGCCGTGGTACGCGCTGCTGACGGCCGCCGCACGATGACCTTTCAGGCGTAACCTGAAAACAATACCAGCATTATGCAAAAAGCAATACGCCGGCATTCAGCTTCCATTATGGGCTAATGCCGCAGTATCCTGACGCTGAACTAACCCGGCGGCTGCGCTGTGGCACAAAAAAGCCCTGGCTGCATACGGTAGCCAGGGCCTTGTAAGGTTGTATAATGATGAAGTTTATTTTACAACAAACTTCTTTCCGTTCTGAACATAAATGCCGCGAGGCAGCTTTTTGCCCGTGCCCATGTACTGACCGTTGAGGTTGTAAACGCGGTTGTCGCCGGTGGCAGCGGTCTTGATTTCGCCAATGCCCGTTGACGTTTGCTTGTATGCAGTAACGGTAGTTGTAGCAGCATTGTTGGTAATGGTTGATACCACGCCGCCAGCATTAGCAGCCAGTGATATATACTCAACGTTGTCGCCTGTGGTGAAAGCACCTGTTGCCGATACGTTATATGTAAGTGCCTGGTTGGTGGTTGCATCGGCTTTCTTGCGGTTTACGCCTGCTATGAACAGCTTTCCATCGTTTACGAGCATGGCATGAAAGGCCTCTTCGTTCTGAGTTGCATTGCCTTCGTCGTAGCCGTCACAGGCTGCCCAGTTCACGCTGAAGTCGGCAGGGTTGAGGCTTGCTGCAAAAATGTCGGAGCTTCCAGTCGATGTTTTGCTTGTGTCGAAGCCCAGTTTGTTGTAGAACGTGCCTGCAACATACAGTTTTCCACCGCTTACGGCCATGGCGCCTACGCGGTCGGTGCCGTAGCTTTTGTCGTGCATGTCAACGTGAAATACCTTAGAAGTAGTAGCCGCAGCGTCGATTTTAGCCAGAATAAAGGCGTGTTCAACGTTGCCTGTACCGTCGTCAGGCATCTGCATGGTAAGCTCTTCGGCACCGTTGGGGGTAGTAAGCGTTTCGGTACCCTTGCCCACAAAGCCTGCATAAACGGTGCCGCCGTCAACGGTAAAGCATACCGATTCAGGATTTTGCTGCAACGAAACCTTGTTGTCTTTCATCTTAAGGTTGGCAACTGATGTAGCATGGGTAAGGTCGGCAGCGTTGAATGACATAATGCCTACGCCGGGAACGTCAGAATACATAAAGCCGAAGACGTCGAGATAGCGGCCTTCCCACTGTACGTTGTCGAGGGTTACGTCGCCCGTGTAGGTTGCCGAGAGGTATACCTTACCGTCAGAAACCATCAGCTTGCCGGGAGTAATGCGCACGTCGCCTGCCTCAGGAGAGTACAGACCAGAGGCTACAATGCCTGCATTGGCAACGGGATATACCGAACGTAAGGCCTTGAGGTTGCCGTTTTTGTCGTATTTTGCCACAAAGGTTGTTGTGGGAACGGTAACGCCTGCCGCGCCATGAACCACCTGGTTATTGCCGTCGGCCGAATAGAATGTAACCTCGTCGGCCAGCAATCCTGCTACATAAAGGTTGCCGTCGGCGTCGGTATCGAGCGTGCGAATAACCGACATGCCGTTGAGTTTGGCCAGCCATGCCTCAGAGCCGTCGGCGTTATATTTGGCCACGTAGGCCGATGTGATGTTGTCGTCGTTGGTAATTGCCTTGCCTCCGAAAGTGATATTCTGGTTGTATGTGCCCGTCGTGAACACGTCGCCATTGGCTGCAACGGCGGTGTGGGTGTCGCCAAGCTGGTTGGCATTGTCAACAGGCGTAAGGCTTTTTGTCCATAAAGCCGGTGCGTTCCACGTCTGTGCCTGGAGCGTAGTAACCGCCATGAGGGCGGCAGCAAGTAGTAATTTTCTCATAACTCTTACTATTTAAAAAGGTGAAAATTAAATATGATTGTAAATATTGTTTCTTATTACGGCCACTGTTCTATTGCCGGGTTTGCCTCAACAGCCTCAGTGGGGAAGCGCATGGTATAGCGACGGTCGGCCGTGTTAAGCTGGAAGGTGTCGCTTTGATAGCTTTTTGTAAGGGCGGGCATGGTTGTACGGCGCAGGTCATACCACCTGTGGCCTTCGAAAGCCAGCTCACGAGTGCGTTCGTTTACTATCTCATCTGTCAGCTGATTGTCGGTAAGCGTTGCCATATTAGCCACAAATGTAGCGTATGCCGTAGCGTTATATCGCTTGATGGCCAGCTGTTTGAGATAGTCCTCAGCCACTGAACGCTGCCCCAGACGGGCGGCAGCCTCGGCAGCCGTAAGGTAAAACTCGGCCGAACGGAACGTGCAGTTAAACTGTTCGCTGCCGCCTTTGAGCAGGGTTGACGTGCTTGAGGTGATGCGACGGTAGAACTTTGTGCGGCGCTGATCGCCCGAAGGGTACAGCGATATAAGGCTCTGGGCCGGGCGTCCAATCAGTATATACTTGCCGTCCATCATGGTTTCGAGCGCCTGTATGCTCTCTTTTGAATCGTAGCGATCGGGCAGAACGCTGCTTGTTGACGTCATATCTTCGAGGTCAGGATGAGCCTGGATAACGGCCTTTGAAGCGTCGAGCGCACCCTGCCAGTTGCCCATGTACAGGCAAACACGTGCGCGAAGACACTTTGCCGAAACGGTATTGAACCTGTAATTAAGCCCCGTTTCCCAGCTTTGCACGTTAAGATGCTGCTCGGCTTCGGTTATATCGGCCAGCACCTGTGCATAAACGTCCTTCAAACTGCTGCTGCGCGGTATGGCGTTCACATCGGCCTTCAGCATCAACGGCACGCCGCGCGTGGTGTCGGGATTGCAGTGAGTGTAGGGCTCGGCATACAGATTGGCCAGCAGAAAATGGCAGTAGGCCCGCATCATATAGCTTTCGCCTACGAGCTGTTCTATATCAGCAGACGAGGCGTTTGTGATGTCATTCTTATGCTCTATAATGTAATTGGCAATATAAATGGCATGGTAATACCGGCGCCAGCCAAAGTAAGTTGTGGTAGTTGACGGCGCATCGTCGTTCCAACGCCACAAGTCGAAGTAGGTCGAATAATCGAGATCGGAGGTGAAGCCCGGCATCATTGTCATTTCATCGCTTCGTACGGTAGTAAGGGCACGGTCGGAAGGGAAGTACTTATACTCGTATGTGAGCAGCTCTCTATACTCTTCACCCGTCCTGGCTATGATGCGGCCGGTAGGTGTTATGTCGAGAAAGTCGTTGCACGAAGCAAATAACAACGTTGCCAATACAAGGCCGCAAAGCTGTACAAAGCATGCTTTGCGACGGCGTGATAATATGTTTAATTTCATATTCTGCATAAAATTAAGCGGTGTTACGGGTATCAGAAGTTGACGTTCAAACCAAAAATATAGCTCTTTGCCACCGGTTGAGCAAAGGGATTACCCATGGTTTCGGGGTCGAGATAGTTGTCGTAGTTGTTGGCGATAACCAGCAGGTTGCGCCCTTCGAGGCTTAATGATGCACTGCTGATGCCGAATTTCGACAGCCATTTCTTGGGCAGCTTGTAGCCTAAACGCAAACTTTGCATGCGGGCATAGCTGCTGTTTCGTACCCATATATCAAGCATGCTGTATGTATTATATTCGGCAAAGCGCGTGTATTCGGCCAGACGTGCGGGCGTTGACACCATCAGGGCGGCATACTTTCCGTCGGTATTGGCAGATGTCCAGCGGTTAAGGATGTCGTGATTGGTGTTTAATCCACGGTCGAAATAAGCGGGCGAGTAGGACGGCTGCACGCGAACCTTCATGCCAAGATTGAACATAAAGTTGACGCCTAGCTCCCAATTGTGATACTCGAACGAGTTAATCAGTCCGCCTGAACACTTGGGATCGGTACTCCCCATGTAAGCATACTGTGCACGTTGTTGTTCGGCCGTGAGCTGGCTGGCACCATAACGGTTGAGTTTAAGGAAGTCGGCGGCCGATGTTTTCGACCCGTCGGCAGCCACAAACAAGGGGTATCCGTCGGCATCAAGCCCGGCAGTGCGGTAAGCAAACAGCGCACCCACGGGATAACCCTGACGGCTTGGATAGGTCGAATTTTGCGCAACGCTCTCGTTTAATATCTTATTGGTGTTGAAACCCAAATTGAAATTAGTTGACCATGTGAAGTTTTTCGTAACGATGTTGCGCGTATTGAGCGACAGTTCCCATCCGTCGTTCTTCATGCTTGCCCAGTTAATGGTAGTTGATGCAAAGCCCGTTTCGAGTGGAAGCATGCGTATACCGATGAGGTCGGAGCTTTTACGGTGATAGTAATCAAGGCTGAAATGGATACGGCTGTTGAAGAAAGCAGCCTCAAGACCGAGGTTTACATTTGATGTTTTCTCCCATTTCAGATTGGGGTTTGGTGCCGTTTCGGCTGCAATAACAGTTTCGCTCTTGCCAAGAATAGAGGCTTTGTCGATGACACCAATGAGGTAAGGAGAGGTGGTTTTGTCAATGTTTCCCTGCAAACCATACGATGCACGCAGGCGCAAATCGTTGATCCAGGTGAGCGGTTGCATCCATTTCTCCTCTGAAACACGCCACAATCCGCTTACCGAATACAGCGGTAAGTAGCGGTATTTTTTGGCTACTCCGAACACGTCGCTGCCGTCGAAGCGCACACTTGCGCCCAGTGTGTAGCGGTAATGATAGGTATATGAACCTGTGGCATACCAGCTAACGTAAGCGTTTTCAAGGTTGGTTTCCTGATGAAGAGGGTAGCGTTCGGCGATGCTTTGCGACGGGAAGACAACGGGTTTGGTGGTTAGGGTGCGGGCGTCAAAGCCGTAAGCTACCGATGATGTCGACTGTGTAGTGTTGTGACGTACCTCAGTTCCCAGCATCAATTCAACGTCATGGTACTTGGCAAATCGATGATTATACTCGGCCATTGCCTTCCAAAGCCACTGCCTTCTGTACGAATCGGTGGTGCGAAGTGCGCCTCCTTCGGGGAAGATGGTTTGCTGAACGCCGCCCGATGTCATGTAAGTGGCATACTCTTTCTCCTTGCGCATGGCGTAGCTGTCGCCGCCCTGATAACGGCGTAAGCTGTAATTGTCGAACTGATAACCAAACTGAGACGTGAGCTTAAAATCGCTGTTGAGCTTATATTCAGCATCAATGATGGTCATTACTGAATAGTCACGGCGACGCTTTGAGGTGTTGGCGCGCTCCTCAAAGATATTAAAGTCGGGGGCACTGCTTTCGCGTCCCTGCACGTTTGTATCGTAATTGTAGCTGCCGTCGGTCTTAAAGGGCTGGAAATAAGGGTTGGCTTCGCGCGAGTAATAAACAGGATTGGTGAACCCTCCTGTATCAGTAAGGAAGCTGGTTTGCTTGCGCTGGTTGGCAAAAACGCTTGCACCGAGTGTGAGCTTTTTGTTGATTTTGAAGGTCCCTTTCAACGTAAAGTTGTATCGGTTGTTCTCTACGCCCTTTACAATTCCCTGCTCGTCGTAGTAGCCTGCCGACGCATAGTAGCTGGCTTTTTCGCCACCTCCTGCAACCGATGCGTTGTACTCCTGGTTGAAAACGTTGCGGAAGAGGATGTCATTCCAGTCGGTATTAATTGAGCGCAGGTCGTTAATCTGCTGCTGTGCTGTTGAAGAGAGCGCACTCCAGCCGCCTGCTTTGAAAGCGTTAAACTCGTTAAGCTGATCTAAGATGTTGGCAACGCCGCCCTTATGCTGACGGTAATCGTAGTTGCTTGCTAAAAGGTCAAGCTCCAAATCAACCTTTTCGTTGGCGTTAAGCAGATTTAAACGGTCGATGTTTACTTTGGGACTGAATGTCAGTCGCGTATTAAAGTTGACAATAGGACGGCTCTCCTTGCCTTTCTTTGTCGTAATAACAATAACGCCATTAGCCGCACGAGCACCGTAGATAGCGGTGGCAGCGGCATCCTTCAATACCGTAATGTTGTCAATATCCGAGGGGTTTAGTCCTGCAATTGAGGTCTGATAGATGTCGTTTACATCGTTTAAGTTGTCCACATTAGGAATGTCTGTACCCTCCAATGGGATGCCATCGAGCACCCATAACGGTTCTTGTGTGCCGTTAATAGAGGCTGTTCCGCGAATCCTTATCTTTACAGGAGCACCCGGTGCGCCCGTAGAAGGGAGAGTAGTAAGGCCGGCAATCTGGCCCCCTAACGCCTGATCGATGTTCTTAACAGCACCTACTGATTCGTCGGATATGTTGAGTTGTGACACCGATGCCGTCAGTTTGCGGCGGTCAATCTTCTGGTAGCCCGTCACTACCACTTCCTTAATGGAGTGGGATGCCGATTTTAACGTCACCACATAATGGTCGGTTCCGTCAACAAGTGTTATCTTACCGTTCTCGTATCCAAGGTAACGCACGGTAAGAACCTTGGTGTTTTGTGGAACTTTAAGGGTGAAATCACCATTATAATCGGTCACGGTGCCGTTCTGAAGCTTGTCATCTCCAATGGCGATTGTTGCACCGATAAGCGGCTCGTCTGGCAGACTCCCGTCTAAAACCTTGCCTGTTATAGTTCTGTCCTGCGCTGCAAGCTGTTGGCAGCATATCAGAAAGAGGAGGTATGAAAGTAACCTTTTCATCTGTTGTAGGATGTGTGAGTGATGTGATAATGTTTGTTATTCACGGTCTAAAGCCGTTTTTATTCGCAGTAGAATGTCGTCATAGTGCATTCTTGCGTCAAGAGAAGCGGAACCCCGGCGTGCTTTCAGCAGTTGCTGTATACGCAAAAGTTCGCCACGTTTCAGGCTCAAGGCATCGCTGTTACGCGTTACTTGTGAGCTTGTAAACTCGATGGTGCGTTGCCCGCTCGACAGCGACGACGCATTAAGTCGCTTGTTAATCTTTACCCCTTCGCCGCTATTGGCAGCGGTTATGAGCGCATCGACAAAGCTTTTCTGCAAGCTTCGCTCCATTACATCAGGATTTTTCCCGCTTAATGTGGTACGGAATATGTGCTTGTGCAGCATGTCCATCATCTCGGTTGCCGTAAAGGCTACCTTGCCATTACGCATTTCATTCTCGTACATTCTGATTAAACGGGTGTTGTCTAACAGGTCCCAGAGAATGTAATTCTGCTGATTTCGCAACAGATAGGCAAGCTCTTGTTCTTCCATTCCATTCGGTGTTGAGCGCAGAATAAGCACTTTTTGTGAAACCGGAGCATCGAAAAGCCAGTGCGGATAGGTCAGCACCTCGTCAAGAAGAAACTGTACGGCATCCTTCTGACGGCTCTTTTCAACGAAGGTATACGCTGGTTTGTTTTCGTCAATAGTTGAGCGTTCAAGATAAATGCCGCCCACATTGGCCAGAACATGGTACAGGAAAAGGCGCCATTGTGAGATGATTCCCGAGTAATAATCAGAAGCCTGGTCGTACGTTTGCGCCGGATCGCCGTTGCGTGTCCATTCTATAATGTGTGGCATAATGCGTTTTAAGTTGGCAATTCCATATCGTGCCGACTTCATCGCATCGTCGCCAAGGTCTTCGCTTAACGCGCGTGGGTCAACGGCTGAACGTTGTGGTTGTGCCTCGCTGTAACGGTATTCTTTGCCACTGTGCGCCCTGAGGTAGTCGTCAAGTTTCTTGCGTTCGTCGGTCCCTGCGGGGTACCAGCGGTAGCCCCATTCAATAGCCATCTTGTCGTAAGCACCAATATGCGGACTCATTACGCGCACGCCGTCGCCCGGTTGTGCAATATAGTTGAAGCGAGCATAGTCCATAATCGACGCCGATGTGCCGCCAACGCGGTCGGTAAACGTGCGCGAGCGCAGCGAATCAGTGGGGTAAGCTGCCGAGGCTATCATGTTATGGCGCAGACCTAACGAGTGTCCCACCTCATGACAAGCCACAAATCGTACGGCGTCGCCGATGAGTTCGTCGGGCAAATTAAGCGTGCGCGCCCGTGGATCAGTGGCTGCTGTCTGAACCATTATCCACTCACGTATGAGCGATTGCACGTTATGCCACCATATAATATCGGCTTCAAGTATCTCGCCTGTGCGAGGATCGAGTACCGATGGCCCCATAGCGTTGGCCTTTTCTGATGCGTCATAGGTCAGCAATGAGTATTTCATGTCGTCGCCATCGTGCTCTAAACTGTCGGTAAAATCGCGCACCTGTATGGCGTTTTTAAAGCCTGCCTGCTCGAAAGCACTGTTCCAATCGGTTATACCTCTTTTAATATAGGGGCGCAAATGTGCCGGAACGGCCTGGTCGATATAAAATACAATAGGCTTAACCGGCTCAACAAGCTCACCCCTCATGTATGCAACGGTGTCGCGTGGCACCAGTCGCCACCGCGTAATATAGTTGGTATTCCTTACCTGTTGTTGCTGATCGTCAAACTGTGTACGCGATGTTGTAAAATAGCCTACACGCCAGTCTTCCTGCCTGCGCGCCATTTCCTGTTCAGGAAGCAGCGTGATTGAGGATGAAACAACTACGGAAACATTTACCTTCGACTGGCCTTCGTGCACCACAGTAGTCAGTTCTGATGTGGCTACCACACTGTTGTCGAATGCCTTCATCGACAGAATGCGCGACAGTTCGCTGTCGGGCGACGTACCGATATTGATTAAATTGAACACGTCGTTCAGGCAATTGCGCTGCCCGTTGAACAGGTTATTCACCTTAATTATTATAGTAGACGAGTCCTTTGCTACCTGTTCAATCTTCAGTGCAGCGATTAACGGGTCAATGTAATTGTCGTTAACCGACCGCTCCAGGGCCGATCCCTTTGGCGCTTCAGGCGTTGTTCTCTGCTGCCTTATCATGAGACGCTTCCCAGGTTTGTCCCATTCGAAGCGTATTAACTGGTTTTCATAGTTGATGCCTTTGTTGACACCGGCCTCGTTTAACTCCTTGGGGACGCGCTGAAGCTTATTGCTAACCAGGAAAGGACGGCTCAAATACTTCACCGGAAGTTCCAGATAGAACGTGTCTCCCTTTTGTATTACGTTCATCACACCAGCCATAACCACCGAATCGCGCCCTGTAAGACGCTTATAGGGAGAGACAGGAGGCGGGCCAGCTTTTTTCTTTTTCGATTGGAAAAGTCCGAAAATGCCGGCTTCTGTATTGCTTGCATAGGTGCAGATGCCTCCGGCAAGCATACTGAAGGCAAGCACCGATGTTATGATAGAACGACGAAAGGGTGTTCTTTTAAGAGCTTTCATATTTGATAATGTTTCTGCTGAGATATAGATATTGAATCAGCCTTGTGCGGACCAACAGCCGCTGTTTATCCTAATTAGCATGCAAAGTTACGTTTAAAATTTCTTTTTGGCAAGCAATTTTATGTAAAATAGGCAATTAGTAGGTTATTATAGGCCTAAGTCAATCAATTTGTCACGTATTTCGTGTACGAAATAAAACAACAAGAGAGAGTATGCTGTGTATCCTGAAGTCTGCCGGCATCGCGTCGGCGTTTCCTCTGTATACAGCATCCTCTCTCCTGTGATGAGTTATATAATATCCTGTAACAGGTTATATAATAAGGTGTATTATTTCACGGGTATTTCTTCCAACACCTGTGTAAGCAGCCTCCAGAACGGTTCGGCCGTAGCTATTTCGAAACGCTCGCTCGTTGTATGGGGGCTTAGAAGCGTAGGCCCAAGGCTTACCACATCGAGGTTAGGATACTTGCTTAATATCACCGAGCACTCCAGTCCTGCATGATCTACCTGCACAACGGCATCGTTACCGTTCTGCTCTTTATACACTTTCTGCAACAATCGCAGTATTTCGCTGTCGGGATTCGGGTCCCATCCGCCGTAACTTCCGCTCAGCTCAACCTTCATGCCTGCCATATTGAAGCAGCTTTGCAGCTGTTCGGCAATGTACATTTTCATGTCTTCGCGGCTCGATCGCGCCAGAATCTTAAATGCTGCCTTACCGTTTTCTATGCTGATAATGGCCAGATTCGACGAGGTTTCTACTACATCGGGCTTCACGGGTATCATGCGCAACACGCCGTTATGGCAGGCATAAATGGCATCGATAAGGTTATCCTGAATCTCCTCCGGCGGCAGCATGGTAGGCTTTTCAGCCTCTTCAACAAAGAACTCTACGTTCTTTTCTATCGTCTTATACTCGTCTTCAATCATCAGACGCTGCTGTTCAACCATTGCCTTCAGGTCGGCAACCTTGTCCTTGTCAAGCACCAGCACCACCTCTGCCTTAAATGGAATGGCGTTCCTCATGTTGCCACCCTGCCAGCTTGCCAGTCTTGCGCCAAGCTCTGCAACGGCTTTTCTCACGAGCCTTACCATTTCTTTGTTGGCGTTTGCGCGGCCTTCGTTAATCTCAAGACCCGAGTGTCCGCCCCTCAAACCTTTGAGAGTTACCCTCGCTGCTGCCTCAAAGTTGTTGTCTACCTCCTGATATTCCAGCTTGGCTGTGATGTCGATACCACCTGCCGAGCCAATAACGAACTTGCCCCACAGCTCCGAATCGAGGTTCATCAGGATGTCGCTGTGCAGCTCTCCCGACGGTAACTCGTTGGCTCCATACATGCCTGTTTCCTCATCGCGGGGATAAGTGCCTCTAACGGGCCGTGTTTCAGGTCGCGGCTCTCCATAATTCCCATGATGGCTGCAACGCCAATGCCGTCGTCCGAGCCCAGTGTGGTGCCGCGTGCATGTACCCATCCGTCTTCGATATAGGTTTCAATGGGGTCGGTTTCAAAGTTATGCTTGCTGTCAGGAGCCTTTTGAGGCACCATGTCCATATGCGCCTGGAGCACCACTGTCTTGCGATTTTCATAGCCCTTTGTGGCGGGCTTGCGCATAATTACGTTCCCCGCAGGGTCAACAAAAGCCTCTACGCCTGCCTCTTTGGCAAAGTCTAGCAGGAACTTCTGCACTTTCTCCGAGTGTCCTGACGGACGTGGAACTTGTGTCAGTGCATCAAAATTGCGCCACAGGGCAGCCGGTTTTAAATTGGCAATCTCACTCATAGTTTATTATATTATAGGTTACTAATTGTTGTTTACTGTTGTTTTTGCTTTGTGCTTCGGTGTAAAATTGAGGGCTATCCAGGCATAAACGCCCAGGGCTACCACCAGCAGGGTTTGCACCGAATGTACAATAAGCACGAAGTATAGCGCGTCGGTAGCCGCCACTCCATACAGTGTGAGCATGGTTTTTACGGCAAAATGCCACGGCCCGGCGCCGTTGGGGGTAGGCACGATAACCGCTATCGAACCCACAATAAAGCTTACCACGGCACACGCAAAGCCCAGACGGGCCGTGGCTGCAAAGCAAAAGAATGTAAGATAGTAGTGCAGAAAGTAGCACCCCCAGATGGCAAGGGTATAGAAAACATACAGCGGGGCGTTGCGAACATGCCTTACCGACATGACGCCCTGCCAAAGACCCTGGAACATTTCCTTCACCTTGTTGAACACACTCATCTTGCGAGCCAGTACCATAACGAGCACAACGATGGCCGCTGCACACACAAAGGTTACTATCCAACCTGCCGACGAAAAGCCGTTTACTATTTCGTCGATGCGTGTTCCCGTTGTCTGGAAGAAGGTATCAAAGGCTTTAAACTGCATCAGAAAGGTGAGCACGGCTATCAGCAACACCAGCAGCGAGTCGATGGCACGCTCAGTAACCACCGTCCCTATGGCCTTTGTGAACGACACGCCGTCCCATCTCTTCAGCACACCACAGCGTGCAAACTCGCCCATACGGGGCACAACAAGGCTTACCGCATATGAAAGGAAGATGGAATTTACCGCTACCGATGTGCGCGGATGCTCGTCAACGGGTTCTAACGACTGTTTCCACCGCCACCCTCTGAAGGCCTGGGCCAGAATGCCAAAAGGGAAAGAGAGCAGCATCCACCACCAGTTCATCTCATGAAGCAGTATACGACGGATGTGGCGAAAGTCGAAATCGCGATACATCCAGTATAGTATGGCACCGCCCAGCAACAGCGACAGGGCCACCTTCATGATGTCAGTAAGTGTTTTTTTCGAAATCATATTCTCTGACAAAGATATAAATTATCCGTTAAACCTATGTTTTTTTTCTTATATTATTAGGGTGTAAGGCGCAAAAAACGACGCAGCGGCCCCGCAGCGGCTGTTTGACGGTTGTGAACTATGCTGTATGGGCTGTATCATAAGCGGCTTACGTTCCTTGGTTTTTGCCATAGAGGGCATGCGTTTGTGGTGCAGAGTTCAGGGTTCGGCGGCCGCCAGCAGCGCGTACGGCAGCCGCCGCATGATGTGTATGACGGCCGTCAACAGCGTTGCTGACGGCCGCCGAACCATGACATTTAGCACGAAAAGGCATAACGTACAGCCTGTAACGTAAGTCACATAACGATGTAATATACTTGCTTTCAGCACGTTGATATAAATCAACCAGAGCGGTTGATTTGTGTCAAACTGTTTGACAATAATCAATTAAAAGCCGTTTCCAGGCGTATTTTGACTGTTTTTGTGTGCGCACACAGTTTTTCTTCATACCTTTGCATCGTCAAAAGAGAAAAAAACAGTATTTAAGGATAACAACCGCTTCGGCGGCATGACAACGAGACCACAAGGGGTGGTTCTCAGATTATAGACAAACAATAAAAAAGAAAGGAAAGAATTATGACTATCATGACATTTGTTTCAGTAACAGCAATCGTGTTTCTCGCAGTTTCAGCAGTAGCTATTACTATGGACAGAATGGCTCGCTAATGCGAGAATTGGAGAAAGCAGAAATTAGTTTTATTTGATATAAGCAAAAAAGGGACGATGCCGGGGTTTCCGGTTTCGTCCCTTTTCTTGTTGTATGGCCGCCGGTATTGTGTTCAGCCGGTGCCGTAAAGTGTAGGGCAGTATGGTGTATAGCGTACTGCCCGGTGTTGTTTATTGAACAGCCGTACGGTTTATGACTGGCAGAATAATGCAGGAGGGGTGCAGGCGGTCTTGCAGGATGGTGATGTCGGCCTTCTGAAAATCGGCTTTCGTACAATGGTAAATATCGACGAATTTCTGCGGATTCAGGTCAATAAGCGGGAAGCATGAGCTTTGCACTTGAACCATAAGGCGGTGTCCCGGCATAAAAGTGTGTGCTATGTCGTTAAGCTCCAGCGTCATCTCTTCGGCCTTTCCCGGTACAAGGGGCGACGGCTTTTCCATACTGTTGCGGAATCGGGCGCGCAGCACATCGAAGCGAACCAGCATCTGATAGCCTGCCAGCCGTGACGAATCGGGCTGTACGTCAATCAGTTTCACAATAAAATCGGCATCGGTCGACGTTGTTGTCGCCCATAGTTTTACCTTTACAGGGCCTGCTACGGTGAGGGCTTTGTCGAGCACGGGCGTGCTGTATGTCAGCACATCAGGACGGTAAGATGCAAAACGCTGGTCGGCAACCATGTATTCGGCCTTGCGCTTGTGCCAGGCATTTGCATTGTAAGGCACGGGACAGGCAGGGTTGGAGGTGTAGGTTGACGGCGTAGCGTTGTCGTCGGGCAGGCGTGATGATAGCAGGCCGCCACCGGTAAGATAAAGCGTATGGGGCGTTGTGTCGCCAAGAGGCCAGCGTGAAAGGTCGGCCCAACGGTTCTCACCCGTGAAGAATACTTTTGCACGGGGCATGCCGTCAGGTAGTTTCCGGTCGGAGAGATAATGGTCGAAGAACGCATTTTCGGCTGTTCGGAATACTTCGTTGAGATTGTCTTTCGAGAAGGTAATGTCGCCCAGGCTGTTGTTTTTTTCGCTGTTCCATCCTCCATGCCTCCACGGCCCCATGATGAGAAAGAGGCTGTCGGCACGCATGGTGCGCGTAAGCTGCCGGTAGGTATTCAGCGTTCCATACAGGTCTTCGGCATCAAACCATCCGCCTGCCACCATTACGGCGCAGCGTAAATTCTTGTAATGGGGTATGGGTGTGCGCTCCTTCCACCAGCTGTCGTACGCAGGGTGTTGCATAAACTGGTGCCAGAAGGGTATGCTGTCGCGCAAAAGACGGGTCAAATTAGCCAGAGGAAGGGCGTTGAGAAAGAACGAATAGTCGTCGCCGTTGTAGTAATCGGGTTTGGGTGGCATGCTTTCGGCAGGAGCTTTGCGCAAGCGTCCGAAGCCTGTCATGAACGACCAGGCATCGGTTAACATCAGTGCACCGTTATGATGAATGTCATCTCCCATCATCCAATCGCCCACGGGAGCCTGCGGGCACACCGCCTTGATAGCCGGATGGCGCGATAAAGCGGCCACCAGCGTGTAGAAACCAAGATACGAATTGCCGTGAACACCTACGCGCCCGTTGTTGTGGGTATGGTGCAATAGCCAGTCGACGGTATCGTAGCTGTCGGTAACATCGTTGGCCTTCTGTCCTTTTTTGAGCACTACGGGACGTATATTTTCGTACGTTCCCTCGCTCATTGACGTGCCTCTTACGTCCTGAAACACAAAGATATAACCCTCGCGGGCATAATGAGCCAGGCTTGCGGTAAAGAGGTTAGCCATATCTTTGCCGTAGGGACGGCAGCCATAGGGGGTGCGTGCCATCAGAATGGGGCTGCTGCCCTTATGGTTCAGGGGTTCGTAAATGGCGGTGTAGAGGCGCGTTCCGTCGCGCATGGGTATCATGATCTCACGTTTTTTGTAATAGTCGGCGGTGTTCTGGGCCAGTGTCGTGCATGCAAGGGCGACAAAAAGAAGCATGCAATTTACAATTCTTTTCAATAGCATAAGTTGTTGTTTTCTGTTTTACAGGTTTCCGATTGTGTGGCAAAGATATATATTTAATTCTGTAAAGGCAAGTATATCATGCAAAAAGGCGAGAGCCGCTGCTCCCGCCTTCCGTCAGTTTAGTTTTGGTTTTGGTGTATTTAAAGAATGTAAAAGTTCAGCTTAAAGCCAATATTCCGGCCCATGTTGTATAGCCCCGGATGACCGTTTGCCGGTGTAGCCTCGACATATTTCAGACGGTTAAGGTGGCTCTGATAAGCGCGGTTGAAGAGGTTGTTGCACATGATGTGCAGGCTCATCAACCGGCGATTGTGCACGCGTATGTCGGTACCTGCCGAGAGGTTAACCAGTGTGTACGAAGGTGTAGCCGTTTCAGTATCGTTGTAACCGTAGAAATGGTTCTGCCTTAAGTTGGTTTCAACGCCCACGGCAGCAAATAAATTGTTGAACGTACGGCCGTCACGTATAAAGTCGTAGCGCACATCGGCGTTCCATCGTGGGGCTGGAGTGAAGGGCAGATACTTGCGATCGGCAGGCTGGTGCAGCTGAATGCTGTTGACATATGAGAACGAATTTTCGAAGTGTAGACGCTCAACGGGATGCAAGTCGACCGTAATTTCGCCGCCCATCAACCTTGCATTGCCCTGTGTATAGCGGTAGGTTTCGTGTCCGTCGGTAATAACGCCGGCCAGTTTCTCAATGAAAATATAGTTGTCGATGAAGTTGGAGAAGAGCGAAACCTGTGCATTGACAACAGGAGAAGAGAAGTCCCATCCCGCGTCTATTTGCCAGCTGAACTCGGGTTTCAGCTCGTGGTTACCCAGTTCATAGGCTGTTGTGCCCTCGTGTACGCCGTTAGAGCCCAGCTCTCCAAGGTTAGGAGCGCGGAAACCACGCGATAAATTCAGTCGGAGATTCATGTTGTCCTTCAGCGCATACACCGCACCCACGCTTCCTGTAAGGGCTGAAAAGTTACGCTTAAAAGCGTCGAAGTGGCCCGCTAACGCAAAACTGTGCAGGTGACGATGGTCATAACGTAAGCCTCCGCTGAGCGCAAACTTGCCTACATGACGGCTTGCAGTGGCGAAGATTCCAGCGTCAAAGAGCTGGTATGCCGGTATAAGGAACTCCTCTCCCTTGTTAAGTGAGCGTTGCCACATGCCGCCAACGCCCGTAGCAAATTTCCACGGACCAATGGAAGGCAGCTGGTATTTAATATCGTAGTTGATGGTATGCAGCATAAAATCGAGGCCTGCCGTATCGGCACTCTCCTCAAATTCCTGCCTGCGATTTTGCTGATAGGCGAGCGTTGCCATCAGTGTGCCGCCGCCTAAATAGAAGGCATTGTTCGAAATAACCTTGTAATGGTGTACCTCCTGGAACGGCAACTCCTTGCCATAACGATGGCTGTATCCGCGCTCGCCCTCCATCATGCCGGGCGTTAAATGGTAGTAACTGCCTGTAATATGGCTGTAACCCCAGCTTCGGTTAAGGCCAATCATGCCCTGTGCAGCCCGTTCACGAAACTGCGAACCGATGACATAGTTGTCGATTGGGTTCTTATAGGCATGCGCCATCTTGTCTGACCAGCGTGTGTTCCAGACGAAACCGTTCTGGTTTCCTTTCACATGGGCTGTGTAACCAAATAGTCCATTGTTCGTCTGATACTCGGTAGCGGCATCGGCTTTCACCGTATTTTGTCCGGCAACAGGGTCGCCACGGAACAGAACAACACCGGCCATGGCATCAGAACCATACATTAACGAGGCCGGACCCTTAATGATTTCGGCCGACGATACGCTTTGCGGGTCGACCTCTATGCCGTGTTCGCTGCCCCATTGGTTGCCTTCCTGGCGCACGCCATCGTTGACAACGACAACCCTGTTAAAGCCCAAGCCTCGGATAACAGGCTTGGAAATGCCGCCGCCGGTGGTGATTTGTGCCATACCCGGCTGTGTACTGAGGGCGTCAATTACGTTGGTTGATGTGTGCGACTGGAGGTAAGCTGAGTTGACTACCGACACAGGCGTGGGCGAATCCTTCATCAAAGCCTTGCCCGTAAGCCCGGTAACAACAACCTCTCCCAGTTGTGCGTTCTGTTCGTTCAGTATAAAATCGAGAGTGGTTGTTTTGGCAAGGTCGACCGTTCGCGTAACCGAGCGGTGCCCAAGATAGCTTACTTCAACCTTCACTTCCTTCTGAGGGAGCGAGGTTAGCGTATAAATGCCGTCGGCATTAGTGGTAACACCTACGTTAAGTTCGGGCAAATAAACGGTAGCTCCCACAAGCGGCGAGCCGTCATTATGGTCAGTAACCTTACCCGTCAGGGTGCCAGGAGTGGCATTTGCCACCGGAACTGCAGCCAGGTTTAAACATACAAACATGGCAAGCAGGATAGAAAATATCTTGTTCATGGAAATTTTTCTATTTAAAATCAATAAGTAAAACAGGGAAACGGGGTGTTTTTTTGCCCTGATACACATCATAGGTAAAGGTATAATACAGCCTGCCCGTATAACAGAGCTGACGTACAGATACCATAAACCTTTAATAATATATCAGGAAAAAAGCGGTAAGGCAGCAGGCGGTCCGCGCGGAACCAGTATCCTTTGCTGCATGCTGTGCAACTTGTTCGGCGCATAACACAGGCCGAAAGCAGACAAAGCGGTAAGGAAAACGGCAACAAACTGAGCTGCCTGAAGATAGT
>ERZ773051.838-NODE-838-length-18820-cov-29.517559_pt1 | contig 18820 bp, 19 predicted proteins | sample MGYA00580631_ERZ773051 | MGnify/ENA primary metagenome ERZ773051 (study PRJEB29015, sample SAMEA2738137) | human oral metagenome | biome: human oral; feature: human-associated habitat; material: saliva | place: China | collected 2204 ... | reverse complement strand
GCCCCGAAAGGGAATCGAACCCTTGACCTTCTCCTTACCATGGAGACGCTCTGCCTACTGAGCTATCGGGGCAACGACCGAAATCTTATAAGGAACTTTTTTGCTTTCGCAAGTCCGTTCCGTGTGATCTCAATCACTACAGCGTTCTTTCGAACTTGGTTTGACACCGAAGTGCCTTACCGTGGCAGGTGAGGGATTCGAACCCCCGAAGCATACTGCGACTGATTTACAGTCAGTTCCCTTTGGCCGCTCGGGAAACCTGCCAATTGCATTCCGCCGGGCAAGCATGCTTGCCGTTTGGGTGCCGTGAAAGATTAGCAAGATTGCACCCCCAAATGCCAACTTATCTTAGTGGGAGCCTGGTCACACTGGCTATAATGGCTGTAATCATGCGGCTAAACCCGCTTTCACATAGACTTATATGCCCAGCTCAAACCTAAGAAAGGCACACCATGGCAGCAGATTCCTCGTTCGACGTCGTCTCCAAATATGACCGCCAGGAGGTTGACAACGCCGTCAACCAGGCCAGCAAAGAGATCAGCCAGCGCTATGACTTCCGTGGGGTTGACGCCTCCATCGAGCTAGCCGGCGAGACCATCACCATCACCGCCAACTCTGCCGAGCGCGTGCTGGCCGCCCTAGATGTACTTGAATCCAAGCTGTTCAGGCGCGGGGTTTCACTAAAGGTCCTGGACCTGGGTGACAAGGAGCCCAAAGCCTCAGGCAAGCTCTACAAGCTGGTTTGTCCGCTGCGTGAGGGCCTAAGCCAGGAAAACGCCAAGAAGATCACTAAGGCCATCCGCGAGTCCTTCCCCAAGGGTGTCAAGGCCCTGATCCAGGGCGATGAGGTGCGCGTGTCCTCCAAGTCCCGCGATGACCTACAGGCAGTAATCGCCATGCTTAAGGAACTGGACATCGACGCCGCCCTACAGTTCACCAACTACCGCTAAGCCCCAGCGCTAAGGCCCTAACGTTAGGGGGCGACGGCGCGGCCATGGTCGTAAGGGTACGCAGTAAGCCCCAGCGCTAAGGCCCTAACGTTAGGGGCGACGGCGCGGCCATGGTCGTAAGGGTACGCAGTAAGGCCCTGGCACTCTCGTAAGGAGAAGCCAGGGCCTACTTTTGGGCTGTTTGCGCGGCCCGGGCTCCTCCCCCAGGCACAAACGTCAGTAACCGGCCATGTGCTCTAGGCGCGCAATGCGCTTATCCATGGGCGGGTGGGTGCTCATAGCCTGCCCCAGGTTCCCAAAGGGGTTAGCGATCATCATGGCCGACAGGTTCTCCACCTGCGGCTCACGCGGCATGGGGTAGTTGGGCACGCCGCCCGAAAGCTTCTTAAGCGCGCTAGCCAAAGCCAGCGGATCACCGGTGAGTGAGGCGCCGTCCTCGTCGGCGTCGTACTCACGTGTACGCGAAACCGCCAAGCGCACTAAACCAGCCGCCAGCGGCGCCAAAATAGCCATTACCAAGCCCATTGCGGCCGCCCCATTGTCGCGCTCATTACGGTTGCGCGAGCCGGCCCCAAAGTACATGAACATGGTGCCCACCGAGGAAATAATCCCCGCCATACCGGCGGCAATTGAGCCGGTGAGAATGTCACGGTTGTACACGTGGCTGAGCTCATGCCCCAGCACTCCACGCAGCTCACGGCGGTCAAGCAGGTTCAAAATACCCTCAGTGCAGCACACCGCCGCGTGCTGAGGGTTGCGCCCGGTAGCAAAAGCGTTAGGGCTCATGGTGGGGGCAATGTAGATGCGTGGCATGGGCTGGCCTGCAATTGAGGACAGCTCCTGCACAATCTCATACAGCTCCGGGGCCTGCTGGGGCGTCACCTCGTAGGCATCCATAGAGCGGATGGCCAGCTTGTCGCTGTTCCAGTAGCTGTAGGCAGTCTGGCCCACGGCGATCAGCGCGAACAGCGGCATGAAGATGAAATATCCCGATGCTCGCGCCAATACGTAACCGAAGGCGATCAAAATCGCCCACATCAGGCACAGCAGCCAAAAAGTTTTAATGCCGTTGTGATAGTGACGCTTCATGAAGGTAAGTCTAGGGGTTTAAGGGCCCCTAAAGTTACGCTAACAGGTGTGGTCAGGGGCCGGTTCGCGGCGGGCGTGAAGGGGACGCGGTTCACCCTCGCCGTTAGCCTCAGCAGCTTTTAGATCCGCACGCAGGTTCTTGGGCAGCGAGAAAGCAATGTTTTCTGTGGCCGTGCGTAGTTCCTCGACGTCGGTGAAGCCGTATTCCGCTAGCTTTTGCACCACTTCGCGCACCAAAATTTCGGGCACGGACGCCCCTGAGGTTAGCCCCACGCTCTGGGCCTGCTCTAGCCAGCTGGGATCGATTTCGCTGGCGTAATCCACCCGGTAGGCGGCCTTAGCGCCGGCTTCTAGGGCCACTTCCTTTAGGCGCACCGAGTTGGAGGAGTTACCTGAACCCACCACAATCACCACGTCAGCGCGCGGAGCCATCTGCTTGACGGCGGCCTGGCGGTTTTGGGTGGCGTAGCAAATGTCGTCGCTGGGCGGGTCAATCATGGCCGGGAAACGTTCACGCAGGCGACGCACGGTTTCCATGGTTTCATCCACGCTTAGGGTGGTTTGCGAAATCCACACTACCTTTTCAGGGTTACGCACCTGCACCTGGTCTACTTCTTCAGGGCCGTTAACTACCTGAATGTGCTCGGGGGCCTCACCTTGGGTGCCTTCCACCTCTTCGTGTCCGCTGTGGCCCACCAAGATGATGTCGTAGTCGCCCTTAGCGAAACGCACCGCCTGCTTGTGCACTTTGGTTACCAGCGGGCAGGTGGCGTCAATGGTGGCCAGGTGGCGGGCGGCGGCCTGCTCATGCACTGCCGGGGACACACCGTGGGCTGAGAACACTACGCGAGCGCCCGGGGGCACCTCATCAGTTTCGTTGACAAAAATGGCTCCGCGACGACTGAGCGCCTCCACCACGTACTTGTTGTGCACAATCTCTTTGCGCACGTAAATGGGGGCTCCGTAGTGGGCTAGGGCTTTCTCGACGGCGTCCACGGCGCGGTCAACGCCAGCGCAGTATCCGCGTGGGGCTGCCAACAGAAGTTTTTTGGGCGAAGCTGTGGTCATAGGTACAGGGTACCTGGCCTGTATTCATGGCACAGTGGTAGCCGTGACAAGTAGTAACCCGCCCCACGCCGTCGGCGTAAATTCGGGCGCCCCCAACGCAACTAGCCCGGCCGTAGCTAACCAGGCCGTAACTAGCCAGGCCTCCCCCAATGGCGGCGGACGCCAACTGGCCGCCCTGGCCCGCGACACCACTGCCGAAAACCCTTGGCCGCTGCGGTTGCTGGCGCAAAAAGTGGAGTCCTACATGTCCAAGATGACGCCGGTGTGGGTCAGCGGCCAGGTGGTGCAGTTCAACCCGCGTCGGGGTGCCTCTATGGCGTTTATGACCTTGCGCGACAGTGAAACTGAGGCCTCCATGACGGTAGCCACCTACGCCAAGGTGCTGGCCGCCATGGATTCGCCGTTGGAGGAAGGCAGCCAGGTGGTGCTGCACGCTAAACCCACCTACTGGCTCAAGCGCGGCTCCTTCCAGCTGGTGGCTGACGAGATCAGGCCGGTTGGTTTAGGTCAGTTACTAGCCCAAATTGAGCGCCTGCGCCGCGCCTTGGCTGTTGAGGGTCTATTTGACCCCTCCCGTAAGCGTCCGCTGCCCTTCTTGCCGCGTGTGGTGGGGCTGGTTTGTGGGCGGCAAGCTAAAGCTAAGGACGACGTCATTAACAACGCCCGCCTGCGTTGGCCCGCCACCCGCTTTGAAATCCGTGAGGTGGCTGTGCAGGGGGCCTACGCCGTCGCCGAAGTGTCCAGGGCTATTGCTGAGCTGGACCAAATCGAGCAAGTAGATGTGATTGTTGTGGCCCGAGGCGGCGGGGCGGTCGAGGACCTGCTGCCTTTTAGCGATGAGGCCCTGGTGCGTGCCGCTGCCGCCTGCCACACCCCGCTAGTCAGCGCTATTGGGCACGAAACCGACTGCCCGCTGCTGGATCTAGTGGCTGATTTTCGCGCTTCCACCCCCACCGACGCCGCCCGGCGGATCGTGCCCGACCTGCTTGAGGAGCTAGCCAGCCTGGAGACCACCGTGGCTGCGGCGCGCACCGCCTGGCAAGCCCGCCTGGAGCGTGAGCAGCAGGGCCTAGAGCAGCTGCGTTCACGCCCGGTGCTGAGCCAGCCCGACGCCGTCATTAATTTGCGTCAAGCAGAAGACCGCGAACTGACCCAGCGTATGCGCCGGGCGGTAGACCACCAACTGGCCCTTAGCCAAGCCCAGCTACACACTGATCTAGCTAAACTGCGCGCGCTTAGCCCCCAGTCAGTGCTTGACCGTGGATACGCGGTTTTACGCCAATCTAATGGCGATGTGGTCACTGAAGTAGACCAGCTCAAACGCGGCACCCTACTGGAAGCCATTGTGGCGCACGGGTCACTAATCGCGCAGGTGATGGGGACTAACCCCAAGCGGCTCGACTAACCCAAAATGAGACCAGACCCACCCAAAAGCACAACTTCATGACACAATCAGACTATGACCACACCCACATCTGCCCAACCGACCGAAGTTGACCAGCTCACTTATGAGCAGGCTCGCGCTGAGTTAGCTCAGGTAGTACGCCAACTTGAGGCCGGCGACGCCCCTCTGGAGCAATCTTTGGCCATGTGGGAACGTGGTGAGGCTCTGGCCACGCACTGCCAAAACTGGTTAGACCAGGCCCGAGCCCGCCTAGAAGCAGCCACCCAAAGCGATCAGAGCTGATTTCAAGCACTGCAGCTACAAATCGAAGGAACCTTAATGAGCGAACCGCGCGTATTAGTTATTGGTGAGGCTCTTGTCGACGTCGTCGTCGGCTTGGACGCTACCACTAAGGAAATCCCGGGAGGATCCCCGGCGAACGTAGCCCTGGGGCTAGCACGCCTAGGCCGCCAAGCCGAGCTGGTGTGCTGGATCGGCAAGGACGCACGCGGCGAGCTAGTCCGCAAGCACCTTGAATCTAACGGTGTTGCCCTAGTTGAGGGCTCTGACGGGGCTGAGGCCACCTCCACCGCTGTTGCCGTTATTGGCGAAGACGGCGCCGCCACCTACCGCTTTGACCTGGACTGGAACCCGCCCACGCCGGCTCCCTCCAAGAATGTGCCACTGGCGGTGCACACTGGTTCTATCGGCGCGATTATGGAGCCGGGGCGCCTAACCGTGCAGGCCGTTCTGGCAGCTTACCGCCAGACCTCCACCATCACTTACGACCCCAATGTACGCCCCCAGCTAATGGGCACCCCCGGTGACGCCCGCCCGCTGGTAGAGCGCCTAATCGCCGCCTCAGACGTAGTTAAGTGCTCCGACGAGGACTTGGAGTGGCTAACTAGTGGCGCTGACCAGGAAGAAACCCTGCGTTCCTGGCTGGAGCTAGGCCCGGCTATTGCGGTGGTCACCCGTGGCCCCGAGGGCGCCCTGGCGCTAACTTCTTCCGGCCTACGTCTAGAAGTACCCTCCCAGCCGGCCGTAGTAGCAGACACGGTAGGTGCCGGCGACTCCTTCATGGGCGGCATTATCGACGGCCTGTGGACTGAAGGCCTGCTGGGCGCCGAAAACCGCGAGGCGCTACACAACATCAGCGAAGAAGCCCTACGTCGCGTAATCGCCCACGCCATTGCGATTGCCGCCATCACCGTTTCGCGCCCGGGCGCTAACCCGCCTACCCGCGCTGAGCTAGAGGCCGCTGCTGCCGCAGTAGAGGCAGAAGAGGTTGTAACTCACGAAGATGCAGCCGCAGCAACCGCGCCGGAAGCTGATGCAGCCGCACCCGAAGGCGCAGCCAAAGAGGCTAAGCACGAGTGCTGCGGAAACTGCTAAGGCACGGCATAAACGCGATTAGGGCCGTTTAGAGGCTAATCGGATCGGGGGTGGCCTACCAGCCACCCCCGCCTTATGTCCAAACCAGCCCGCTAAATACCCAAATCCCCATAACCGCCTACAAAAAAGACCCCCAGCCCCCACAAATGTAAGGTCAAAATTGTTTGCCCAAATCGTAATGACGCTACTGGCTCTGGTTGACTGCGCAGCAGTGGTCTACGTTCTGTTTACCGGTAAACGCAGTTTTTATGACCGCATGATTTACACGCTGATCATATTCTTGCTTCCCTTTGCCGGCGCGGCTTTTGCCGCCTATAAGCACTATTACTGGCTTAAAGAGCACTAAAACTGGCTCCTGCCAGGCCCTCTAGCTACCCGGCCGGGACAGCTTTAAGCACACCAGCTACCCGGCCATGTAAGGCGAGCTACTTACCCATGCGGCGCTCGCGGTGGGCATAGTCGCGTAGCGCGCGCAGGAAATCGATGTGCCTAAAGGCCGGCCAGTTAACCTCGCAAAAATAGTATTCCGAGTGCACTGACTGCCACAGCAGGAAGCCCGAAAGGCGCTGCTCGCCCGAGGTGCGGATCAGCAGATCCGGGTCGGGCTGGCCCTTGGTGTACAGGTGCTCAGCAATGTCGTGCACAGACAGACTGCGGGCCACTTCTTCTAGGGTTCGTCCCTGGGCGGCGGCCTCAGCTAGGGCGTCACGCACCGCCTGGGCAATTTCTTCACGCCCGCCGTAGCCCACGGCCACATTAACTTCCATGCCTTCAATGGCACTGGTGGACTCTACTGCCGCCAGTAGCCGCTGGGCCACCGGTTGGGGTAGTAATTCCACGCTGCCCACAATGCGCAGTCGCCAACGCCTGGCACTGGCCAGGTTTTCGACGGCGCTAGCAATAATGTCTAGCAGCGGCGCTAGTTCCTGCGGGTCACGTGAGAGGTTATCGGTGCTCAGCAGCCAGAGGGTGACGATTTCAACCCCGGCGTTTTCGGCCCAACCTAAAAATTCGGCGATTTTATCTGCCCCGCGCCGGTGTCCGTGAGCGGCGCCTACCCCTAGGGATTTAGCCCAGCGGCGGTTGCCGTCGAGGATCACACCTACGTGCGCGGGAACTTTGGAGCGATCAAGCTGCGCCAACAACCGGCGTTCGTAAACGTCATAGAGCAGGTTGTCGCCAGCCATTTTCAGCTCCTTGCATACAGGTACAGGCCGATCTGCTTTTACGGCCATGCTATATACGGTAGCGCCTAATCACGCCTTGTGGTGTTCGCTTTATCAAATAGCTACCTACGCAAGCGTAACTTACGGTAGCGTAGCTTTTGTTCCTAACAAGCTACTGGGAGGTTCATATGGCGGCCGCCAAAGCACTCTCGCTTTCTAGTGACTCACTCGCCTCGGCCGGTGAGGCCCTTAAATTAATCAAACCTAAGCTGCGCGGCTGGATTCACGCCATTACTGCGCCGTTGGCTTTGGCTGCCTGCATTGTGCTGACGGTTTTAGCCCCCACGACCACTTTAAAAATTGGCAGCGCCGTGTATTTGGCCTGTTCACTGCTGCTTTTCGCCAACTCTGGGGTGTACCACATCTCTAACGGACATTTCCCAGCTAAGGTTTCTCAGCTGCTGCGCCGCATTGACCACGCCAATATTTACCTACTAATTGCCGGCACCTACACTCCCCTGGCTTTGGCGTTAATGACGCCGGATCACCAGCGTCTAGTGCTGGGCATTATCTGGACGGGCGCCGTGATTGGCATGGTGGCTAATGTGTGCTGGATTACCGCACCGCGTTGGTTGTTCACGATTTTGTATGTGGTGCTGGGCTGGGTGGCTGTGTGGTTCATTCCCGAGCTTTACCGCGCCGGTGGGGCGGCGATTGTCGTTTTGATTGCTGCTGGCGGCGTAATTTATACGCTTGGCGCAGTGGTTTATGCGCTTAAAAAACCCGACCCTTTGCCGCGCTGGTTTGGGTTTCACGAGATTTTCCATGCCTGCACTGTGGCCGCCTGGGTGTGCCAGTGTATCGCCTGCTACATGGCTGTATTGGGCTAAACTGGGCTTTTAAGGTGGCAATTTAGGAGAAAACATGAGTGAAGACAACCGTACTTGGCTGACCCAGGAAGCTTTTGACCGTCTAAGCGAGGAGCTTGAGCGCCGTCGTACCACTGAGCGCAAAGAAATCGCTCGCCGCATTGAGCTAGCCCGCCAGGAGGGTGACCTGCGCGAAAATGCTGGCTACCACGCCGCCCGTGAAGAGGCCGCCCTTAACGAGACCCGCATTAAGGTGCTTGAGGGGATGCTGGAAAACGCTGAGGTGGGTCAGGCTAGCTCTGACGGCACCGTCACTAAGGGCGCCCTGATTACCGCCATTATTGCCGGTAAAGAGCAGGTTTTCGTGCTGGGTAACCAGGAGATTGCGGCTGATGTTCCCGACGGCGCCCGCGTCTTCTCCCCCGAGGCTCCGCTAGGTAAGGCGCTGATGGGACACAAGGCTGGCGAGACTGTCAGCTACAAGGCCCCTAACGGCCGCGTTTTGCAGGCCGAGATCAAGTCTGTACAGCAGCTATGAGTTACGCCGCTGAGACGCGGGCGGCTGGGCCTGAGCAAAATTGGTTGCCGCTCTCTGACGGTACTTATCTCGACGACGACGCCGCTGGCGCCTTGCCGGCCACTATCGCCGGTCACAGCCAGGCGCTGTTGGAGCGTCTAGAGCTTCACCCAGTTTTAGCTAGCCGCGCCGATGACCCGCTACCTGCTGGGGCCGAGGTTATTTACCTGGCTGCCGGCTGTTTTTGGGGCGTGGAGCGTATTTTCTGGAACCAGCCCGGGGTGTTAGCCACCGCCGTGGGCTATATGGGTGGAGGCAACCACAACCCCACCTACCGTGAGGTGTGCACTGGTCAGACTGGTCACGCGGAGACTGTGGCCGTGGTTTATGACCCGGCTGTAGCGGGCGTGGGTGGGCAGAATCTGTTGCGGGTTTTCTTTGAAAACCACGACTCTACCCAGGCTAACCGCCATGGCAATGATGTGGGCACCCAGTATCGCAGCGCGATTTGGGTTACCACGCCCCAGCAAGCGCAGGCCGCTGCGGCGCTACGCCAGGCTTTCCAGGGCGAGCTAGACAAGCTTGGTGACGGGCGCGTTTGCCAAACCACTATTGGCGACGCCGCCGCGCTGGAATCTGGCCAGGGCGGGCCGTTTTATGTGGCCGAGGAGTACCACCAGGCTTATTTGCACAAGAACCCTGGCGGCTACTGTAACCATGGTCCTAACGGCATTACCTGCCCGATGGGCATCGCTAACCTGCCGGCCCAAACTGATGTTTTGCCGCCCGAGCTAACCTAAAACCTGGCGCAAAACTAGCAAAAGCATAAAGCAGCCAAAGCCGCAAAGCAGTAAAGCTGCTGGGCTTAAGGGCCAAAACTTGAATCTGGCCCAAACCAAACTAGACAGGGGGGCGCCCGCCGCACGGCGGGCGCCCCCCTTTTCTAAGCTGCCAGCTTGCCCAGAGCAGGCGCCCTCATAGCGCGAGGGCGCACAGCAGGCTATCAACCGTTAAGACGGTATTAGCCACAGGCGTATTTAGGGAGAAATCACGATGGCCACAATCTCTAACGCAACACTAGCCTTTTATGTAAGCGATGTTTTATTCAGGAGGCAATAGTATGTGGCAAGGTATCGCAGCAATAATTATGGGCCCTCTCATCATTTATTCATGGTGGGTGCAGACCTACACTGATTCGTGGGTGGCAGACTTATGGAGAGGCATTTCACGCGAGCGTATGACCAAAAACATGGCGGCAGTAACCTATCCCTGCATCGGCCTCATATCTACCGTAGGTGGAATCGGCATGCTCTCCGAAAGGTTTGGAGCCCCCGGATTCGTTTGGTTTCCTTTATCGTCCATTGCACTGTTATTTCTTTTTATTGGCTTCGTATATATTCTGCCGTTTCCGTTACCTCGCTTCGCTGATTCGCGTTACCAGTTCATGAAACGTAATGGTCTGCTTGACGACAATGGTGATCCGCTGCCTGATGAAGAGGTGGAACGTATTCTCGCCCAACGCGAAGAAAACGAATAACTTTTGTTGCCAGGCTCCCAGGATTGGAATCTGTTACCTAGTCACAACATTGTGATTTCTTAACCTAAGCCACAGGTCAGGGTAATATCTGCCTTAGTATCTGACCCCGACGACAGCTGTAAGCCAATGATTGACCCCCAGCGCCCCAGCTCCCACCACAACGCCACCCAGGCCACCTCTCTGCGCGAAAGCAAGCTAAACACGCTTGGTAACACCCACGCTAGCTTGTATACGCCCTGGGGCTCAGCCTGGCGCGTGTCGCTGGTGACTTTCGCGGTGCTGGGTATCTTTGCCATGGTTGGGGGCATTCTTTTCTACGCCCACCAAGCCTCCCAGCAAAGCCAGCCGGGCGCCGTCGTCGTTACCACCACCCAAACCCAGAGCCCCGAAAGCACCCCCAGCCCCACTCAGACCATCACGCCACTACCTAGCACTGCGCCGCTGCCCACCAGCAAGCCGCTAGGGACCGCCACACCCACGCCGCTATCCTCACCCCGCCCCGAGCCCTCCACTGGCTTGAACCTGCCCAACTTGACCACCATCTCCCCCACTGAGGCACCCCCCACCCCTGCCGCAGACAACTCAAGTGCAAACAACTCCAGTTCAGATGTGGTTTTAACGGCCTGGCAATGCTCTAGCTCGCGCAAGCTGGTATTTCGCGCCAGCAATGGCTGGGACCGCAACAAGGCCATCGAAGTTGCCCGCAGCGAAAGCTGCGCCCGCTGGGAATAGCCGCCGCCCCAGCCGCGAGCGCAGACCCAAGCACAGAGCGTGAACGCAGGCGCAGGACGCGAACATGAGCGCAGGCCCAAGCGCCGCCCGGGGCGCCAAAAAACACGAGTGCCTGGCTGCATAGAATCGCAACCAGGCACTCGCTACGCCGTTGGACTAAACCGCAGGCGGGAAAAAGCTAGCAGGAAGCTATCAAGCCACCTCAACCTCAACGCCACTGACGTCAGCGGTAGCCAACTCAACCTTAGGCTCCTTGGTAACCAGCTTGTGGATACCCCAAATCGCCAAGAACACCGGCAAACCAATGTAGCTAGAAGCAATCTGGAACAGCTGGCCCCTAAACAGAGCCTCATAGTTCTGACCCACCAGCACAATCAGGCACATAGCAAAAGCCAGCATCGGGCCAAACGGGAACAGCGGAGCCTTATAAGGCAGTTTCGCCAAGTCATTGCCCTGCAGCACATAGGCCCTGCGGAAACGCATGTGGCACCAGGAAATACCCAGCCACACAATGAAGCCTGAAAGACCAGATACGTTAAGCAGCCAAGTGTAGGCAGCGCCCTCACCCACAATAGCGGTCACGAAACCAACCGCACCCACAGCAGCCGTAACCGCCATAGCGTAGATCGGCACGCCGCGCCGGTTAACCCGGGAGAACAGCTTGGGGGCGTGACCATCAAGGGCCATCGAGTGCAGCATACGGGTAGAGGCATACAGGCCAGAGTTACCGGCAGACAAAATCGCAGTCAAAATAACCGCATTCATCACCGCAGCCGCGCCGGCCACACCAGCCCGCTCAAACACCAAGGTGAAAGGCGAGTAAGCCACATCAGTCTCACCGTTACGCAGCAAGTTGGGGTCGGTGTAAGGAATCAGGAAACCAATAACCGAAATAGCACCCACGTAGAACAGCATGATCCGCCAGAACACACTCTTAATAGCCCGGGGCACATCCCTGCGGGGGTTACGCGACTCACCCGCAGCCACACCAACCAGCTCAGTACCCTGGAAAGAGAAACCAGCGATCATAAACACTGACACAATCGAGAGCCAGCCGCCGTGGAAGGGGGCCTCACCCTTAGTCCAGTTGCTAAAACCAGGCGAGTTACCACCCATAATCCCCAGGATCATGGCCACGCCGGCCACCAAAAACACCAGCACGGTAATCACCTTGATAGTGGCAAACCAGAATTCACCCTCACCATAGGCGCGTGCAGAGAGCGCATTAAGACCAGTTAGCAGCGCCAAGAACACTGCCGCCCACACCCAGTGGGGCACATCAGGCAGCCAGTAGCTCATCACAATACCGGCTGCTACCAGCTCAGCGGCCACCGTAATAGCCCAGTTAAACCAGTAGTTCCAGCCCATGGCAAAACCAAAGGAAGGGCTAACAAAACGCGTGGCGTAAGTCTGGAAAGAACCAGAAACGGGCATGTGCGCAGTCATTTCGCCCAGTGACTGCATCAGCAACAGCACCATTAAACCAATTACCGAATAGGCCACCAGGGCGCCGCCCGGGCCTGCGGTAGAAACGGTTGCGCCGGAGGCCACAAACAGGCCGGTTCCAATTGCGCCACCGATAGCAATCATCTGCATGTGGCGGGCGGACAGGCCACGCTTAAGGTCAGTTCCTGGATTGTCGTGTTCAGACACCTTAGCGTCACCACCTAGTGATGCGCTCGCGGCAGTTTCAGGCTCCTCCCCTGCTGCAGATAGCTCGGGAGTAGTTAAAGCGGACATGTTCACCTCCGTTAAAGTTACTTAAATTGCCAAAGCGGCAATGGAGGTAAACATAGCAGAGTGACTGCAACTTTATAAACGGTATCTCATATTTTAATGGTGTGATTACGACGACGGGGCGCCCCCGTTTGTCTGGAAGCGCCCCGCTTTGGCTTTATTGCTGGGACTTAATAAGACTTAAGCCCCAACCCACTTAGCCGATGTGGAAATAAGTTTCCACCAAATCTTCAACTAGCACCCGTGCTGTGGCGATATCTTCACGCAAGTTCTCGTCTCCTAGGCCTTCTAGGTAAGCCACCCAGGCGTCGATGAGCTTAGGCGGAAAGACCCCTTCAGCCTCGTAAAGGGCGCGCTGAGCCTGTAGACGCTGGGCGGATTCGTAGCAGGAGGCGGGCAGTTGCTCTAGGTTTTCGAGCTTAGAAGCGTCCCCTGAGACATATCGCTCATTGGCATATTCAAGCATTCCCGACTCAGTTAGGCCCACTCGCGCAGCCACAACAATTGCCGCTAGTAGCAGGTGGATGGCGGCTGAGCCGTCAGGTGAGCGCATTTCCACGGTTTGCAGGTCATTGGGAACCTGACCAACTGCGGGCTCATTGGGGTTGGCGTCGCGGAACATGCGGTCATCAAGGTTGTTCCAGCCCAGCGGCACACGCACCAGCACTGAACGGTTGCGGTCACCCCAGCAGATGGCGGTGGGGGCTTCCTGGTGGGGCACTAGGCGCAGGAAGGAGGTGGGCACGGTATTCCCAAAGGCGGTGATGGAGGCGGCCAGGGTCAGGTAGCCACCGATCACCTTGCGGGCTAGCTCAGTTAGGCCGGCGCCCTGGCTAAATAGGTTGTTGCCTTGCGGGTCTACCAGGCGGGTGTGGAAGTGCATGCCTGAGCCGGCTTGGCCGACGGCGATCTTTGGCGAGTAGGACACCTCAATGCCGTGGCGGTGGGCTACTTCACGCACTACCCACTTGGCTAGGGTCATTTGGTCGGCGGCGTCGCAGGCATCTACCGGCAGGAATTCGATTTCCTGCTGGATCATTTGGCGTCCGTCGGCAACAAAGTTACCCACCTCGGCGTGGGCGTATTTAACTGCGCAACCCATTTGGGTCAGGTATTTGAGGGCTTCGGTGCGCACGTCGGCGAACTTAGAGAAGGGGGCAGCTTCGTGGTAACCGCGCTGCTCTTCTACCGGGAATAGGGTCTCGACGTCGGAGAACAGGTAGTACTCCAGCTCACCTAGGGCCTGCAGGCGGTTGCCGGTGGCTGCTTCGAGGGCGGTTTGGGCGCGGCGCAGCACGTGCTGAGGTGAGCTGACCAGGGGGTTGCCTGCGACGTCGTAGAAGTAGCACAAAAAGTCGATGGTGGGCTCAGCAGCGAAGGGGTTCATGAAGGCACTACGCAGCTGGGGCACCACATATAGGTCTGATGAGGTGGCGTCAACAAAGTTAAACAGGGAGGAGCCGTCCACCCGCTCCCCCATGGTTAGGATCCGGTCTAGGTGGGCTACGGACTGGATGGCGAAGTTTAGGACCTTTAGGCGCCCGTCGCCGCCAATGTAGCGCAGTTCTAGGGCGTGAATATCATTGTCAATGATGTAGCTGATGATGTCCGCTTTGGTGAACTCGGCGGGTAGCTTCCCCAAGGCGCGTACCAACGGGTTGGGGCTCAGGGTGATTTGGTCGTTTGAAAGCATTACAACTCCTCTTCGAGCGCTTAGGCGTTTAGTCCTATTTTTACAGAAAGTTGGCTACACCGGTAGTCGTTTTTTTTCAGGGAGACTTATCCCCATAGCTACCGTTAAGTCACAGGTCATAGCCTAGTCCAAAGGCTTAGTTTTCAGACATCTCTAACGATTAGCGTTTAGACTGGTTGAAAACTCATACCTGGAGGCGATTATGTGGCGCAAGGCTATACACATTCTGGCGGTAACAGCTTTAGTGGTTACCGGCCTAGGTCTGCCCACAGCCGCTTGGCCCACCGCAAGCGCAGCAGACGAACCCTACATAGCTGAGATGTTTGTGGTCCTAAACAACAACAAGATGCAGGACTACATTATGGTGGTTGACCCCAGCAACAACCTGACTAAAGCTCAGTGTGAGAGCTTCAAGGGCACCACCAAAGACAAGACGCTTACCACCCAGTTTGAACAAAAAGATAAGGGTGCCACCTGCTCTATTTTGCAGACTTTCACCAGCTATAAGGCCTCTTCGCAGTTCTCACGGCAAAACGGCAAGACCACTGTCACCGTTGACCCGCAGGCCACCATCAATGTTTCCGCTAAGCCCCTGGGGATCTCCTCAGCTACTTTTAGGGCTCTGATTGTGGGCGTTGAAGGCAAGGTGGTTAGCGCCCCGGGCAACGTCAAGCTTCAATACGAGGTTTTTAACAAGCGTAATTTGCACATGGCTTACTGGCGTAACCCCTCTGCTGCAGTGACCATGGAATTTACTTTGACCTCGGATGATGGCACCCAAAAGCAGGATCCTTTCTCTCTGCTGCCTGACAATAAAACTGCTAGCCCGTCGCAGAGCCCTTCAAGCGACCCTTCCGCTAGTGGTTCGCCCACTTCTAATGCGAATCCTTTAGATACTGCTGCCCCTACGCAAAGTGCGGCGGCGGCCAGCTCTGAGGGTGAGGACGGCTCTAACACCACTGCCCTGTATGCCGCCTTGGGGGTAGGCATTGTGGTGCTGTTGGCGCTGCTGGCGCTGATCGTGATGGTTTTGCGTAAGCCCCGTAAGGGCGCTAAGTCTTCGGGGTCTTATCCCAACAACACCAGTGGGTATGTGCCCACGATGGCTAGCGGGCAGATTAATACTTCCGGCCCGCTTCAGGGCACTCAGGGGATCCAGGGCACTCAGGGCACTAGTGCCGCTTCGGCTGCTTATGCCAGCTCGACGACGTCGGCGGCTTATCCACAGTCTGCGGCTTCTGCAGCCTCGGTTCCCGCACAGTCCGCGCCCAGCTCTGGCTATCCCCACAGTGCGGCCTCTTCTAACTATCCGCAGTCTGCAGCGTCGGGCTATGCCCCCTCGGCGGCGTCGGCCCCTTACGCCCCCAGCGCACCCCAAGGCTACGGGCAGAGCACCGCTCCCCAAGGCTATGGGCAGCAGGCCACGCAAGGCTACGGGCAAGCCCAGAACTACGGCCAGGCACCTCAAAACTATGGCCAGCAGGCCGGGCAGGGCTACGGGCAAAGCGCTGAGCAGTCGGTGTTCCCGGGCTATGCGCAGGAAACCACCATGGCGCCCACCTCACGCTACGCACAAGACACCGCTGCGGTCTCAACCCAGGCCCCTTCGCAAGAGACGGTTCAGGCACCCACCTCGCAGGCCTTACAAGAAACCGTGCAGGCGCCCACCGCGCAACCTTCGCAAGAGACGGTTCAAGCCCCAACTCAAGACTATGACCCTGCCGCTACCCAGATTTATGACGCGGATAGCGAGCCCAACCAACAGCCCTCCACCGGCTGGAATAACCAGCCTTATGGCGGCTAATTAGGAGATAAGTTATGAATACTGCCGTACGTAAACGCTTTTTCACTCGTTTTGTAGCTGCTGCGCTACTGGTCACGGGGGCCACAGGGGCCGGCACTCTGGCGCCGTCGGCACTAGCTGCACCTAGCGAGGCGAAAGTGCAAGAGTCGGTGGTATTTACCAAAGCTGGGCAGATTATGTACACGGTTAGCATCGCCGATTACACCCAGACGCTAACCACCCAAAGCTGCACTGACACGCTAGAAAGCGCCATGCCGAAAACTGAGGCAAAAATTAACCCAGTTTTTAAAGAAAACGAGGGTTATAACTACTGCTCGGGCACGGCCACCTACGGCGCGCAGGCGGGGCATGAGTTTTATTCGCTCAACGGTGACAAGCTAACCGGCCATAACCGCGTTGACGCGCTGCTTGTTGCCCTAAAACCGCTTAAAGTTAGCTCCATTAACAGCAATGTCAGCGTGCATGATGCCACGGTTACTTCCGCTAGCGACGGCGTCAAAGTGAATCAGTCTGGCGGCGAGGGCAAGGGCTACTTCATGCAGTGGCGCAATTCCACTCACCAAAACACCTTTACCGCGACCGTAAGCAGCCCGAGCTCTACTAGCACTTCAGGTGGTTCAAGCTGGCTGGCTGGCGGTTCGCAGGGAGGTTCTGGTAGCGCTGACGGTTCTGGCTCGCAAAGCGCAGCTCCCGACGGCGCTAAGCCCACTGCCGGCGCCACTAGTGCGGCTCCTACGCCAGGGGCTAGTGGCTCAGCCACCGGTTCTGCCAGTGCCACCAGCTCTGCCAAGGCTACTGACTACCGCGCGACTATAGCTGGCGCCGAAAAATCGCAGGTGGCCGCCGCCAAGCAGGGTAATAGCGGGATAGTTACCGCCCTGTGGGTGGTTGGCGCCCTGGTGGTAGCCAGTGCCGCTGGCCTGGGCTTTTTGCTGCTAAAGCGCCGTAAGCAGGAAGCTGCGGGCACTGAGGCCAGCGAGGCCTAAAAACTGACGCAGTGCCGGCCAGCCCAAGCGGCTAGGGCGGCGTCGTACCCTAATAAGCCGCATTAGAATGGCACTGCCCGGCACTGCCCACTAAGTTTCAAGGAGGAAAAATGCACCACATCGCTGCACGCTTCAAGCATGCTGGCGTGTTTGTGGCATTAACCGCACCATTCTTGACTCTTAGTGTGGCCTCGCCGGCTATGGCTGCTACCCCTTTAGCCGCCACTCCCCTGAGCGCTGCCCCTGGGACCACTCCCCTGAGCGCTGTCCCTTTCGCCGCCGATTCCGCCAGCGACGACAATATTTGGCTCACTATCGCCATTGTCGCGGTTGGTATAGCCCTGATGTCTTGCATCGCATTAGCGCTGACAGTTGCAAAAACACGCCGTAATCGCGCCAAGCTAGCTCAACCCTTGGGGGCGCCTGTTTTTCCGCAGATGCCCTCTGCGCCGTCGGCCCCTGTGCTCGGCGCGCCAGGTTTCCCGCAGCCGGGGGTCTCTGCGCCGTCGGCCCCCGCACTCGGTTACCGCCCCTACATTGCCCCGACGCCGTCACTGGCCCCTACAGTCCCAGGTGGGCTGCCGCTTACTGCACAGCCGGTTAACGAGGTTTATCCGCAGCGTTATGGGATGCCCAGCCAGCCCGATTCGGGAGATTTGGCTACGCTTTCGCACCCGAATCAGAATGTCCAGCTGGCCCACGAACTAGCCACCCCGGAAGGTAACCAGACTCGCCTAGTTTCTACCGACGGCGTCGCCCACGCTTACCCAGCAGAAGAGCCAGCCTGGCAAATGCCGCCTTCAGGCTCCAGCGATTAAAGGAGCAAGCATTGAAACGCGCACTAGCAATCTTATTGACCTTTATTACCTTGGCTACTGGAGCCCTATTTGCTCCTGCCGCTACGGCTGACGTAAACGCTGAGACTACGCTACTATTTAGACTTAATTCTGATGGCTCTATTGATGAATTTATTACAGTCTCCAGCACTAATAACACAGTTAACGCAACCAAATGCAACTACAGCAACGAATATGCGGCAAAGTTTAGCCAAGTAGACAACAAGAATCAGTGTATTTTTAGCAAGCATTACAATCCATATTACTACATTTTAACTTTGTCAGTAATCAGACTAGACGATCATCTGGAATTCAGATTCGAAAATAGACTCTTTGAAATCGAAAACGACATTTCAGATATATTGAACATCAGTCCTTACGATTTGAACATTACTTCTACCACAGTAGCAGTACCAGCCAATGCAACTGTTACCGCCCAAACGCTTTCACCTATTGAAGACCGGGATGAAAAGTTTATTTATTACACTTGGGAAGGACATGATTCCTTTAATGAAAAAGCAAGTGTAAGGGGAACTTTACCGCTTCCTGAAGTAACCAGCACGCCAACTAGCAAGCCTAGCCATACACCCGCGCCTGTTTTCACAGCTACCCCTTCGGCTGAACCAAGCGACAGCAACCTAGCCGACGCCACCCCTACTGCGAGCGGTTCTATCAACACTTTCAGCCCGCAAACTGCCGCTACACCAAAGGGTTTTCAAAGCCTTAACGATATGCTTCGCTGGTTTTTATTAATTGTCTCTGTGGTCTGCATAGTCATAATTGCGGGGATTTTCTTGCTAGCTCAGATAAGTAAAAACTCTACTTCATATATGCCACTTCCTGCCGCTACACTCTATGGTGATCAAAGTAGTTCTAGCGCGCAGCCACAGACCTATCAGAGCCATTCAAACCAATTGCAAAGCTATACAGACAATCAGACTTCTACACAGCCGAACCCTTCAAAGGCGCAAGCCCGAGCCAATCAGCCACCCTGGCAAGGACAGCCAGACTGACTTGAATTCCACCCACAAGCTTTAGCAATTACTTGTTTAAGGAG
>ERZ773051.837-NODE-837-length-18840-cov-2.322065_pt1 | contig 18840 bp, 20 predicted proteins | sample MGYA00580631_ERZ773051 | MGnify/ENA primary metagenome ERZ773051 (study PRJEB29015, sample SAMEA2738137) | human oral metagenome | biome: human oral; feature: human-associated habitat; material: saliva | place: China | collected 2204 ... | reverse complement strand
GTAAGGCATTACACTTGACAAGATAACTGATTAGGTGTATACTTATAGTAAAGAAAAACAAAAAGGACTAAAATATTATGCGTAAAGTTTATTACAAATACATGGACGACAATGAACGTACAGTAAGCGTACGACGAGAGATTACATTTGCAAAAGGCTACGTTTACAAAGTAGACAACGAAGGCAATGTAACAACGACACAACATGACATGACACTCGCGCTCGTAGAGAGTCAGAGGTAAAACGTCGCTACGCTCATTATTGCGAGGAAAACGGATACGACGGTTTTAAGGTTTTGGACATTGAATATAAAAAGCTTACCTCGAATATTCCTATGACAGTATTTATGAAAGGGTTAGATTATGACAGCTAAGAAAAAAACAAGCATCAGCAGTGACCGTGGGTATATCACACGGCGTGTAAATCAGCTCTCGAAGATGGGTGCAAAAGACGAAGAGATTAAAGCTGTCTTAGGTACTAATACTCTCTCTAGTAAAGAAATGGATACAAAGACAGTACGACGCGTAGCGAGTAAGCTTAAGACGAAAGCTTATGCGTCTAACGATCTCGCAGTCAATCCACACACGGGCGGTATTTATCGTGAGTCGACAACGAAAAAGCTTCAGCTATTCCGACAAATGGACACGACCATTGAGGGTGGCGGTCGAGCTGATGGCGTGGCAATGGGTAAAGATTGGGCAAGCGAACAAAAAAGCAAGTTTAGCAGATTGAATGAAACGCAAGTCCGCAAAATGAAAACGGGCTACGCAAAAGACAAAAAGAACCAGTATATCAGCGCTCTCGAATCTCGCTACAAAGTAATGAAAAAGGCGGGCGCAACACCTGAGCAATTAAAAAACGCACGTGCCGCGATTCGTAGCGTCCGTCTTCTCAGTCCTACAAAGTTTGTCGATAGTTTGAAAGACCCTTCAACTCGCATGCAATGGAACATTAAAAACCTTCGAGAATGGTTTTACGACTCAGACGGTAAAAAAGTCGAAATGAGTGACAGCACTAAAGTAAGCGAAATAGACAGCTCCTTTGATGATGTACGAGGTGCATCTAAGGTCGCTTACAATCGCTCAGCTCGACACCACAAAAAATAACAAATAAAGAAAGCGATACTTTATTATGAATACCACGAATAATAAAAAGAACCGCACTGACCGCACTTTTTATGCGGCAGTTGCGGACATGACTAACGAAAACGCGGAAAGCGTTACACTAAATAGCATTACGTTTAAACGTTGTCTCACTACTACTGCTACGACGTTTGACAACATCGGCGCATTTTTGAAAGCCTGGGCAGGTCAAGGGCTTAACGATACAAACACAGTACACACGCTCTTTTTTCCGAATCTTGTTGAGGTCGCTGATACGCTCTTAGCGTACTTTATCGAAAACGGTATTAAATACGATAACCAAATCGGTCTTGAGTTTTACGAGTTGCGCTTTTACGTGAATGATTACCGCTTTGAGATTAAAGACTTTAAAAAAGTTTTTGATGGTGATGTTAACGCTATGCGTGAGACCTTTAAGCTCTCAGGTAGCGACATTGATGTTTTTTGTAAAGCGGTTGAAGAATATTTCGTCGCTGGCAAATACGTTCGTTTTACTAATGCTTCTCAAGCTTTGTATGAGTTTAAGCAAATTATGAAACAACAGGGCTACGCATTTGATAGCTACTTTCCACAATTGGCAGACGATATCGATTCTCTTTGTCGTGAAGTAGATAAATCTGGTTGGAATTACGTCGTTCCGAAATACGTTGATAAAGACATTAAAGGTGAAATTAATGTTTTTGACATTAATAGCATGTACGCGTTTATTCAAAAATCGGCGGTGCTTCCTTATGGTAAGCCTGTTGAAATTAATACAACGTGGCCTAAAGCTCCTTTAGAATCTCAAGTATCTTTTGTCTCTTTTGAATGTGAATTTGAATTAAAAGACGGATTTTTCCCTTTTGCTAAAACGGTAAATAGTATGTACAGCGACGGACATTTGACTTACGAAACTAAAGGACGCTCTACGTTTTGCATGACGTGGACTGAGTATCAGCTTTTTCTTAAAAGCTATGATGTCGTGGATTTTGTCTTTCTTAAACAGGTGACGTTTGCAGGTGCTCGCGGTTTGTTTGATACATACGTTAATAAATATTACGCTGAAAAACAAGAAGCATCTACTCCTTTTAGTCGTCAACACGCTAAGGCTATGCTAGTGAGTCTTTACGGTAAGTTCGGCGCTAAAACTCGCTTAACGAATCGAGATCCACGCATTGATGAAATGACAGGTCGTGTGGTGTATGAAAAAGGGCGTGATACATTTGTCAAAGCTATCTATGCGCCTATGACAGCGGCTATCGCGTCGATAGCTCGTACTTATATTGTATCGGTGGCTCTTATGCATCGTGATAATTTCGTTTATAGTGATACGGACGCTGTACATTTGACGACTAAAAATGTGAAATTTGAGGTCGACTCAAAAAAACTCGGTGCTTTTGATCTCGAAGTCACAGGTACACGCTTTAAATACATCCGTCAAAAATGTTATGCGATTGAAAAAACAGACGGCTCTTTACATGTTAAGGTAGCGGGTATGACAGACGCAGTTAAAAAGCAAGTAACCTTTGAAAATTTCAAAGTTGGGCAAAAGTTCGACGGTCTCAAAAAAATGATTGGACGTCGTGGGGGTATGTCTATCGTCACAACAACATTTGAAATTAAGGCAATTGACGATTTTGACTATTGACAATTTTTTAAAGTTTTGCTATAATAATGATGTGAGGTTAAGTGGTATTACCTCACAGAGTATCGCTGAAATCGGGGCGTTAGTAGTGCAACGCTCTTTTTTTGTACTGTTTTTAGTGGTACGCGTTAGAGTTACAGCACTACTCAGGCTATCGGGGGCGTTTATAAAAAACGCTCTTTTTTTGTGTCCTTACGCTTGACGTATTTGTTCTTATGTGTTATTATAATAGTACAGAGGTAGGCAAGGTAGAGCGTCTATCTCACAAAATTACACGAGTCATATTACATGAAGTACCACCTTTCTAATAAATCATAAAATCTCCTTTCTTTCTTACTTATCTATACTTTAGCTCTACCATTACTACCCTTAGACGAGATGTCTAGGGGATTTTTTATATATAAAAAAACAGCTTCCGAGGAAACTGTCTGAAGAAACTATCCGAGAGCAATTGACAGAGCATGTGATTAAGATGCGAAAGCTTCAGGCGCAACTTAATGCGTAATCGTCCTGACGCTATACGTCAATCACAATCGGTGCTTCTTGTATTATTATCTTAACACAACTCTTAAAAAGTGTCAAGCTACTTGACATATTTGTCGTCTTGTGTTATCATAATAGTACAAATAAATGTAAAGGAGGCTTCTCCACAATGGATACAGCTTTTGAAACTAAAGACGCTTTAGAGCTTCTTGACTCTCTCCCTGAACGCGTGGGCAACGACGACGAAATCGAATCAATTCTTGCGGACTTGATTACATTAAAAGATTACGTCAGCACAATTGATGAAATCGTTGCAACGCTTAACGAAGATGTCGCAAACCTTAACAAGAAAAACCAAGGTCTTATGGCATCTAATAACACGCTTTATCGACAAATTGGAAAACAAAATGAAGCAGCTGAAGAAGCTAAAGAAGCAGTCTCAAAAATTGCACAAATTAACGACTTGTTTTAATTAACAGAAAGGACACCAAAAAATGAATTTACCTAAAATTGACTGGTACGGACGCGATGAATTGAAAGCGATTTACGCTGATCGCGCCGTAGAAACTAACGCACCGACTGACGTTGAACAACCTCTCGAAACACCTGCGGACAACATTGCAAACCGTGAACAAAATTATCCCGAACGTGTTGAACGTGCAGACGAACTCGAAACAACTGAAGTTAACGAAAATAATCAAATTCCTGTAGAAGAAGGAGAAGACTAATTATGAGTAATAAAATTACACGCTTTATGTCTAAAGAAACTGGTCAAACAGTCACTAACGTAGACCTTTTAAACGCAATTCGCGAAAAGGCTTCAAACGCCTACCAGGCTGATATTCCTGTACTTAAAGGAGCTATTAACCACTCAAACATTCCAACGCAACAATTTCAAGTGCATGAAAATGAGTTTTTTGAGCAATTGATTAACCGTATTGGATCTGTTGTCGTGAAGGCTCTCACTTACGAAAACCCTCTCGCAATTTTCAAATCTGAAATTTTTGAATTTGGCGACACGCTCGAAGAAATTTACGTAGCACCTGCGGAACGCAACAACTTTAACGCTAAAGATAACGGTCATCCTTTCGCTTTTGCTGACACTGATATTGAAGTATTTTATCACAAGCTTAACAACGAATACCGTTACGACCGCACATTCGAGCGCGCATGGGTTCAAAAAGCATTCACGTCAGATATTGCATTTGACGAATTTATCGATAAGATGTTTACATCTTTGATTAGTTCAGACACACTCGATGAATATGCAGCAGTAAAACAAGTGCTTAACGACTCACTTGCTGAAGTGACTTACACAGACAACGCAGGTACAGCGCATCAAATCACTGTTGCAGGTACTAAAGTTGACACAACGCATAATAACTATATTGAGGAAATGGTGAAGGACATTATCGCTAAGTCTAAACAATTTACCATTCCATCACGTGATAAAGCTCACTCAAATAACCCAGTGGGCGTACCTAATGCGACACCTCTCGAAGATCAATATCTTATCATCGACGCTGAGTACTCGACAGATATTGATTTGATGCTCGCGAACGCTTTCAATATGGATAAAGCTTCAGTCCAAGCTCGCCAAATTGTTGTTGACTTCTTCGATAAATTTACGGGAGCTGGACAAAATAACGGACGCCGTCCTGTCGCTTTCTTGGTATCTAAGAACTCTATTATCCTTAAAGACAAATTGGTACACATGGAAAGCATCCGCAACCCTAAGACAATGTCTTATAACTACTTCTACCATCACCACTACCTCACAAGCCTTTCACTTTTTGAAAACATTCACATGTTCTATGTGGAAGACTAATAGTATTCCTCTACTAGCCCTGCCCGTATGGGTTTAGGGCTTTTATTAAAAAACAGAAAGCGAGGAAAAGTATTTGAATACTGTAAATTATCACAGTTTAAAAGAATATACAAAAACACTCGGACGCATTGATCACAGTAAAACAACGGTAGACCGCAATCGTACAGCATGGTATAATTTTTACTTTAATTATTTTTATGACATTGTCGTAAACTACTTTTCTTGGTACAATCTTCCGAATGACCTGGACGAGCTATTCATAGAGCGTAAACTCTTGGAAAATGGACACGTTGCGTTTTTCGAAGACGAACAGCTCGGATATGTTGTGCAAGGCGGAACACGCGGGCAAGAGTTGAACATTTACGACTATCCTACCACTTATCTTCCAGTCAATGCTGCTCAGCAAATGCGATTCCCTAAGATGCAGATTGCGTACAGTAAGCGAGACTTTGACTTACTCCAAAAAATGCATGACGAGACGCGAACAGACAAACCATGTATCGTGATTCCAAACAATAACTTATTTGAACCGTATCTTGACTATATCCACCTTTATTGTGAAAAACTCGCAGATATTGAAATGACGATTCAACTTAACCGCAACGCACAGGTGACACCGTTCTTCGTCCTAGCTGATGAAAAGTCTGTTCTCAGCTTAAAGAACATTTTTAATAAGATTCAAAGCTTTGAACCCGTGGTTTATGCAAATACGCAAAAAAATGCTGCAGGGACTGCGGACTTTCAACAGTTGGACGACCGAATCAAAGTGTTTAGAACTGAAGCGCCTTATCTTTTGGATAAGTTACACGACGAAAAGAACCGCGTTATTAACCAGCTTCTTACGTTTATCGGTATTAATAATAACCCCGTGGACAAAGCTGAGCGCTTAGTGACGGCCGAGGCAATTTCAAACGCAGGTATCATCAGCGCAAATATTGAAGTCGGTTGGAAATCTCGTCGAAACGCAGTGAAACGCATTAACGAGGCTTACGGTTTAAATATTGACGTCGAGCCCGCTGAATGGGTACAACGCTTTAACTTTGCGGACGTTGAAAAAGATTTAAATACCGAAAACTTAGACGATAACGCTGACGGAGGTTTACAAACATGACACAAAATAACACCACCGCAACAATAGAGCAATTTTTAAAATCTCGTTATCGTAATCCAGTAACAGGAAATCTTGATGGCTTGGCAGTTGACGAGAACGGTGACTTTCTTCACTATAATGTCATTATCGGCCAAACTTTCAATGAGCTATTTAAAGACATGCACCTTAATCAATACGTTGATGATGATTTTAAAAAGCTATTCTGTCAGCGTTTTTACAATCGAGAAATTGGCTTTGAAACCTTCGCACGCTTCCAGGTATTTTTAGAGCAAGAGTTAAACACGGATTGTCTGAATTTGTTTAAAGTCCGTGACACGCTTAAAAATATGTCGTTGGATCAAATGAATCAAGATACAAACATGTATAACGATGGAAGCTCTAAAAATGACAGTCACACGCTCTCAATTGGCAACACCACACCTCAAGAGCACTTAAGCATAACTTATGACAATGACCACGACCAAAAATACGGAGCAATTGATTATGCGAATGCGCTAGGTGAAGGGAACGCCAAAGGAAAAGAAGACCATCATTCATATACGCACGGATGGGCAGGCGGACAGCTTGCGCAACGTTATAACCAGTTAGCGCAAATGGAAGACCTGACCTTCGAAATTTTCAACATTTTAGAGCCATTATTTTTACAGGTCTGGTAGGCTCTTAGAAAGGAAAACTTATGCGAGAATTAACAATAGCTAATGACAACTTAGTAAGCTATGATAAATACTTAGCACAGCTACTTATTAAAGTACCGCAAGATTTTCAGCCTGAAGCCGACGAGCTTTACTATTTTAAAGTAACAAATCCACGCTATGGCAAACGGTTGAAAAATCTTTACATTAAAGCGCGAGCGGTGCTATACTACTACGCTGACAAGAGCACGGCTGAGCGATGGGGTATTACATCAACACGCTCGAAAGTTGTAAACAAACCGCTTACATCAGTGACAACGTCAGGTGACGAGCTTAATTGTTTGTGTTTCATCCGCTTTAAAGTGCTTGGCGTCTACTATAGCAAAGATAAGCTTTTATCTAAATCTAAGCTCAAAGGATTCGGGCGAGTCATTGATGATAATGAGTATTTTAGCCGTATACCGATTATTAATGAGTTGACACACTGGGATAACGGCGTTCTCACATCTAATAATTTTAAATTTAAAACGGATTATGATAAACCGTGGGACGATGCGGATTCGTGGGAAGAAATCGGCGTTTGGATTTACTTCGCCGACGGTCGAAAACGTCCAGGGTGGACTCACTACTTAAAAGATTGGGACAAATTCCAACTCACGGTGACTAATAACCGCGACGGAGAGAAACGCGTCTCGCTTGTCGGAGGAGAGGGGCACGAAAAATTATGATTACCATAATCGCAGAAATGACCGCAACAAGCCTCCGCCTCACCGTCCGTGGGCACAGCGCCACGGGGCGTGAAGACTGTGCGAGAGCTACTACTGCTTTTCAAGCTATAACGTACACATTTACTCACAAAAGCATTGACAAAGTAACAGCGGACGGATACAGCTACGCTGAAATAGCTTACACGAAACAGACGAAAAAAATGCTTTTGCAAGCTGTCTTATATTTAAAACAGCTCGCGGAACTGCATCCAAAAACCATGAAATTTACCTTTAAAGAAAACGAGGATTAAAACTATGACTAAATCAACTAAACGACCTTTACCAGTTTCAAAAACCATTCAATTTCAACAACACCAAAAAATTAAAGACATTTCTGTAAGCGGTAAAGACGCACTTACAAGCGTCGACTTTTCAGAGCGTGATGGAGACTTCAAACTTAAAGTAAAAGCGGATCCAGATAAAGTAAATGAAGTCTCAGGGACGCCTTTTGTAACGACAAGCGTTACAACAGCTGATGAAGGAACGGATGATCCGAAAAAATCCGTCGCACTCGGACACGACTATCGCGGTCTTAATTTAGAGACAGCGGGCAAATATCTAAGCATTAACAAAACGCAAGAAAAAGCTGTCATTGACGGTACATTAATTGAACAAGATTTGACAAAAGCTTTGAACGATGCTAAAGAAGCAAAAGACAAAGCTGACAAAGCGGCTGAAAAAGCAGGTCTTGCGGATCAAAAAGCTACGACTGCTATTACTCAAATCGCGGACGTGAAAGATGCTCTTGCGAAATTACAAGAAGCATCTGAAGGCGCTGACAAGTTGCTAAAAACCGATATCGACAACATTAAAGAAATCTTGTCGAAGTCGCCAAAAGATGCGAAATTGTACGTCAACGAAGAAAGTCGCGACATTGCTAAAAAACATAACGGACGAGTTGAAGGACTTAAACGCGTAGAACTTTACACAGATTTAGACAATTCGAACGCGGTGAGCTTGTCAGTGTCAGATAATGTTACTCTTACCGTTGCGCTTAAACAAAATGACAACTCTATCGACTCGCTTGACTTCTCGAGAGAAGTTGCTGAGATTCGTCTCGAAGTTGCAAAACCAGCGCTTCCTGACTTTGATGCTTTAGGTGTCGCTGTTCAGGACGCACAAGACCGCGCGGCTGAAGCACAAGGCAAAGCAAACGAAGCGAAAACAAAAGCTGACGCAACTGAAGCTAAAGTTGCTGATTTAGCTAAAAAGCTCGAAGATGTTAAGACGAAAGAAGTCTCGGACATTGCAAGCGTAACGGACGCAGTTACAAAATTAGGAGAAGCATCTAAAACCGCTGACGGTGAACTTAAAAAAGCAATTGACGCACTTGCTGAAAAATTAAAGAACGCTAACACAACAAACAGCGCTGAACCTCTCCGCGTGTCGGAAGAATCGCGAAAAGAAATTTTACGAAATGGTATTGCAGGTGTGAATGACGTAGAGTTTGTCATCGGTGGACAGACCGTGAGCATGGAATTTGCCGAAGGCGATACAAATAGCAAAGACTTAGAGACAAGTTTTGACCACCGCCTAGCATCGCCACATCTACCAGCAATTAACGGCTTTAACATCTTACGCATTCGCTTAGTACCTGGATCAGACGTTGTAGCAAGCATTGCGTTCGGTTCTCATGTTCCTGCTATTGCGCGCAAGTTTGGACAAATCCGCGACTGGCTACGCTTCCCACCGCTCACACCTGCAAAAGCGCTTCTCCAACTTTCACAAGCGAAAGGACGTACAAACTTTACACAAGACGACTTAGACAGCGGAATTATTGTTTCAGGCGGATTGTTAATCGACATGGGCGAATATTGGCTTCCTGTTCATGTAAGCGTATCGGATACGTCGGTCGCATTCGGCGGTGCTAAGACAGACGCTCAAGCGCTTCTTGATTTCGATATCAAAACATACAACGTCGACACCGCGGAAGTTGAAACAATTAACGCTAAAACATTGCTTGAGCCAGGTACAAAATGCCCACCAATTCTTAAAACAGTATATTAAAAGGAGCTGATGACTTATGTTTAACGAAAACGAAGACTTCTTCAAAAATTATCGTGGACGCTATTCGCAATATTGGATTGAGCGCTTTGGTTTAATTCCAGAGCTTCCGACTAGCTTTGATAATGCTAATTCCATTTACGAGCTTATCGCTTGGCTTCAACGTGCATTTAAACAACTTTTGGACGATTTCACGGCGCTCGAGAACGAATTTGAAGATTTTAAAAACGCTCTTATTGATTTGCTAGAATACTTAATTCCTGAGTTGATTCGTCGATTCGCACACTCGACAGAGTTCCGAAAAATCTTTTCCGACTTGCTCAAAGATGTTCTCAACAGCGATTTAAAACAATGGTTTAAGAATTATCTGAAAGACATTCTCCGAGATCCAGACATGCGTGAATTTTTCAAGGATTACCTCAAAGAGATTCTTCACGATCCTGAGATGCAAAAATGGTTTAAGGATTATCTCAAAGAGCTTCTCAACGATCCGAAGTTTTTGAAAGATTTGAAAGATAAGCTCGGAATCACGGAAATTGAAAATAATCTCAACAAGATTATTGACAACCTCAAACGTTCAGGCGCTTGGGAAAATGGTAACCTTAAGCCAGACCGCAATATCGCGACAGGTAATATTAATATCTTTGGCGGTGCGACAGACGGTGCGCACTTTATCCGCACAAACAACGGACAAACAGAGGATGACCTTGCGGGAGGTGTTTAAGTATGGCACAACTCAAAAACGGCGGTCGCGTAGACTTCCAACTCAAGCCAGTTGTCATTCAAGGCGGTACATATAAAGGCGTCTCGTACGAAGGCAACACTTCCATTTTCCATATGTACAACGCTTATACGACTACTTCAGCGTGGAACGAAAGCATTGACACCCGCGTGAGCTTTGATTACGACATTGAGGAAACCGACGACGAAATTAAAATTAAAGTCAAAGGCGTCAGCGGTTATGGCTTGACAATTACAAGCGTAGGACGTGGAACGCCGTTTCCAGTCCACGACTCGCTTGTAAACGCTAACGGTCAGACGCTCATTGATTTACATTATCAGTCAGGCGTTGGTTATAGTTATAATCAACAACTCGGAGGCGCTACGGTGTTCGGTTCTGTTCCTATCCTCACTATTAAAAAGTCTGAGTTTGGACAAGAACACGCTCAACACGTTGGAATTAAACTTCTTCGCTTTGACGACTTAGCCGCAGACCCAAGCGGTGACAATAAAATTGAGCTATGGTTTGATGCTATTGCTTACTTTCCACCACCTGAATCTAAACCGTGGGCGACTCGTAAAAATGGCACATTTAAAAGCCACCAAAAGCACAATGGCTGGTTTAAAATTCGCAAAGGCGGAAACTGGTCGGACGTTTCGACAATGTCAAACGCTGACCGAGGCGCTCAAGGACAAGGTAAGCACCGCATCCGCCACGCTGGAGTGTGGGTCGGACAGACTGAAATTGGCGACTAAAAAGAGGCACTTGTACTAGCGCAATAGTACAAAGTGTGGTATAATAGTGTTAGTTAAAAAGCTAACACTATTTTTATTTAGTTAGCTAGAAAGGACTTTAAAAAAGTTGGTTAAAGAAACAACAAAAATAACAATTTACGACATTTCGCCATTTCGAAGCGATTACCAGAACGTTATAAACTTTAAAAATCAAGCGAAACAGAACGCTTATTTCGAGAATCCAAATAACGCACAGTTACACGCCATTTATAAAGCGGATAATTTTCAATTTATTGAAAAGACTGGCGAAATTTATGTCACAGGACGCCGTGAAAAGTTTGATTACGCGACTTATATGCGTTTTCAAAATGCGGGTAAAATGTATTACGCGTTCGTTTATAATGCGGTATACATCAACGAAAACACGACGCGAATTATTTACGAGTTAGATTTATGGAACACTTACCAAAACATGGTAACAAGTCCAGCGAATAAAATCAGCGCGACGATTTTCCAACGTCACGAAACGTCAAAAAAACCACGGCCTATTACCGCTGCACAAGGCTTTGACTTTGGAACAAAGCAAAATGTTTACAAATATCCTATCACAGAGCTTGTCGATTGGCTTGTCATTGTGACCAAACCAGGATTTAATTTTAAAGGTGACAACGCTTACCGCTTCTCGGTTAGCGGAACAACAAAATCACTAAGTTACTTTTTTGTACCTGTTGACATGACGGATAACAAGTCGCTAGCATTTGAACTCGACGGGCAAAGCTACGCAAGTAAATCGCTTTACGATTTGTTCGCGGATTGTTTCGGTTTTACGCTCAACGGTCAACCGTATAACATCGACTTCAATGATCTTAATTCTGTTAAAAAGTTTGCAAATAACAACATTGTTAATATGTACTACTCTCGCTATATCGGTATAGACTACGACTACGATAAAGCTAATAAAGTTGTAAAACTCAAAACAGAGAAATTTAATAAATACGCTGTTGTACCTATCGGCGGAAATACTAGCGGTGGAAGTTTATCATCTAGCGCTGTTAGCGTCGGTGGCCCCGAAGGCACCGCAGAAGAACGCGTCATAAAATTTACGCGAGCAGTGAAAAAGAATCTCCCAACAGCTACCGTCGAAGGCATTGCAGGGGCTATCGGATGCTTTGGTGGAGAGTCGGACGTAACAGCTAAGCGGTACGAAGCAGACTACGCCTCACGCCCACCTTACAATTGGGCGGTAGCTAAAGACGACCCGACAGCCGAAGGACTTTTCGGCGGTTGGGCAGGATTCCAGGCAAAATATAGCATCGGACTGAATCAATCCGCTTATCAGGCAGGCGGGAAACACTGGATCGGCCTCGGTCTTGGACAATGGACGGGGCCACGTGCTAAAGCGCTCTTTGACTTTGCGAGATCCAAAGGGATGACGTGGTGGGACATGGACGCTCAGGTTCAGTTCATGTTTTCTGAGGGCGACGCAAACACGGCAAAAGCCATTCTTTCCTCTCACGACAGCGTAGCTAATAACGTTACGGCATGGCTCACACGTTGGGAGCGCGGAGGTTACGACAATATCGCCAAGCGTCAGGCATACGCTCAAAAATACCTACCTCTCATTAAAAAAACATTTAACGAGACAACGAGTGACGGTAACTCTAACGGACAACCGAACAACGACAAACCAACCGCATCGGATAAAAACGAAAAGCCAAAAGCAGTATTAACGGAAAAAGTACTATCTCAAGCTAAAGGCTATATCGGTCGTACCGTTGGTAACGGGCAATGTTACGCCTTTGCATCTCTCTATTGTAAGCTTTTCCGTGACAACGGACAGCCCGCCCCAGGACTCGGCGCAGGTGTCGAAGGCTTAGCAGGTGCAATCGGTGACACAAACGCCGCAGCTAATATCGGCGTGGGTTATGATTGGGCTAAATACGGCTGGGCTGTTAAACTCAACCCGACAGCGGAAGACCTCAAAAAAGCTGTCGGCGCTATTGTAAATATTAAGCCATTTCAATCGCCCGCCATTTCGGAATATGGACACGTTATGATTAATTTAGGCTACGACGGCACAAAAATGACAGTCTTAGAACAAAACGGAGTCGCAGGGCAAGTAGTAGCACAACAAACGTACACCGTACCAGCGAGTCACGTTTCATCAATTTGTTTACCGCCCGACGTAGCAAAAGGCGCACAAATTAACGGACTTGTCGCAGGAACGCCAAGCGGAGGCGGAGACGGAACAGTTTCAGACGCTAAATTCTGGCTTATCAGCGTAGACAAACAATTTCGAGCAGCGCCTAAAATTATTGATGTCGGAAACCTCCGTGAAGCGTGCATCGAGTATATAAAAAGATCCCTAAAACAAGTTGTAGGTGATGAGGCTTTTAAAAAATTAGAACCGAAAATTGATGATTCACTACTACGACGCGAAATCATAGAAGTGGAATTGTGTGATTTTTGGGGTAATAGCTATGCTTACGACCCTGTTCTAATCGCTCGTGCAAACACAAAAAAAGACAAAGACAAACGAACAAACGCTATTATGTTGCTCGGTTGCATCGGCGATTACAATCAAAGCTGGGCGGGTATCTATCCGTACAACACATACACACAAGTAGATTATACACCTAATCACGTACTTGCCGACTGGCATTTCAGCGTAGACCATAGCGACAAAGGCGAGCTAGATATAAAATCTAAACTTTACGCGATGCCTTACGGTATCATGGATACTAGCGGTAAAAACTTAACAATCGTCAACGACTCTACAGCTAACTATATTCAAGCTAACGCAAACTCAATCGCAGCCAAACGCCAAAATTTTAACGAAAATGCGGATTTACTAAATCGTAGTAACGCACTTAACAGCGCACAGACAGCTTTAGCAAATTCTAAATCTGCTTATAATGCTGCTTACAATCTTGACAAAATTAATACAAGTAACAGCGGTAGCAAAATCAACGGTGCTAGCAACATTATCGGATGGCTCGGGGATCACATGCCTTTTGGATGGGGTAACAACTTTAAGCAAGCTGGCGAAGCTATTGCGTCTTACCAACTCGCAGGAAACGCGAGCGCCATGGAATTACAAAAGATGGAGGCTGCAAACGCTAAAAAACAAAAAGCATTTACAGGGCAAGAAAACGATCTACGCGACCAGTCGACCGCACTAGCTAACATGCAAGCTAAAGTAAGCTACGATCAGCAAGTGCGCGAATTTAACGCAAGCCTTCGAGACGTTGGAAATCAGCCGTCCTCAATTCAACAAATGGGCGACGACATCAGCTTCCAAACGTCAAACTATCAGGAAGATTTGTATATCAGCTTTAATATTATTAACCCTAAAGCGCTCGAAGCTGTTATTAATTACTTGTATAAGTTTGGGATAAAATGGAAAGAAGAAGTCGACGACTTACGTACATACTTTACAAAACGTAAAAAGTTTACTTACCTTATCGCTGACAATCTCGACATGTCACAGCTCTTAATCCCACAATCTGATTTAATTGTTTTAAAAGCAATATTTCAGACGGGCGTAAGGCTTTGGGACTTTGACCAGATTGACCAAAATGACCGTAACCCGTTTAAATTCGAAGGCGCGAACGACATTATCGAAACGACTTAAAGGAGGTGTAACAATGGATGGAACAACATAAAAAAAAATGGTACAATCCACAGAAAATGCTCTCTTATAATCAATTCTTAAATTTTGTCATAGGTGGGCGTGACATTGGGAAGACTTTCGCGCTGAAAAAATATCTGTTACAACAATTCGTGAAAAATGGAAAACAAAGCCTTTATCTCCGTCGGAATAAAACGGAATTAGACGGAATAGACAAAGAAAGCTTTTTCCCGCGGATTATGCTCGAGCAAATCTTTCCAGACTACGAAGAAGCAGAAGTAAACGTCTCGAGAACACAGACAAAAATCATTTTTACATCAACGCTCAAAGGTTTTGAAGATGGTGAATTTGTTATCACAAGCGGTAAAATAATGCTAAATGGACGCGTTGTGATTTATCTAAAATCTCTATCTACTTGGGTAAATCTTAAAGGTTCTGAATACGACAATGTATTTTTCATAATGTTCGACGAAGTATTAATCGACACAAGCTCTAACAAACGCTATTTAAAAAACGAGGTCGAAGCCTTCCTGAATTTGCTTATTTCCGTCTTTCGTCAGCGTAAAAACTGTCACGTGTATCTTTTGTCAAATGCTGCGAATATCAACAATCCATATTTTGCTTATTTCAAATTTTACGAAAATACAGACCGACGCTTTTACAACTTAAAGGACAGACGTATCCTAATTGAGTTTCCACCGAATCAACCGTTCGACGGAAGCTCAGATGATGACATTTATCATTTGATTAAAGACTCAAAAATTTATGACAGCGTAGCAAATAATAAATTCCAAGTCGACCGAGGAAAGAACATCGGAAAATTAAAAGGTGACAAAACTTATCTCTACTCGCTTTATATCGACGGTGTCACGTTGTCCTGTTACAGTTGTAACGGTCTGGTGTATGTAAAAGTAGGATATGACAAACACCGCGACATTTACAGCGTTGACCCAAGCGAATCTGAAAACGGTTTAATATACATGGACAGGTCTTCAGATCTCGCCTGGACGCTCAGACAGTGCTATCTTAAAAATTGCATCTGGTACGAAAACGCTGAGTCTAAAAATTACATGTTATCTCTTATATCTAAAATACTGTGAAAGGAGGTGAGAAAACATGGTAGAACATCAACTTTACGGCGCACTTTTGAAAGCAGCTCAAAGCGACTGGACAGTTTTGCTAACAATTGTCATAGCTATTGACATCGCGACTGGATACGCTAAAAGCTACGTCTGGAAAGTTACTGACAGCGCTGTCGGTGTTAAAGGACTTTTAAAACACTTGACAACTTTGCTCGTCTATGTCTTTGCTTACGGCTTGGCTATTGACTTTGACATGTCAACACTTGGCGTGACACTTGTCGTGTATAGCTTGCTTAATTACGCTTTAAGTATAGTCGAGAATCTCGGTGTAATGGGCGTTATTACACCTAAGTTCTTACAAGCTAAAATCCGCTCAGAAATCGAACGCTACGAATCAAAACTAGACAAAGGAGGAAAATAATGAGTTACCAAGACTACAAAAACTCACATGTGTCGACAGGCGTAGACGTTGACGGATGGTATGGTTATCAGTGCTGGGATGGTTACGCGGACTATTGCCAATATCTAGGCGTACCATATGCAAACTGTACCGCCTCAGGCTATGCTAAAGACATCTGGGAACAACGCCAAACAAACGGCATGCTCGACAACTTCGACGAAGTTGAAGTCATGCAACCAGGCGACATCGCAATTTTTAAAATTCACCCTGCCACGCCCGTAAGTCACGTCGCCATTTTTGACAGCGACGCAGGTAATGGATATGGAAACTTTTTCGGGCAAAACCAAGGCGCACCCGACGGCGTGTACAATATCGTACAACTACCGTACTCAGCAACTTATCCAACAGCTTTTAGGCGCAAAGGTTTAACGCAAACACGCGCACAGCGTACAAATAAATATTTTTTGGACGTCAGCGCTTATCAACCTGGCGATCTAACCGCAATTTGTGAACAGGCAGGAACACGCGACACAATTATCAAAACGACCGAAGGCACGGGATGGGTAAGTACTGTATCAGCGCAACAAGTCCAGACCTCAAACGCTATCGGATATTATCATTTCGCCAGATTTGGCGGAAGTGTCGCACAAGCGGACGCGGAAGCTTCACACTTTTTGGCTAACTTGCCATATCCTAACGTCAAATATTTAGTATGTGACTATGAGGACGACGCGAGCGCAGACCGTAACGCAAACACCGACGCCGTGATCCATTTCATGCAACGTTGTAAGGACGCTGGTTATAAGCCACTTTATTACTCTTACAAACCTTACACACTCGCAAATGTGGACGCTGACCGCATTGTTGCAACGTTTGGCGCTTGCCTATGGATTGCAGCTTATCCAAACTATGACGTCACGCCTGAGCCATACTGGCCTTTAAATCCAGATATGAGCGGACAAATCGCGTGGCAGTTCACGTCAACAGCCATCGCAGGCGGATTAGACAAATCAATTTTCTTAACGGACGACACAGATATTATTAACACAACGGAGGAAAACAACATGACAGACTTTGTAGCACGCAACCACACAGGCGACAGCGGATACGTAGCAGTAGTAAACGACCGAGTTTTCGGTATCGGAGATATGGACACCGTACTTCAACTTCAAGCCGCAGGAGCTAAACACCTCAACCTTAACGACGCAGACTTCGGACGCTTTATCGACTCACGCGCATCAAGCTCAGACGTAGCTAAAGCGCTAAAAGACGCATCAGCGGACGTCGTCAAACAAATTGAGGATCTCAAAGCTACTGGCGTAAATGCGCCACAGCAATAATAACACAAAGCTTAAGTAAAAGCAAAAAAGAGCCGTCATGGCTCTTTTCTTATTTTCCGTATTGTAATACCATATCGACGACCCACCGTACTAAATCGCAGGCCAATACTGCTAGCAGCATAATACTAAACCTCCAACTCGTCAATCTGAGGACGTCCCTCGTCACTTGTTATAAAGCGTCGGAGCAGTACGCTATTTTTACCAGTCGTACCAACAATCACAGCGCATCCTTTAGCGTCGTAGCCCTCGTCGTCTGTTTCGTAAATTGCGATACGTGTACGCCCCGTCGTGTCTTTGTAAGCGTTAAAGTTAAACTCAGCTTTTTGCTTAAGCTCGCCTTTGTAGATAAGTAAGTCCTCGTAATCACTCGCAGTCATTGCGCTTACTAAGTCGCTTACGCGTTTAATCTTTGTTAGCTTGTTGCCTTCGTAACTGTATTCCATAACCACATAATATTTACCGCTTTTAAATTTCATCGTCTAACTCCTTTGCTATATCTTTAACTACTTTCGTAACGCCTCGACGTACGTCGCTTACTAAGTCATTATATAAAATGTTCTTAGGATCAGCTGTCACGACGTTAACGCTCAGCGCTTCACAATCTAAAACCGCTAATTCCTCATTTACGTCTCGCTCACCGTTTGCGCATGCCCTAAAAATCGTGCGCAAGTTCTCAATATATATATCAGCACGCTCAGCGAAATGGTCGCCGTATTGCCCCATCGTGTGTACCTCACGCCACAGCTTGTCAGCGTGGTTAGCTAAATACGTGCAAGCCTCAGCTTTTGTGCTACAGTATTGCGCTAAGTCTTTTTTAAAGCTGTAATAAGTAATGTAATAGCTTTTCATAAGTGTTCACCTCACAATTCTACTTTTTCGTCTAGTGGAAGCTTTTCAAGCCATTCATTAGTAGCAGTAAAGCTTTTACGTGTGCGCCCCGTGTTGAATGCCCTGGTTGTCATTAGCGCGTAAGTAGCGGTAAATGTGCTGTCATGTTCTTTCCAACAACAGTTATCGTACACATCTTTAACTTGTCCGTCCCAGTAGTCGTCATTCATGTAATCTACCATACTACCTACGCTTTTTGTAATACTCGTTACGTAAGTAACTCCGCAAACCTTAACATAACGCATCTCATAAACAAATTCGTCGTCTGTTTTGTAATCTTGGTACATCCAGTTAAATTGTTCAGCTGTAAGCATAATAAGTAACCTATAACTAACTTTTGTTAGTTTCTTTCTGTTTTATCTACTATAAGTATAGCACTAATACATCTACCTGTCAAGTAAAATATACCGTTTATTTAAAACTTTTTTATGCTATTCCTTATCTCTAATATAAGTATATCACTAACCTCACATA
>ERZ773051.832-NODE-832-length-18956-cov-3.900111_pt1 | contig 18956 bp, 28 predicted proteins | sample MGYA00580631_ERZ773051 | MGnify/ENA primary metagenome ERZ773051 (study PRJEB29015, sample SAMEA2738137) | human oral metagenome | biome: human oral; feature: human-associated habitat; material: saliva | place: China | collected 2204 ... | reverse complement strand
GGGAGGGGAACCTTGAAGGTCCACACTGGAGTGAAGCGTCCGGGCACCTGTGGCCTCCGTACCTAACCTTCTGTCAGTCTGGGGGAGCACTACAGGCTAGGATGCCTCTCAGACGCGCTAGGATCGACGCTGACGGCCTAGCAGGGTCCCTCAGGCACTATGAGACCCCCACGCTCTGACAGGCCCTCAGAATGGCACACAGAGCTTCTGAGGGGTACTGGTCAAAGTGAACAATCCAGACTGTTCAGTTGTTGACCCTCAGCCTGGTTGGGTCTAGTGTTGGGGACACGAACACCACAGAAAGGTTTACAGAAATGACAAAGTCGGTTCTTGGAATTGAGTCAAAACTAGATGAGCTGGTCCACGATACTGCGCCGGGTGACATCGCTGTTGTCGCAGTAGACTACATGAACACCCGGGTGTTCGCAGCTGATCGTGACTTTAAGGAGCGAGTGCTAAATAATGTTGTTGAGGCGTTCACCCGGTTTGGTAAGGGCCACAAAGACCGCTTCGAGAAATCTCTACTGTTGCACTACCCTGAGCTGTTTGTCCACACTTGGGCGTACAATGATAGTGACTTGAAGATCATTGTACTCAGTCATGAGAGGGAGGTCTGGCAAGACTTGTCGGAGTACGCCAGGCTGATTAATCTGTTTGCCAAGTATCTAGGTGTGTAGGTATAAAAATGAAGTACGCCGCTGCTGACTCAGTAATTAGTACACTTGCTAGAGAATCTCTGCCCGACAAGTCAGCTATTGTGATAGTTAGGAAGTCTTTGGGTGTCATTGTCATCTCTTACGATAGGGATATTCGAGATAAGGCGTCTAGGGATGTTGTCGAAGCACTCCAGTACGATAAAGAGATAGATACGTCATCAATGCAGTATCTCTGCTTTAAATGCCCGGATATGGTTGAGTCATGGTGTACCTATCTCAAATCAGACTATACCGTGTCTTTGGTCACATACACACATTCACCAGTGGTTAAAAAGACACTATCAGCAATGTCTTATACTATCCGGAAAATCCTAGAGGAAGCTTACGACAATGATGACTTGACTAATTGGTGGAAAGACGGCGTATAGTATAGTAAGTCAAGATATAGTGGTTGGAGAATTTTAATGAATATGTGGGATAAGTATATCCAGGCTAAGCTCCTTCAAATTAGATCATTGAGTAATCAACCATATAAAGTGGGATGTAGTATCTACGACTCTGATAATGTGTTAACAACACATGGGTATAACGCAACTATGAGTGAATGCTACACTTGGCTAGAAAAATATGCCATTATGAAGCTGGAAAGGGAATTTACGTATGAGTTCCCTGTAAACTTCGAAGAGGTAATTCATGCTGAGGCCATGGCTATAGCCAAGCTGAGTGATAGAGTCTCCGGGTGCACGATGTACTGTACGCTGGAGCCTTGTGTTCCTTGCGCAGAGTATGTGATCAATTCACGTCAGATAGTTGAGTTCAGGTATCTCTGGGACTATGCTGATGAACGTAAACATAAAGCCCACCTGTTTGAATCAGGTGTACCCCTGCTAGAGAAGGCCGGGATCAAAGTGGGAAGGATAGAAACATGATGACACTCCCAAGGTATGGTGAGTCCCGTAAAAGCTTTATGGGTAGAGCTGAAGTATCTTATGGTGAACTGCGTAAAGAAGAAACCTTGTGGGAAACTTACGGGCTAACTAAGGGTCACACCCCCAACGCTGGTTATTCATTGACTATGAAGGGATTCCTAGTCAGGGAGTTTCTAGAGCTACCATTCGAGCCAACAATGAGTCATGCCATAGTGTTCGTAAATCGGTGGCTGTCCTACATGGAGGTTTGGGGAGAGCCTCTGTCAGATGACGCCCTTAGGTCAAGAATTCTAACTGTACATAAGGGAGCTATGAAGGACTACCCGGGTAAGGTCAGTCGTATTAATCCTGGTCGGCTTAGGCAGATTCTCATGCTTATTAAGCACTTTCCCCAGTTTACTTGGAGTGTGTCATGATTCTCGGTTATCACGCCGTCGAAGAGCTCATTAAGTCTGGAGACATTAAGCTTAGTGGGCCGTTCAAAATGCAGCCATGCTCTGTGGATGTCTACTATGACATCAAGAGTGAGATCATCCTAACTGGGAACAGTGGGGTTACTCTGACCTTTCAGGGTGAAATTGAGCTTAGCACCAAGGTGTGTGGCCTGGTTATCCCTAGGTCAAGTTCACTTAGGGCAGGTATGCTAACGCCAGGATGCGCTCTGATTGACCCCGGCTATAAGGGTAAGCTAACAACCAGGGTGTACAACACCAGCTCGGTGCCGGTGTTCCTCACCAAAGACAGCCCCGGCAGCCAGATCATTTTTCAACGAGTCGAAAATAGCCATGAGCTCGGATACGGGCACGAGAAGTGGGGATCGAAGTATGTACAAGACTGACCTAGACCGCCTCATCACGAGGATACAGTTACAGCCACTGTGGCCAGACGAGGACTCTAGAGGTAACCCGGTACTGAATACTAAGCCAATTGTATTCACAAGCTCTAAGCCCCCGTTCTCGCTGTTTCGCAGGATCAGCACTAACATTGCCCAGTCTGAGTTGCACTGGATGCTCACTGGCTCAGGATGTGGGAATGGACGTGAGGCTCATGTCACAGATGAAGTTGAGAAGATCTGGTCCCCTTGGGACGGTGACATGGGACCCATGTACGGTGTCCAGTGGCGTAAATGGCTAGGGCATAAGAATCTCATCGACCAGGTCCAGAATACTATTGACTTGCTTCGACGGGATCCAAAGACTCGTCGGGCAGTTATCAGTAACTGGTCTGTCCATGAAGTAGATAAGATGAAGCTCCCTCCCTGCCCTATCACGTATACATTTAATACGTATGGTGGACGGCTGAATCTGAGTGTGTCAGCAAGGTCCACAGACATCATCTGCGGTCTTCCCTACGATCTTATGCACGGCTACATGTTCATGTGGCTTATGTCTAAGTCTGTAGATATACCTCGTGGTGACCTGACATTCTTCTCGGCTAGCCCTCATATATATGAGGCACACTCTGACCTATTCCGTCGGTGGGCAAACTTCCATCCAATCAACCCATCTGTTGAACCTAAACTCTTCTTGAAGAGTGACATATCCATTGAAAATTTCACTGGTAAGGAGTTCTTCGACCACGGGAACACCGCACCAGTAAGGCACGCTCAGGTTGTGGTCTGAGTGTGGAAACCCAAGACGGAACCTCGATGGTATCAAGTAAAAGCCACAAAGTGGCTTGCATCTAGAGATGGTGGCTTGCTGTTCTTTGACACCCGTACAGGTAAGACAAAAATAACCATCGACTATCTGTCCTGGCTTAACTGTACTCGTGAAGTAAAACACATTCTGGTCGTGTGTCCCCCGATCGCAGTGAAGGTCTGGGAGAATGAGCTAGACACACACTGGTGGGGAGATCATGACTGGCGTGACGTTGTAGACATCTTGCCCTACAGTAAGATAGCACGTGATATGCCCAAGAACTACTACAAAGAGCCTTATGACAAATCAGCTCTGGTTGCTGATGAATGCCATATGCTCAAAACTCCGTCCAGTAATACCTCCAGGCGAGTACTACGTATGGCTAAGAAGTTCAGGTATAAGGTGGGGTTGACTGCAACCCCGGTTACACAGCAGCGTAAGATAGCTGAGATATACCCACAGCTGGTCTTAGTTAATCCGAGTATAAGGTCTAAATTCCCAACAGCCCAGTCTTTCAGAGAACACTTCGCCATATGGAATGGGTTTAAATTCATTGGGACAATCAATGAGTCTGAATACTCTGACTTAATTAATGAGAACGCGATTAGTATGACTAGAGAAGAGGCTATGGGTGTACAAGGTGTAACACACATAGATATACCTGTCTCCATGTCTGACAAGGTCAGAGGACTCTACGAAGCCTTGATATCGGATGATCTAGAGACAATAGAGGGCTTCGGTTGGGAACCCCCGAAAGATGCTTTAAGTCTTTATGCAGCAGCTGTGCGAGTTGCTGAGGGTGTGCATAAAGAGGGTCAGGTATTCGATGAATATCTAATCACAGCTCTTCGCGGGGTACTGAAAGACTGTAGTCACTCAATTGTTTGTTCTAGACACAGAGCGTCCATAGATGTTCTAGTTAACGAGCTAGGGAGAGACTTCCGTGTGTGGAAGATCGATGGCAGGACTAAGAACAAACACGAGATAGCTAGGTTGTGGTCTGAGGCTGGCGCAGGTGTGCTTGTGGTGCATCCGAGGACAGTTGAAACGGCAATCGACCTCAGGGTAGGGGAACAAGTAGTGTGGTTCTCCCCACCTATCAGTTGGTCAGGATATCGTCAGGCTTCAGACAGGATTGCTCTCCATCAAGGAGAGCACCACCCTAGAGTGATCAATCTTGTTGTTCAAGATTCTATCTTTGAAGGTGTCTATGAGACACTTAGGTCAGGTAAAGACCTTCACCAAGCTATTCTAGATGAAAGTAGGTCAATATATCATGGTAGTGTTTGAAGGCCCCGACGGAGTTGGTAAGACCACACTCGCCAAGCGTCTAGGTGGACAGCAAGATCGCTCTTGGCTGTCATGCATGATCTATAGGTTCGGTATACCTAGACATAACTGGTCAACTATGGTCTTGCAGTGGCCCAAAGCAACTGCTAGGGATGACCTAGTCGTTATCACCTATGACAACAATACATCTCTACAAGATCTAGAGAAGTATGCATATGATCATGATTATAGTCCAATGGACCTCTACAGAGTTAATAAACTCTATGAGATGTATGTTGAATCAGAGATGTATGATGAGACTATGTCCTTCCTATGGAGGTCAGTAACTCACTTCAAAGTAGACATGGCTAATCGGAAATACACTCTGATTGATTCGGTTCCTTGCTACATGTGCACTGAAGAAGAGATTCGAGATATCCAAAAACAGGTATGGACCATAGAGTCATGCATGACACAAGGCTAATCGATATCGAGACCACGGGCCTGAATCCATTCGCTGAGGATGCAGCAATCCTCCAGCTCGGGTATGTGGACTCTAAGGGGGTCCATGTCTGCCACTTGGCGGACGTGGACCCTTACGGGTGGAAAGACACTCTGCATAGGGTGACATCGGGATGGAGTCACGTCGGTGGTCATAATGTAAAATTCGACCTGGTATGGTTAAAGCATTTCGGAGTCGAGCTAGAGGCCGTTTATGACACCATGATTGAAGCCCACCTAGTGAATAGTGAAAGGTATGTTTCACTGAAGTCACTAATGGCTGACGAAATGGGCGGAGATTGGACATATCAAGGCTCATGGGACGGGTCCGACCCGGAGGGTATGGCGAGATATCTTGTCAAAGATTTAATTGCGACTAAAAAGCTACATGAGCTGAATCTAAAACAGCTTACTAAAGCCCAGAAGAATCTTCATGATAAAGTCATAATTCCTGTACTTAATACCCTAGTAGGTAGTGAGCATGCTGGTATTCTTGTATCTCGGGATAAGCTCGAATATGCCCGTGAGAAAACCCAAGAAGATATTAATAAATGCCTAGATAAACTGCTAGAGTATGTGCCTGAGGACATTCCCCGAGATATGGATATTAAATGGGGTACTACGGGATTCCAGCGATGGCTGCTATTCGATCACCTAGGAATAGAGCCCACAGAGATTGGTAAACCTACCAAGTCCTGGCCTGAGGGTGCTCCGAGCATGAGCAGCAAGGCACTGTCTAAGATGGATCACCCCATTGTGGCCCATATTAGAGAGCTATCCAGGCTTAATAAGGTGAACTCGGGGTTTCTTGAGCCCTACACTGAACAGCTCAGCCCGGAGTCTCGGCTGTACACATCATTCAGGATGGCTGGTACTCGAACTGGGAGGTTGTCTAGCGGGTCTCTGGTGCCGAAGAAGGGTAAGAAACAGGGTTTTGGTATAAACCTGCAACAGGTTCCGAAAAACCCTCTTATCCGGGGTCTCATGGTAGCACCTGAGGGTTATAAGGTACTGGAGGCAGACTTCAGTCAGCTGGAGCTCCGTGTAGCAGCTGCCCTTAGTGGTGATGAGGCGATGCTGGAGGTCTACAGACAGAACGGTGATATCCACCATGAGACAGCAACAGCACTCGGCCATGGTGTACCTGTTGCCCGGGTGAAAGCCAAGGCAGTTAACTTTGGGTTTTTGTATGGTATGTCGGCACGTACTTTCGTTGAGTTTGCCAAAGTTAGCTATGGTGAGGATGTTCCTATGGACGAAGCTGAGGCCTTCAGAGAAGCCTATTTCAGTCGATTCCCCGGGCTACGTCCGTGGCACGCCAGAGCTAAACGCTGGGCCCATAAGCATGGGTATGCACAGACACTCTTCGGGCGCAGGAGGTACCTGCCCGACCTAGAGAGCCCTGATCCTGGCGATGTAGCGCTAGCTGAGCGGCAGGCTGTCAACACCCCAGTACAGGGCACGGGTAGTGACTGCCTGATGCTGGCCATCGCACGGTTGTCCAAAATGAACATTCCAGATTGCTCGATATTTGGTCTCGTGCATGACTCTGTACTAATGTATGTACCACAAGACAACGCAACAGAAATTGGAGAAACAGTTAAATCGGTTATGGAGACACCTATCAAGGGGTTGAATGTCCCTCTTGTAGCGGATGTCAATATTTCGGATTGCTGGGGAGGAAACTAAAATGCTTGGAGACGTCCTTGAGGCTATCGAACAGCTTGAAGGTAAGGCAATCCCGATTGAGCTCGGAAAACACTACGTGTGGGATGAGGCCGCGCTTAATCTCAGGTACAACCCTGACGATGCTATGCCTTACCGTATCACATGTGCTACAGGTAATTTTTCTTTCGGGGAAAGCCATCTGGCATCAGACTTCATCGAAGAATATGTAAATTCTGATGAATTCGAATGGATCTCAGAAGTTTACAAAAGCATCCGAGTGACCTACGGAAACTGTCGTTGGATTGGGACTTGCTGGACTGCTAAATTCAAGCAGGACATCGTTGAGTTCTGGGTAGGCATCACTCCAGGAAAGGCCAATAAATCAACACTGCTGGCCCGAGTGGCCAAACCCTCGTCGGGAATACCCACTAGTGCCAGTGTGGTTCCAGCTAAGGACTTTACTGATCCCGTAGGAGACTTTCAGACGGTCGCGGTTAAGCTGGGTATGACAAGATGATAGTCACCACCAGTCTAGTTAAGACATTTCGTATGTGTCCTCTGGAGGCTTACTATAGTCTCCAGGGGCTTAGGAAGCCTGAGCGTCCTGGAGATGCTACAAACAGGGGTACATATCTACACTCGTGGTTGGAGACTGATTCTAAGCCAGAGCTCCCAGAGGATCTTATGGAGGAGGAACTCTCCATATATGCCTACCTGGATGATATCTATAAGGCATATAAGTCTAGATGGAAGTCTGAGTCATGGGAAGTATTGGAGTGTGAGCTCAAGCTAGAGCGACCTCTACCGGGACGCAAAGGGCATACCTACCAAGGTAAGGTGGATAAAGTTGTCAAGATCCATGACAAGATATGGATTGTGGACCACAAGACACACAAGAAGGTTCCACCCTTTGAATACCGGCAACTAGATATACAATCTCACGCCTACATGTGGCTAATCCGACCTTGGCTTGAGGAGAACTATCCCGGGATGCCTATTGGAGGAATGATCTGGGACTACATCCACATGGATGCCAGTCTTGAGTACCCCAAAGTAACACCTACAGGTAAGCTCAAGCTCACTGGAGGGAAGCCTACATCCAAAGACGCAACAATCACGGCATGCTGGATGACTAAAGAGGACGGGGAATTCTCTAAGCTGTCCGAAGAGGATCAGCGAAGGGTCCAGATACATCTTAATGAATTGGCATCCAAGCCTAGCCCGGGATTCAGTAGGGTGATGGTACCCTATGAGGCCGAATCCCACCGTAGACACATGAGGCAGATCATTAGATGGGCACGCCAGATCGTTGATACTGACTGGAGTATCCCACCAGAGGATCGTAATCCGGTTCTTTGCGGTAATTCCTTCCTCTGCAAATATGGCAAACTTGCGGGGTGCCTTATGGATACTGGTGATGACAGTATACCTAAGCAAGCTTTTGAAGTTATAGATCCCTTAGAGAGGTACAAATGATTTATCTAGTTTATGGAAGACCGAAGAGCGGCAAGACAACCTTTGGGGCTTCCTTCGAGAATGTCACACTGATTGATCTTGAGCGTGGTGGGCACCATACTGATGCTAAGAGAGTTACTCCCAAGGATTGGACTGAGCTCGCTAAGGTGATTGGGGACCACACAGCCAACCCTAAAGGTCCGATTGTGGTGGATAGCCTCACTGTGGCCCATAAGATGGCCCTTGATTATGTGCAAGGCAAGACTAAGCCAGATCTGCTGAGCATCAAAAAGCCTGTCAGTCTCCCACAGTATGGTCAGGCCAATGATCTAGTGTCTCAGCTGGTCCTCACTCTCCGAGGCCTTCCTACTGATACTATCCTGATATGCCAGGAGCGCGTCACGTATGTGGAACAGGCTGAGCCTGAGGACGACTCTGTGGGCTCAGTGAGAGAGTCTGTGCCAGACCTTCCTCAGGGAGCTCGTCAGACAGCTCTCATGTATGCAGATGTCATCGGGTATAGCGAAGCGAATACAAAAGAGGGGAGAACAACCTATAGACTCTGGCTCAAGCCCACGGAAGGTATCACTGCGGGATGCCGATTTGATATCGCTAACCGCAAGCCGTTCCTGCTCAATCCTACAGAAACACGAATCAACACCTACCTGAAAGGTTAATCATAATGGCCAAGATTACAATTGATTTCTCCTCTGTCTCTGACGCTCCTAAGATCATGCCTGTACGCCAGCCTGAGGGTCTGTATGAGGCTGAAGTCGTCAGTCACGAGCTGACCAAGACAAAGAGCGATAATACTGACATGCTTCTGTATGTCATTAAGGCCGGCCGGGGAACTTACCCCTACTACGTCAAGCTCGTCCCCAACCAGTTGTGGAAGCTCCGTGAGCTGCTTGTCAGCTGTGGCATGGATGTTCCTAAGAAGAGCATCCAGCTTGACCCTGCCAAGCTCGTGGGTAAGAAGCTCAATGTCTACCTGGCTCCCTCTGAGTATCAGGGTAAAGAGAAGTCTGAGATCGAGTCCACCAGTAAGTTTGAGCCTATCAGTCGTCCTGGTGTGTCTCAGGCTGAGACAGAGGATCAGGATGATGTCGTCGAGGATTACGACTTCGACGAGATTATGTGATGCCTTCTGAGGCTGATTTCTCAAGAAAGCTTCAGAAAACACTTAGAGCTAGAGGCTGGTGGGTTGTTAAATACCATGCCAGTCAATACACGCCTAAGGGTATTCCTGACCTGATCTGCTGCTACAAAGGTCAATTCATTGGGCTGGAGTTGAAGAGGGATTCCAAGGCGGGCCTGTCTCAATGGCAGGCCCGTGTTGGGCAAGAGATACAGGATAACCAAGGCCTGTTTTATAAAGTGTATCCAGAGAATATGATGAGTGTGTTAGAGGATGTCGAAAGTCGATTGGGAGAAACGCCGTAAGGGCTTTTTCAAGGCTATTTACGGCGATATGTCAGGTTATTTCTTCATCTGTGGCATTAAATGGCCGGGTCAAAAATTCAATAGCGGTAAAGCGTTTAAGACCAGTCAGATTGATCAGGCCGAACATTATATTCAGGATATGACGTATGCTGGGTATGATGTCTATTTCACACCAGGAGTATTCAGGACTCCATCTAGGACAGAGTCAGAACTGATTCCAAGGCCTGTTATCTGGTCTGACGTGGACAATGGAGATGTATCTAGGACACAACCCACGATACTATGGTCCTCATCTACAGGTAGGCACCAGGCTATTTGGATACTGGACACTGACTACAATATCTATCCTGATAGGCAGGGGCTGTCTCGCGCAGTAAGCCTGCTCTGTGGGTGCGATATGGGGGGTTGGGATTCTACTCAGCTTCTTCGCGTACCCGGGGTACATGGCCACAAACACGATGAGCTCGTGGGAGAGACATTTCAAGTCAATCCAAAGACTCATCCGGGTGTCGTAGCAGCTGGCGCACTTAAGACTCAGGGCAAAGTACATCAAACTACTCTAGGTAGGCTACGTCAATCTGAGGCCACGGGTGACAGGTCTGAGGCGTTGTACTCTATCCTCTGTGACATGGTTGAGTCGGGTCTTGACCATGACACCATTACAGGTCTGGTGAGGCACACCCCATGGAATAAGTGGGGTTCAGACCTTGACAGGCTGTCAAATGATATTAATAGGGCTATGGCTAGGGCTCAGCACAAGGCTAATGAACCTAGTGTGGCTGTAGATGTATCAGAGACTATTGATGAGGAGCCTCAAGCACCTGTCTTCTCTCTCAAGAGTCTGACGGATTTTGCTAGGGTACCTAAACCAAAGTGGCTGATCGAGGGGATCGTTGAGGAAGGGTCATGCGGGTTTATTGCAGCCCCTCCGAAGCACTACAAGTCTTGGGTCATGCTGGATATGGCTGTCAGTGTGGCCTCAGGGCATAGATTCCTTGGGGATCGCAGGGTGTCACAGAATCCCACCCTGGTGGTGGAAGCTGAGGATAGTTTTTATCGTCTCGGACAGCGCCTAGGTCTAGTTATTGACGAGAGGGCTCCTACTAGCCATCCTCAGGGTTATCTGACTCCAGACCTTAAATGGTATGGGCCTGCTAGTATCCCTATGTCAGTAGCTATGCATCCTACTGAGGGTTTCGGGGAGAGATTCTTCACAGAGCTGCTTGATATAGTTGAATCCAACCGCATAAAACTCTGTACTTTTGACACACTTTCCATGCTGTCTAGCGGGTCACTGAGTGACAGTCAGGAGATGTATCGTGATGTACTAAAGCCACTCAAGGCGATAGCTCAGTCCACGGGATGCGCGATGATGATCGTCCACCACACAAGGAAGGCTCAGGTTGGAGGCATAAACTCCGGTGGTGCGGCTCTAGCCGGCTCAGTAGCCCTACATGCTTGGTCCGATAATAGCCTGTACTTCCGACGGGAGGGTGATAACATCCTAATTGACGTGGAAACCAAGTCAGCAGCGCCTGAGACACTGGTGCTGTCTAACCTGACCACGCCAGGCGTGTGGTCCCCAGAAGTCAGGGATTATGAAGCCCCTGATCAACTAATAACTATTAACTAAGGAGAATACTATGCCGGAGACTGACGTACACGACATTGAAGATGAGGTTGGTATCCCTCGACAGACGGTTATCGAGCCATGGCAGCCAACCCTACCTGGCATGGAGGATTAAGGGTACGTAATCGAACAGAGTGACAATAAGTGAGATAGTGCGCAGTCTAGACTGCGCACTTTTTCTCTCTCAGACTAGTAGGTAGTAAGGTTAAGGACATGAACGGAAAACGAACCCAAGCAGAAATCTACAACGAGCTCTCGGACGTCATCAATGACGCTAAGAGTGCCCCCGCACGAGGACTTCGGATTCAGGCGGACCCATACATGTGGCAGTACAATCCTGAGTCGCAGATCTTCAGGGCTGAGTATCCCGGGCTTCTTGTGGCTGTTTACAACCGGACGGTGGCGGTGTTTGGGAATACTCTAAACCAAGTTATTCGAGTTATTGATGGACTCGATGATGAACTCAATCATGTCAAGTACGCAACACTCTCTGTTGAGGAATTCGCTAGGGAGAACAAGCTCAGCGTGGATGCTGTAGCAGAAGCTCTTCGGCATCTCGGGTATATAGATGATATCTATACTACTGTGGACACCTTCCGTGTCTGGCCTGAGGACGATGATGAAATCCACTACGTCATTGAAAAACTTATGGGTAAGAAATGATCTATCAAGATGTTGTTGAGCTTAATGAGCTCGTAACTAAAGTAGTCAATGACTATCTAGATCGACTGGATTACGTTGATGAGGTAGTCATCACTCCGGAATCTTGGAGTGAGTGCACCGAAAAGTACTCTAGATTCTATGTTGATTTCACTGATCAAGGTCTTGATGGCGTCAGCATTGATGTACGAGGTTCTGTATTGCGTATATGGGATGAAGTACGCTGCCTGGGACATGTGTATGTACGTGGGCTAAGAGAGATGCTGGAGTACATCCAAGACCACACGCTCACAGTCTCCGAGCTTACCTACGACCTTAGTCACGAAGGGGATTATTGCTCTACGAGAGATGCCGTACGTATAGTGACCAAACTCAGTGGGGACATGACCTACCCCCAAGACAAACTTATATGGTATGTTGATATGCCAAAATACATCGAAGAATGGAAGAATAATGGAGACATTTAAGCTATTCCTGTTCGTAGCAGCCTTTCTGGTCGGTGTGACGCTCACACTGTTGGGTATGAATGCTGCTAGAAGCTTCAGGCAGGCTATTGCGGCCTTGCTTTGCACCCCAGTCATCACACTCTTCACTGGATCACTGCTCTACGATGAGCCCGATCTGTGGGTTGCACTATTCGTCGGAATCGTTTTTTACATCATCTGCTACGTCACTGATAAAGAAAGGGACTGATCATGTCTGATCCAATCTTGAAAGCTATCTCTTCTACATCTGGGGGTATCCTGGTCGATTTCTGGGCAGACTGGTGCGCGCCATGCAAGAAACTCAGTAAAGATCTCCATGAGGTATCCTCAGATCACCCAGAGGTCACCGTCTTCACTGTGAACATCAACGAGAACCCCCGTGTGGCCGCGCACTTCGGTGTCATGTCTGTTCCTGCATTGGTGGCCATCCGTGATGGTGAGCTGCTGGCTGTGCATGGTGCGGTGAGCAAGAGGAGGCTGGCCGAGATATTTGAAGAACTCAGTTGAGATTTAAAGTGAGCAGTTGCAACTGCTCACTTTTTCTCTTTCCAGACGTAACATAGTAAGGTTAAGGACATGAACGAAAATATTTTCACCGAGTACTTCAACGTCCTCAGGTTCAAGGCTGATATGATTGATTCCCCTAGTCAGCAATTGAATCGGGCAATGATCGTAGCCTTCATGGCACACGTACAACATCTTCTGACATTGAATGGGTTCGGTAATCGCCGACTTCAGTTCAAAGACCTCCGAGATGTTGACGGTGAAATCTTCTTCCGCATCCCAGACACTGACCTAGATGTCCTTGTGGACCACGTCAATAATGAACTGTCTATCTGGGAAGTAGACCGCCGTATTGGAGATACTTTGACAACGGGACTGGTGAAGGAATTCTGGGACTGGCTGGAACACCGAACCATGTCTGTATCTGATTTTAAAACTATCCTAGGAGACACCAAGGACTATAAAATTATCAATAAGGCTGTTCAACTCTTCTATGGTACAGATGATCCTGCGCACAGCATGATCTGGCTAGATAGTTGGGATCCACTCCTAGACATCATCAATGATCTGGAGAGCAAGCAGAACTGAAGACAAGAAGAGCCCCGGGGAGTTACCTCGGGGCTCTTTCTATTTAGCGATCTCCGCCAGCAGTGAAGTCGGCATTGCCGATGCTAGTAAGGAATGACGCCAGCCCAGCAGCAGCGGCCACAGACAGAGCGCCTTTCCAGTCAACATCGATGATGCCGACGCCGGTAACACCGACGACCGCCACCAGAGACTGAGAAACAGTCTTGATTGCTCGCTCGGAAGCGCCCTTCCAGAACGCGGCAGTCCACAGCATATTAACCTCCTCTTGTAGGGTTATCAGTTACGAGCCTCAAGCTCAGTGAGCCGACGCTCAATCGCATCCAGGCGAGCCCCATGACGGAGCCCAGCATTGTATGCCTCCTGGATAGCGACATCCACAGTGGGGCCTGACGCCCCCAGCTTGCTCTTAAGCACGCGCTGAGGCACGGCCTCCAGCACAGCCTCACGGCTGTAGGCCGCCCGCTCAATAGCAGTAGCCACAGTCAGCCCGCTACCTCCGATAGGGGTGCGAAGCAGCTCATCAACAGTCATGTCATCATCCTCCGTAATAGATCCACCAGGGTTAGTCAGTTTTGCATGTGTGGGCCACTCTACGCCACTCTCGAATAGAACGTGAATGTGGTCATAGTGGTTGGCTGAGATGCCACCGTGGTCAGGGTACCGTCCCCAACCTCCTCTGTACTTAGAATATCCGATGATCTGCCCGTACCAGATTATGCCCCGGACACCTAGAGCTAGGGAGTTGGTCCACAACCACGCTGCAAGACGATCACCCTGAACCTTCCTGTCTCCAGTAGCTCGGATGCCAGTATTCTCAGAGATGATCAGATCAACAGCACGACCAGTAGCGTGCTCAGTGCCTCCAGTGCTGGACTTACCTTGACCGACCCACATGTCGGGCCAGTACCTGTTCATATCCAGACGAATATGCCTGATAATCTTTTCGACGTTCCCATTGACGTCTCCAAGCAATCTGAAAGGGTCACTCATATAGCCTCCTTAAGGTTTGAGTAGCATTGTGCGACCGTTAGACGTAAATCCTGAGCTTAGTGGACCCCAGAAGCCTTTAGGTTCAGCGTCAGGGTGAGGATCAAGTCCTGGAACGCGGAGGAGCTTGAGCTTAATGGCAGCATCCCAATGTAGGTCGAAGTTGCCGGCTTCCTTACGCCTGTCCCACCAGATTGGGTTAAACCCTCCCTGAACGACAAAGTGGACCTTCATGTTATATGGGGCATACTCGGTCTCTAGGTGCCTGACGAGCTCGCCGTCTACGTACCAATCCAAGTATGTAGGCTGGACATCGATCTTGTACCTATGTGGCTTTGACGTATCTACATGGATGTCCATCGGAGCGTGCTCAGCATGACCATACTTGCGATGCTTCCAATGCAAGTTGGTCATCCACGGGTTGCCCGGACGTCCTGCATGTCCCTCGATGATGTTGACCTCACCGTCCGGCCACCATTCGTCCTTCTCAGGCCACAGCTGCACGACATACTCAAGGTCATCACCAGCAGGACAGGTCATATCGAACTCCCATATCCCACGGCCTTCCACTTCATAGGTGGAAGCCATGCTGGGACAGAGGAGGCTTAGGTCCAAGGCCGCCCTATCTTCGAGACCTGCTTTCTTAGCCTCAGTGAAAGCAGCTCTGTCGAAAGAGAACCAGAGCTTGAACTCACCAGTAGAATCAAGCTGTGTCATGTAAGGTTGGTACCTGCCAATTGTGTTGAAGCCCGGCTTTTGCAGGCTCCAACCTCCATAGGTGCGGTACTGGTTAGCTCTGTGGATGCTCAATGTCTCTCAGCCTTTCGGAATGATCCTCAAGCCTGTCATGAACCTGTTGTTCATGTTTAGTAGCTCTGACCGAAAGCTCAAGGAGTGTATTATGTGTACGTTGAAACTCAGAATCATGTCTCTTAACAGACTCTTTGATGTCAGAGACATCATCACGAAGGTTTCGAAACTCGGACCCAAGCTCCCTGAGCATGCTTTCGGACCTATCCATGGAGTCCCTAGCAGAGCTCCCATGGTTATTCCTGAACTGCTCTTCGATACGCGCAACCGAGTCGCGAGTACGCCTAGACTCTGCTCTAGACTGCCTGATTTCATCGACGACCTTGGCTACACCAGCGACTGCCGTAACAAGCGCAGCAAGCCCTGCTAGGGCTCCTCCCAGTAATTCCCAAGGCATTATCATTACCTCATATAAATAGCGACAACGTTAACCATGGCAGAACCTCCCGTGACCACACTCCCGTGATTGGTGATGGCCTCAGTACTGATATCCAATGCCCGGGGGAGACTCTGCCTAAAAAAGGGCCAAGTCATGCCCATAGGCAACGCCTCTGATCCAAGGAACGAGAGGAAGTTAGGACTATACTCACCACCACATTTAATACGACCATAAGTATAGGGTGATCCTGCATTAACATTATACTTCGGATTGATATATCCGCCAGCCAGAAAGATAGCACGTGTGGCCCAATCTGGAGGGATAGCAGAGATACTAGTAGCAGTAGCCCACGAGGTAGCCGGCTGCCATCCTGTAACCGTATTACCGTAGCTCTCGATACTAATCTGGTTCTTCAGTGCGGAGGGACCAATAAGACCCTCAGCAATTGACAAGGTGCCATCAAAGATGGCGTTACCCTTCACGTGAAGAGTGCTACGACCATAGGTAGCCCCTTGACCTCCGATAGTAGCTGAGAGCTCGTCAATACGATTTTCCAGGAACTTAATCTTATCAATGAGTTCCCGATAACCCTGGTCCTCTGCCGGCCGGTTGACTGCGAATGGATCGAAGCCCATATCATACCCCCTGATCGAATTGAAGAATCGGTTTGACGGACGTGATCTGACCCGAAACTGGATTGGGATCGGACACCCAGCCCACAACACGAGGGGTTCCTGAGTACTGCACCTCTGGTGAGGTCGGGTTCACTAGCTCCAGGAACACATAGTCGCCCAAGTCGAAGTCAACACCTGGTTTGTATATGTCTAGGTTGAGCTCCATATCCATCGAAATGGTACCGAGTCTCTGAGAATCAGCTGTCTGGTTAAGATAACTATCGAGGATAGTCGAGTTAACTGAGCCCGTGTCAGGCTGCCACCTACGTTCCAGCTGAATCCAATCATAAGTAAGCAGAGTGTGCTCTTTACGTGTCAGCTCAACACGATGGTCAGCCTCACGGGTGGACACGACGGTGAACATCGTTGCACCCTTACCGTCAGAGCAATCCTGAGTGATAGTCCAGTTACTGAAATTGATCTGTAGATGGGGGTCCCGTTTACCCAACTTGGGTGCAATACGGATTACAGGGCGCAGCTTACCTGACTCAATCTCCCAGTGGGTGCTGAACTCGGCACCATGGCGGGTATTCATGAGGTTCTGGAGACCTTTAAGGTAAGTCATATCCTGATCGGCAAGATAAGTTCGATCCCCACGGTCGTTAGAGTCCACAACCTCCAGGCGGCCATTGAACTGTTGCGCCAGCTGTGTTAAGCCTATGCCCTTGGCAATGTCTGTATAACGAGCGTTCTTGAACTCCGCCTTGTTGATGTAGTTCCTAGCTAGCCAACCCTCAGCAGGCTGTAGGGTAACCTCAACATGAGTGCCTGATCCATAAGACCTCTTTTCTACCCATCCGGCCCAGAATACATACTCTGGTCCAACTTGAGGCATAGTAGCGGCAAGAACAGCACGCATAGGCTGAGTGATATCCCGCCAGTTTGACGGACAGCGGGGATCATGGAGCGGAATCTTGACAGTGACACTATCCCCACGACCAATAATAGAGCTGATGCTAGACGAGACCTCTAGCCCAGGTACTTCCCCGAGAAAGTCTCCCCGGCATGTGTACGCCACCCATTGCATAGGCTCGTCTAGCATCAGTCAATCCTCACTCTTGATGTGCAAACCAGTAATATTCACAGCCATCACCATTCTTTGTAAGAATGGTAAACCCAGTATTTCCGACCCCGTAAACCCTAGGAGGATCCCACGTGTGTGCTCCAGCAGATGAAGCCACCGTGGCGACCACATTGGGCGGGGCAGTAAACCGGTTAGCCGGGAACCGTATAAAGGCAGTCTGAGTCCCGCCGCCACTCATAAGGTATTTACCGCTAGCGATACGTGGAAGCTGTGGGAACGCTGGTACGACGACATCGTCTCGCCACCCACCGTTATGGTAAATTTTAACAAGTCCAGTGTCTTCCTCATAAATCCTCTGACCTGCTTGAAGATAATTAGTTACAGGTCGAGAAATAGAGGTACACCTGATTGTTCCTCCAGCTGCGCAAGTCCAAATACGTGCATCGCTAGTAGAAATACCTCCAGTCGGAGGTACGATCACGTAGGCTATAGGAAGAGTACCCATAGGAGTGATCGGAGGATTCTGGAAAGGATTAGCCTCACCCTGTACATATGTGATCTCAGCGTCGCGACGGCTGGACCCGTCAACGTCAGCATCATAAACTTTAAGTACGATTAAATCCCTACGAGTATACGAGCTGTGTCTACCGGGAACCTGAACACTGGTGTTCGAGTTATTGGCGATACGGTAAGACCCGTTGGCGTTGTTATTGGGGGTGACAATAGCCACGCCCTCACCGACATAGACATAGTTACCAGCCGTCCAAACATTGAACCCTGAGACCACACCCGCACGAGCGGCCAGAGGGTGGGCATCATGCACCATAGTAGAGCCAATATCGAGCCTACGCCACTGCGCAGTGCTAATAGGGATATTATTGCCAGACGGAAGCACTGGATCAAGAGCCATCTCATACTCCAAACGTAGGTCGGATATCTATTACCATTTTAGCATTGACATTGATGTCACCCTCACACCTAAACGATATCTGGGCAGCTCCAGCATCTAGTGTGGGCCACTCTCGGATAACAGGGCTGATTAGCGTCCCGCTGTTTAGTCGGGAGGTACGTGACCGGGGATCAACTATAAGTTCATCGCCGGTCAATAACTTGTAGTCCCACTTTAGCCTTTGAATCTTACCCTTTTGATTCACTATCACAAGAGGTCTATCAACAGGACCATGGATAGTGAACCTAATACGAGCAGAAGACTCTAGGTAAATGTTTAAATCCCCAGTATTACCTGACTCATTCCACTTAACTGGCCATTTAATGGGCCAGGTTAGACCCCCGGTAATATTCGGAAGCCTAAGTGTGTGCTGAATGAGTCCTTCCTCTGAGAGACCACCATCACCAGTCTGACCACCAGACCACCACACGGGGTCGGGTGCGATCACAGTAGTAGACCACGTGAAACATGTCCCGACTGAATTATACTTAATGTCCAGAGCAGAGTCACGAGCGATGTATATCGTCCTAGGCCCATTCGGGAATCGAACAGTTAGCGGTACCGGATTAATATCAGCAGTAGCTGTAAGAATAGCTGACTTGGACTCAACATCAGCCATGTTAGTTCCGATATACGTACCAGAGAGCGTTCCACTTAGTGCCCCTCTGTATGCCCGAGTACGCCACACACCGTCGGCCTGGGTCA
>ERZ773051.822-NODE-822-length-19035-cov-14.484036_pt1 | contig 19035 bp, 16 predicted proteins | sample MGYA00580631_ERZ773051 | MGnify/ENA primary metagenome ERZ773051 (study PRJEB29015, sample SAMEA2738137) | human oral metagenome | biome: human oral; feature: human-associated habitat; material: saliva | place: China | collected 2204 ... | reverse complement strand
CTCCCACTGAGGAGAGCACCGAGGCAATCAGTTCTGTTGGCACCCATTCTACCACATCTGACAGGCGTGCTGTACGGAAGCCACCAATTAACCAGCTCATCCATGATGAGGTCTTGCTCTTCTTCGACACGAGGGACCAGAGCACATGCAGCCCTGAGGACGTGGAGATGGAGCTACTGAACCGGATTAACACGCGTCTGGTCAGTGAGAGCGTGGCTTACGGCCTTAAGGGTAGGGACGCTTATCAGCAGCTCAAGGCTCTTCCGCCTGCTGTGATTGCGGAGGGTATTCTCAAGCGCGAGCTTAAGCACACGGGTCTGATTGGTAAGTCAAGAGCGACGGCTGAGCTGATGACCTATGAGGCTGAGGGGCCTGATATGGGGCTGTACGTGCCTGCTGAGGAGCGTATTCGTAGCCTGGCTCGTCAGTACCACTACACGATCTCACCCAAGGATCTCAACGCTGTCGTGGAATGTGTGCGCGACTCGGTGCCGTTGCTCAAGGAGAGCGAGGACAGCGATGTCGTGGCATTGGCGAACGGGTTGTTCAATGTGCGCTCTAAGGAGCTGCGTGATTTCTCACCCGAGGTTGTTCTCACGTCGAAGGCGTTCGTCCCCTTCCTTGCAGACGCTACCTCGTGCCAGGAGATTGACGGGTGGCACATTGACAAGTGGTTCAGGGAGCTTGCGAACAATGATCCCGAAGTCGAGCAGCTGTTCTGGGAGAACATTGCGGCCTTGTTCCGCCCTAATCACCCGTTCGGTAAGGCTATGCTCTTGTACTCCCCTACCGGATCAAATGGTAAGGGTTCCCTTATTGAGTTGATGCGAAACCTCGTGGGAGCTGAGCGAGTGGCTACGCTTTCAATGTCTGATTTTGGAGAGCAGTATCTTCCTGAGGAGTTGCGTAGCGCTTTTTGCGTTCTCTCGGATGAGAACGAGGTTGGCGATTACATGAAGCGAGCTGGGGCGTTCAAGGCGTGGGTTACTCACGATTGGACTCGCTTCAACGTTAAGCACGGCCCAATGACGAGTATCAAGGGTCGTGGCTTGTGTGTGTTCTGTGCCAACGAGTTGCCGTCCTCGAAGGACAAGTCTGAGTCGCTCTATCGCCGTTTTATCCTCATTCCGTTCCGCAAGCGCTATGTTGGCGCGGATGAGAACAAGGCGATCAAGAACGATTACTTGAAGCGGCCTGAGGTTCTTGCGTACGTCGCGCACAAGGCCCTGATGTGGCCGTGGTTCGATTCGTTTATTGAGCCTGCGGTGTGTCAGGAGCTGCTCGGTGAGATGCGCGTTGAGAATGATCCGGTCCTTCAGTTCGCTGAGGAGTTTTTGCCTCAGTTCGTTTGGGACCTGTTGCCGTGGGGGTTCCTCTACGGGGTGTATTCCGCATGGATGCGCAAAGAGGTTCCCAATGGTCGTGCAGTCAGCTCTCGGGAGTTTAACAAGCGGCTTACAGCATACGTTGATGCCACCCCCTCGTGCGGGTGGGTTGTTCCTCATGGTGCGGACGGCAAGCAGAAATCCATGCGTACGCAAAACCGCATTGTCGGTGATGAACCTCTGGCTGTGGGATACGACCTGAGTGACTGGATTGATCTCCAACCTGTAGGCGGTTCTATGTGCAAGATCGGGATCCCGCATAACATGCCAGTTTCGGCCCGTGGGCTTCTGCGGGCAGGCACTTCATCTACTGACGACGAGTGACCCAAAACTTGCCCTCAATCCTCGCCGTCTGGGCAGCGGCAACAAGTTACGAAAGGATGCACAATGAATAATCGCAACAACGCTCTCGATGACCTTATCAAGCAGGAACGTCTTGCTTATCAGAAGCGCGTTCGTCGCTTGCGTGAACAAGCACGCAAGGAGGAGGAACGCCTCGCCTTGCGCACGGCGGAGATCATCCGTACGGAGCACCCCGACACGTATTCGAAGTATGAGGAGGAGGCACGTCGCCTCCTCGAAGAGGAGCGACTGGCTCGCTCCTCTCGGGCGAAGCGTTCGGCGCAGTCCGACGCGCAGCCGGAGGTTGCGACGGCGGAGCAGGACCAGCAGGACGGAGGTACGAATTATGAGTACTGATAGCACGTCTACGTTCTACGACCCTGTGTACGAGGCACGCAAAGCGTTGCGAGAGGCAGGGGTAGGTGCACCCTCGCTGTCGGAGCGTGCAGCGCGTGCGCCGCGTCAGGTGATGCCTCGTGACGAAGCTCCTGCTACTCCGCTCAGCGAGGCGCAGGAGCTGGTGCGAGACGTGGTGGGGGATGTCCTATCGCGCGTCTCGCTCCCACCGTCTCCTGCTCCCCGTCAAGGGGTAGCAGGGACGGTGTCCCCCGCGCCCGCAGTGAGCAACGCGAACGAGGACGTGGGCCAGCGGAGAGATGTCAGACAGGGGGCGGTCACGCCACCGTTGTCTGACACTCTCCCTGCTGGCCATACCGTGGTATCGCCTAAAGTCATGCCTCAGCATGGGGGCGTTACCACGTTCTCCGACACTCGTTCGCACAGGATCACAGTGCGTGTGTCGGAGGAGGAGTACGACGCCTTCAAGCGTCGTGCGACTGCGCTCAACGTTACGGTGAGCGCATGGCTTCGCGCAGCAGCACTACATGTGCTCGACGCTGCGAAGCCACCTCTGGAGGCGGTGCCTCAGGCGGCGGCTCCAGAGTCGGCGCAAACTGCTCAGGCTGTTGAGCAGTTGCGGCGTTTGGGGGTCAATCTGAACCAAGCACTCAGGCGCGGTTCGGTGATTGACCCCGAGCGGGTGCGAGACCTCGCTCGCGCCGTCGATGACTTGCGTGCAAGTCTTGGTGACAAGACGGTGATCACGTCATGAGCACGATCAACGTCAAGTCCTCGAAGTCCGCCGCCTCGGCGGTGAACTACGTGCTGTATGGTGCCGACGCAAAGGTGCGCTCTCGCCTCCGATCAGAGGGACGCACTCGGGCGGCGGCACTCGCCATCCATACTGCGGACGGTGCTTCGACACCGGAGCAGTTCCTTGCTCGCGCTGAATCACTCGCACGCTTGCATGGGAGGAAGGTGGAGGCGTACACCTATGTTCTCGCTTTTCACCCGGACGAGTTCGACGTGACCTCACCGGAGGATATGCAACGCGTGTGCGATGTCGCGAAGAGGCTCACAGAGTCTATGCACAGTGCTGACTACCTGATTGCCGTTCATACGGACTCGAAGGGTCAGCATGCGCATGCGCATATCACAGTGACGAACCATGACAACCTCACGGGCAAGGCGCTCTCGCGTTATACCTCGTGGCGTCACGGACTGCACCAGTTGAATGATCAGATCATGCGTGAGGAACAGCTCCGCGTGCTCCCCGATCCAACCAGGCCCAAGCCGGGGTGGCTTCAACGCAGAGAGGACTTTTCTCCCGGTGGTTTTGAGCAACAACTTGGCGACATCGTCAACGACGCGCTTGCTGATCCGCGCTCGGTGGATCAAGCGTCGTTTGAGGAAGTCCTCGCTGAACATGACGTGCGCCTCGCGGTCACGGATCGTGATGGATGGTCTTTCAAAATGAGGCGTCTCGACAACGGCAAGTGGGGAAGGAAGAAAGCAAGCGCCTTGTCTCCCGATTTCACCGCTGATAAGGCCCAAGATGTGTTCGATGCTCACCGGCAAGCAGGCGTAGTCGTGGAAGAGGAGGAGGAGATTACACCCAAGAAGAAGAAGCCCCCGCTTCCTCAGCCTCAACCTACCCCACCACCCTCGCCCCGACAGGCACCATCGCTCTTCGATGTGCTCGCGGGTAAGGCAGAAATGCCAATGCCTGCAGGTGAGAGTGTCGAGCTGAAGAAGACCTCGACAATTTCACCCCGAACACGGTCTAAGGCTACCGAGGAACGAGATGTGCGCCGTATGAGAGGTGTTATTGTCCCTGAGGTTAAACAGCGTGAGGACGATGGGCCTGAGTTTGGCTGAAAGAATGAGGAAAACAAATACCCCGGTTACCAGTGAGGTAACCGGGGTATTGTGTCATAACGATCTGTAGACGAAGACGCCACCATCAGGCGCGTCGGTGATGGTGTAGTCGAATTCTTGGTCGCGGATCCACGCGTCCCAGTCGAAGTAGCGCTTCGCCTCCTCAGGCCATCCGTCCATCAGACAGATGTCCTCAGCGAGCTGTGTCGCATAGTCAGCGAACGAGTCCCAGCACCCGCAATAGCGTTCCTCAAAGTCAGAAACGCTCGGTAGATCATCACCTTCCGCAACGTAGCAGCCGGAATCTACCCATGCGAGCAGTGCAGGCCATTGATATTCTCCGACCTCAGCAAATACCTCACCCCACAGAGCAGCGGTGTCGGGTGACATCTCGCTGGTTCCGCGCGGCAATCCCTCGTGATCGAAGACCCATAGCTCATCGTGAGTTGTAGGGCCACAGTGCAGGTCTTCAGGGGTGACCTCACCGGCTTCTTCTGCAGAGAACCACTGCCCGTTGAGCAGGCCCTGGTTGTAGCACGCAAGACACCCAATCCAGACCGATGGGCGAACTGTAGTTTGAGTAAGCATTCCAACCTCCCGAGTAGGTGGAGGTGAGGCCGGGCAGTCCAGCTCGGGAAGGACGCACTCAAGCGACCTCACCTCCAACGAGTAGCTCGGGGTCGCGTTGCGACCTGTATTCCGGGTATGAGCGGGAGGAGGATATTTATCGCTTAGGGGGATGATCTTTATCGTTTTTGTATTCCTCGTGGAGGTGGAGCGGGAAGGTGAGGAGGCCCCTTCATGCAGCATGTGTTGTTACGTCTGTACCGCTAGTTGTACCGCTTGTACCGCTTGTGTACCGCCACTTTTGCACTAGGCGGTACAGCTTTAACGTTGGTATATCAAGCAAAACTATATGTTGTACCGCTTGTACCGCTACTTTTCTATAACTTACGCACGGAAAAATACATTTAACCCGTGTTTTTCTATATATAAAAGTTTTCGATTTTAGGCGGTACAAGCGGTACAAAGTCACAGTTCCGTTGGGATATGAGCCGAAACTGCGTACCGCTTGTGCTTTTTTAGGCGGTACACAAGCGGTACAAACACTGTTTAGGCGGTACAAGAGGTGCAGATCCCCTGCCTCCACCCCTTCCCTGAGAACATACGGAGAGTGAGGATGGACTTTTACGCCCCGCAGGGGCGATGGATGATAGTCCTTCCTCTAGGGTGGGTTTTTAAAGCAAAGAGAGTAGATAAAAGAGTAGATCGGGATTCTGAGTGCTTCTGTCATTCAGAATCCCGATCTGTTTCCCCTGATGTATCAAGGTTTGCTGTGCCCCCGAGACGATTCGAACGTCCGACACCCGCTTTAGGAGAGCGGTGCTCTATCCCCTGAGCTACGAGGGCGCACCCCCATAGACTACCATTTCGCGCAGCTCTTTCTCAGAGGCGACCGAAACGCCAAGGCTCGGGAGTGTTTAGCGCCTTGTCCACTCTTGTGCGGGATCAGGCAGCACGTCGTGATGCTTCGAAGGAACAACCATAACTGGGCAGGTCGAATGCGCGATCACCGTCTGCGAGGTTGATCCCAGCAAAATCCCGGCAAAGCCGCCACGGCCTCGGGTCCCTACTACAACAAGATCAACTGCGGTCGAGAACTCAATGAGCAGTGACGAGGGAGACCCATCAAGCGCATGTCGCGCGACCTTGCGCAAGCGTCCGTCCAGAGCTTGATCAACAGCCGCGTCAAGGCCTTCCTTGACGTCCTTCAGCATGGCATCGCGGTCAATATTTGCGGGAAGCCACGCCATCATCGCCGTCCCCGTTGCCATCGGCACTGCTGCGACCGCCGTCAGGCGAGCATCCCATAGCTCGGCCTCGTCGATTGCCCGCTTCAGAGCAGAGGTTGCACCCTCCGAGCCATCGGAACCAACAACGATTCTCTCAACCGGGGTAAATCCCTTACCGGAGGTATGACGCGGAACGATGACCACCGGGCACTTCGCGTGTGCAGGAAGAGCAGAGGAGACCGTTCCCAGCAGACGGTCCGCGAAACCTCCCCCGCCGCGCGATCCCACAACGATCAGGTCGACTTCCTTGGACATGTCGATGAGGATCCCCGCAGGATCTCCGGCCTCGACAACCCCATGCACGTTCGTCGCTCCGATTTCACGCGCAAGGTCGACGCCTTGCTGAACGATTTGAGATGCGCCTTCCTTAAGAGCCGCATCATCAAGAACCGCATACCCCCCATCGAGAGTTGCTGCTGCATAGGACGCGACCGCGTAGGTACAAATGATGTGAAGGCGGCAGTCACGTACCTTTGAACGCTCAGCTGCCCACTTAACTGCTGCGTAGCTCTCCTTTGAGCCATCGACTCCGACCAAAATCACTTCTGATGTCCCCATGACTACCTCCTCGTGATTGCCGTCACCTCTATTTTGCCCTATTCCACGGTGAAATGTCAGGGGTTCAGGATATCCTCAGAGAAATAGTGAAGGGGCCGCAGAAGCGACCCCTTCACTCACACAGGAAAACTCAGTAGCGCACGAAGCTGTAGTTGCCCCACAGCGGCTGGATCTTCGTCACAGAGCCGGGAGTCGTTGCTTCGATAACCATTCCGTTACCGGCGTAGATGCCCACGTGTCCGTAGGCGTGCCACACCAAGTCACCGGGGCGAGCCTCGGAAGCCGAGACGAAGGTGCCTGCTGCACCCTGCGCGCCGGAAGTACGGGGAATGGAGATACCAGCCCGGGCGTAGACGTACTGGGTGAAGCCCGAGCAGTCAAAGCCAGCGGGGGTTGAGCCACCGTAGACATAAGGAATGCCAGTGAGAGACATGGCGATCGAGACGATGTCCGAGCCCGAGGGGTTCACTGCAGCAGACGAAGTCGCAGAAGCGCCAAGATCCGCGCGAGTGTAATCACGCGAAGCAGCATTCGTCGTTGCAACAGGAGCCGGAGCTTCAGCCGAAGCGGAAACTTCGTCACTAGCAGACCAGGCGATATCCGGGACCGAAACAGTCGTAGGCAGAACGGTCGCGGTGTTTGTGGAAGTATCGACCGCAGCTTCGTGAGCGGTAGGGGCTGCAGTTGCAGCTCCACCGACGACAGCAGTCAGCGCAAGTCCAGCGGCTGACGCAGCGGCAGTGCCACGAAGCGGAGTCTTGAACGACGTGAGAGTATCAGCCAGGTCGAAAACAGGGGCCATCGGGCGGCGGGCCTTGCGGTGCCGCGGGGCAGGCTTTACTGTTGTCACAATTTTCTCCTCTTAGACCTGCGAGGTGAGCTGTCGGGTTCGGGCGGGAGTGCCCGGCTTGGTTTCCCAAGCTTCACCCCAAGACCCCAAAGGGTCGGAATTGGTTTCCCCGCGTTGAACCTCAGTTTCCCGATCTCTTCGCGGTTCAACCTCGGTGAACGAAGAGCGGTCGGCTTTTTTCGCCTTGTTTCAGTCTAGCGTAACATGCTCGAAATGTCACGCGAATGTAACGAAAGGATGACGAACTTATTACAGGTTTTCTTAAGGTTTTACAGGCACTTCCCAGACATGCTGGTCAGAGAGCTAATTCAGGTCAACAAACAAATGCGGAGAGAGTGCGAATGGAAGCTGAACCGCACCCGTTTCTGTTACCGAACTCCCATCCGCAGCGCGAGTGACCTCAAGAAGAACTTGGCGAGCATCCGCTTCAAAGGCAATTTCCGCCCCCGGAACAACCCCGAGACGGGCAAAGTCAGCCAAGAGCTCGGTCTCTGCCTGAATGGGTTCCCCAATTCGGGTAACGACCGCAGAGCTCGCCCCGCCCATCCGCAGGGCGAGCTCCATCGAGATCCCCGTAGACGTGGCATCAGTACCGGGAATGGGGTTTCCGTAAGGATCCGTCGTCGGGTTATTAAGAATTTCGCCGAGGCGCTTTTCAACCTGGTCCGACATGACGTGTTCCCAGCGGCAGGCCTCCTCGTGCGTGCACGCCCAGTCCAAACCAATGACGTCGGTCAGCAAGCGCTCTGCGAGGCGATGCTTGCGAACCACCTCGACTGCCTTTTCGCGTCCCAAGTCTGTCAGTTCCAGCCTTCGATCCCCCATCACATGGACGAGGCCGTCGCGTTCCATTCGTCCCACCGTCTGCGAGACCGTGGGGCCAGAGTGCCCCAAGCGCTCAACAATGCGGGCACGCAGAGGCGTCACTCCATCTTCTTCGAGCTCGAAGATCGTCTTGAGATACATTTCGGTGGTATCGATCAGGTCGCTCACGGTTTCCTCCATGGCTAGGTACTGCCCCCAAGGGTACATATTTCTACCGACTACGCGTGTTCAAGCGCACAAAACCGCGTGTTTAAGGGGTGTTATGGGTACCACTCAAACCCCTAATTGGGACAGGCGAGTGTTATCAATTCCCTTCGCCTTCACCGTGATGAGCATGCGGGTTGTCGATCTCAATGGGATGCGCGCTGGCGTGAAGATGAACGCTTACATTCCACCGTTTCATACTCCAGGCCGTCGCAATAACGGCGACAATCAAAGTAATGACCGAACCGACCCAGATCGAAGCACGAGCATCGATCACTTCACCAATCCATCCGACGAAAGGCGAACCGATAGGGGTCGACCCCATAACAACCATGCCGTAGAGGGCCAAGACACGTCCACGCATCTCTTCGATAGTGGTTGTCTGCACTGTGGCATTCGCAGCGGTCAGCATCGTGATCATGGCGAAGCCGTTCGGAATACACATCAGCGCGTAAGTTTCATAGGTCGGCATAAATGCCAGAATCGTCGAGACAATGCTGAGCGCGATCGTCGATCCCATGACCAAGCGCAAACGAGGTAGCTTACGCCTAGCCGCAAAGAGAGCGCCAGACAATGAACCAACCGCGATCAGCGTTCCCAAAATGCCGTATTGTCCCGCGCCCTTATGGAACACGCTCGTTGCCATAACGGCGGTCGTCAATTGCTGGTTGAGTGTCAAAGCCGAGGCAACGCCAACGACAAGGATGATCAACAAAAGGTCAGGGCGGCCTCGCAGATAGACCAAGCCCTCACGCAACTGCCCTTTCTTGCGAGGAACCGGCCGACGCGGAACCAGATCGCGATGACGGATCGAGGTCGTAAACATCGCCGCAACAAGGAAGATCCCGGTGTTCACGAAAAAGACCCAGGCTTCGCCAACCCAATCAATCATCAAACCCGAGATCGCCGGGCCAATCAGGCGAGCGAAGTTAAAGGCAACAGAGTTCAGCGCGACTGCGTTGGTGATCGACCTTGCGGGCACAAGCTCCGAAACAAAAGCCTGGCGAGCCGGCGAATCAAAAGCCGCAGCGACTCCCCCACCGAAAGCAAGAAGGTAAACCAGCCACAAGCTCGCATGTCCTGTGAAGACCATGGTCCCCAGCAAAAGGCCGAAAACTCCAAAAGAACACTGAGTGATCTGGATGATCGTCTTGCGGTCCACACGGTCAACGACGACACCGGCGTACGGACTGAAGAGTAAGAGCGGCAGAAACTGCAGAGCCGTCACAATACCGACTTGAAAGGAAGAATTATGGGTCAGAACCGTGAGAACCAACCAGTCCTGAGCAACGCGTTGCATCCACTGAGCCGAAGCCGCAAGAGCATTGGCGATAAACCAATGGCGAAAGCTTCGGTATTGCATGGATTGAAACGTCGTTGACACGAACTCCCCTACCTTCGTTGCGTCTTCATTTGAGAATACGTCACAAAGGAGAAATCTCTTGGGATAAACACGTGGGGGTGAGATACGATCACTCGCATCTCACCCCCACGCAAGGAAGGATGAGGATCAGGCTCCCAGGGCCGCTTGGATCGGACCCAAGAGGAAGTAGATGACGAAGAGGATCGACGCCAGCCACATCAGCGGATGAATCTTACGTGCCTTACCAACGGAAATCTGGATGATCGTGTAGGCAATGAAGCCAACACCGATACCAGCCGAGATCGAGTAAGCGAAAGGCATGAAGGCGATGGTGAGGAATCCGGGAATTGCGAACTCCGGATCCTTCCAATCGACTTCCAGAACCTGAGCCATCATCAAGAAACCAACGAAGACCAAAGCGGTCGAAGCGGCCTCGGTCGGAACAAGCTGAACGAGAGGCGAAAGGAAGGTCGACAGCAGGAAGAGGACACCGGTGACAACCGAGGCCAGACCCGTACGCGCACCATCACCCACACCTGAGGTCGACTCAATGTAGGAAGTGTTTGAGGAAACGCCACCCAGACCGCCGGCAGCAGCAGCCAGAGAGTCGATGAGGAGGATGCGGCTGGAGTGAGGGGGGTTTCCGCCATTATCCAAGAGGTCACCTTCAGCACCCACGGCGACCATGGTTCCCATGGTGTCGAAGAAGTCCGCGAGCATCAGGGAGAAGATCAACAGGACCACCGAGACGGCGCCGAGCTTGCCGAAAGCCCCAATGAAGTCAATCTGGAACAGGGAGTTGAAGGAAGGAACCGAGATGGGCGACCCGCTCAAGGAAGGAACAGTTTGTCCCCAACCGGTAGGAGTGGTCTCGCTCTTTGCGGGCAGGTGAAGGATTGCCTGCAAGATGACGGCCAAGACAGTCGAGGAAACCAGGCCGATCAGCATTGCGCCCTTTACCTTGCGCACGTACAAGATGATGGTGACAACCAAGCCGAAAACGAAGACCAGAGTTGGCCAGCCGTCCAGAGAGCCGTTAATACCCAACTGAACCGGGGTTGAACCTGCGCGGATGATGCCCGCGTTAATCAGACCAACCAAGGACACGAAGAGGCCGATGCCAACGGAGATTGCGGTCTTGAGCTGGTAGGGAACCGCGCGGAAAACGGCCTCGCGGAATCCTGTCAGAACCAAGACCGTAATGAGAATGCCTTCCCAGAAGATCAGGCCCATGGCCTCTTGGAAGGTCAGTTTTGCTCCCAGAACAAGTGTGAAAGCAACGATGGCGTTCAAGCCCATGCCCGCAGCCAAAGCCAACGGGTAGTTTGCAACCACACCCATGAGAATAGTCATGATGCCGGCAACCAAAGCGGTGCCGGCAGCAATTCCAGGGGCAGTGATGGAGCTACCCTCAGGCAGGGCAGCAGAAAGAATCAACGGGTTAACAACAAGGATGTAGGCCATTGCAAAGAAGGTGACCACGCCACCTCGAATTTCACGGCCAACAGTGGATCCACGTTCGGAAATGTGGAAGAAAGCGTCAAGGGAATTTAGTGGCTTCGCGCTCGTGGGCGCTTTTTCTTGTGTGCTCACTCCCCAAATTTTCGCTGAAAAAACCCTCAAAGTGAAGCATGCTTCACCTGGCGAGACCAGTTTTGATTTGAAGCTCTGACCTGCTTATAGTTCTTGTTTAGAACCAGTTCAGGTTGTTTAAGCGTCAATGCGTTCAGACTCGACAAGGAAGTCGTTGATGCGAGAGGGCCGAACCGGCCAATCTGTCCCGTTATTGGGGACATCCGTTTCCGAGTGCGCACCGCAGGCGTGATCCAAACTGACGACGCAGCCATCATCCGGAGCCCATTCGTTTGCGCACACTCCAAAGGCCAAGCGCATGGAGCCGGCCATCTTCATCAAAAAGCCGCAGGTCGAACAGGTCTGCTTCGGGCGACGTCCGCGTTTGGGGCCCCGTTCTGATTCATACCAGCGCTGGGCAGCCTGATCGTGTCCTTTTGCAGAAAGCACGCGCACACGCCCTAAACCGAGTTCACGATCGGTGGGAAGATCCGGATACTCACCGCTGTCTTCTAAACCCGATTCCAAACGGTCATCGTCATCGCGATAGGGCAAGACATCATCGCGACTCACGTCGCCTGGCTGGAGACGTTCTTCCCATGGAACCCATTCGGGGGCTAAAAGCGATCCCTCGCCAGGAACCAGATCGACTTCGCAAACGGTGATCTTGCGCGAGCGAGGAACTCGCGTCACGGTCACAGACCAGCGCCACCCCACATAACCCGCGTCCGTACACGCAAAGTAGTGCGTACCCAGACGTTCTGCGTTCATCTCAAACGATAGATGTTCGCCGAGTGAAGATTCTCCCGCAATTTCGAGGGCGTTTTCGCGCGCGAAATCAACCGCTTGGGCTAGTTGAGCATCCACGCGGTTATGAGCGGAAGTGTTCTTTTCAGGCATCAAAATCCTCTGCAACGGCTCGCATGACCTTCGCGATCTTCGCAGCGTTTTCCGGGTAGTGGCCGCGGCGCAAAGACTCCGAAGAGGCATCGAGCAGCTTAATCAAGTCTTCGACGACGGAAACCATTGCTTCAGGCTTGCGACGCTGTGCACGCGCAACAGAGTGCGGCGCAGCGATTACACGAACAGATAGAGCCTGCGGACCTTTGCGTCCGTCAGCGATTCCGTACTCGACACGAGTACCGGGACGAGGAATCACTCCTTCAGGAAGAGCTGACGAGTGCAGAAAAACCTGTTCACCGTCTTCTCCTGTAATGAAGCCAAAACCGCGCTCGGCATCAAAAAACTTCACCTTACCAGTGGGCATTTCCGCACTCCTTCCTTTGTCATTTGGTTTACGACGTAACCACCATCATAGATGGCTCTCCACTCAGCCGCCGCATCGTCGTAAGCTAGTGGCTATGTTTTACCACGGTTTTCGCTCCCGGTGTATTGCGCTCTTTGCCGCGATTGCGTTCGTATGCATGCCAATTGGCATGGCGCACGCTGACTCGCCCGTGACAATCACCTCGACTGTCACAGACCCACATTCTTTCCTGTCTGATTCCCAGGCACAGTCTGCCAGCCAAAGCCTCAGCAAGCTTAAGTCAGGTGGCCTGGACGCTTACGTCGTCTTGGTTAAAGACTTTTCTGATCAGGCTCCGGTGAAGTGGTGCGAGGCCGCAGGAACCAAATCCGGCTTGTCGAATTCTTCTCTTGTCCTTGTCATCGCCACAGAGCAGCGCGTTGCCGCGACCTGCGGAAACACCGATCAGAAGGGAATCGCTGACTCCGCGGTGGTCAGCGCCTTCGCTGCCGCGAAGACGGAGCTTGGGAAAGCAAATCCGCTTGATGCAGACACTGTCGTTTCGGCAATTCAGGCCTACTCTTCGAGCTTGAAGGCCGCCCAGTCCAGCGGATCCACAACAACAAAGACAAGGGCAACAAGTGCGGCTAGGAGTTCGTCTACCAGCACAAGCGATAGTTCCACCTTCCTCTTCGGCTCCATCATTCTCTTTTTCTTCTTCACCGTCTTGATCCTCCTCCCAATTATTCTCATCACCGCCATCGTGCGTTCGCAGCGCAAGACACGAAAGACCGTTGTCGGCACACAGGAACAGCGGAGGGTCCAATCGACCTTGGATCTGGCTCGCATGCTTCTTGACGCCGACGATGTCGTGCGCGCAAGCGAGGATGAGATCGAGTTTGCTCGCGCTCAATTCGGCCCCGATGCCGTTGTTTCCTTCTCCAGCGCGATTGATAACGCGCGAGCCCTTGTGAGCCGAGGATTCGCCTTGCAACGCGGAAATGAGGACGGATCGAATCCTGTTTCCACCCAGGAAATGAATGACTTCGTCAACCGCCTCAACGCGGCGATGAACCAGCTCGTTCAAGAAAGACAAAGCTTCACTGAGCGCCGCAATAAGGAAGCGAATATCGGCGAGCAGGTCAGCGATCTTTTAGAGTCGATCGCCCAGACCCGCAACCAGATTTCGCAGGCACAGATGGATCTGCAGACCCTCAAGCTTGCGTATTCTGCCGAGGCCATCGCTTCCTTAATCGGTCGCCCTGACCAAGCCCGCGCGCTCCTTGATCAAGCTGAAACAAGCGCAAAGGAAGCCCTCGCAGCTCAGCAGTCCGGACAAAACGCCTACGAGACTCTAGAAGTTGCACGCCGCGCTCTGGCTCTTGCTCGCCACCAGCTTGAATCGATTACCCAAGCACCCGACCAGCTTGCCCGTTCGTCCGAGCTTCTGACCGCCGCGATCGGCTCGATCACTTCCGATATTTCTGATGTCACTCGTCTCAAGGCAGATCCAGTCGCCTTCAAGCCCTTGGTGGATTCAGCTCAGGCTGCCATTAGCGGCGGCCACGCTGCCCAAAACGGCCAGGGTGATCCTCTTGCTGCTCTGGAATCCTTGCGTCTTGCGGAGGCTGCGCTTGACGAGGCCTTGGCTCCCCTGCGCAGCGCCGAAGAGCGCGCCCAGCGCGCTCAATCGGGAATCGAGGCGCTCCTTTCGCAGGCTGATTCAGAGGTCGCGCGCGCGAACCAGCACGTCACAAGCCACGGATCCTTGGTCGGATTCGATGCACGTTCCCAGCTTTCTTTTGCGCGCTCCGCACTCCAAAATGCGCACTCATTCCACAACCAGGGCAACGACGAGAGCGCTGCAACCCAGGCACGCACAGCAATTACCTACGCACAGGCAGCGATCACAGCCCCGCTCACTACTCCCCAGCCGTCATCCGGAAGCCGTATTGCGGATGGCCTCACCGGAGCCCTGGTCTGGTCGGTTCTCGACAGCATCCTTTCCTCGGGCGGTTCACACCGTCGTTCCTGGGATAGCGGTTGGGGCGGATCGAGTTGGGGTGGCGGGGGCTCCAGCAATAGCGGCAGTTTCGGCGGTTTCGGCGGATCCTCAGGAAGCTTTGGCGGCTCCAGTGGATCAGGTCACACAGACTCGTTCTGATTAAGGTATAGTTCAACCAACATCCCTTTCCCGCATCCCAAGGAGAAAACAATGGCGGAAAAGCAGACCATTCTCGGACGCATCTCGCAGCTGGCCAAGGCCAACATCAACGCGCTCCTCGACCGCGCTGAAGACCCGCAGAAGATGCTCGACCAGCTCATTCGTGACTACACGAACTCCATTGCAGAAGCAGAAACCGCAGTCGCACAGACCGTCGGCAACCTCCGCTTGGCTGAAAAGGACCACGAAGAAGACGTCGCAGTCGCCGCAGACTGGGGACGCAAGGCAGCCGCTGCCTCGGCAAAGGCTGAGGAACTGCGCGCGGCCGGTGATCAGGCTGGCGCACAGAAGTGGGACGACCTCGCACGCGTCGCCATCGGCAAGCAGATCCAGTTCGAAGGCGAAGCAAAGACCGCTGAGCCGATCATTGCCTCACAGCGCGAGGTTGTTGAGAAGCTCAAGACCGGTCTGACGCAGATGAAGGACAAGCTCGGAGAGCTCAAGATCAAGCGCGATCAGCTTGTTGCTCGCCAGAAGGCAGCCGAGGCTCAGGCACAGGTTACCGATGCCGTTTCCTCGATTAATATTCTCGATCCTTCTTCCGAGCTCTCTCGCTTCGAGGACAAGGTTCGTCACACTGAGGCACTCGCGCAGGGCAAGGCAGAGGTCGCCGCATCTTCGCTGGACGCTCAGTTTGCCGAGCTCGAGACCGATGCTTCGCAGGTCGAGATTGAAGCTCGTCTTGCAGCACTGAAGCAGCAGAACTGATTCATTACATAAAAAGTGTGGGCCCTGGATTCCAGGGCCCACACTTTTGCGTTTTAGATGTAATCGAAGGGATCGAAGGCGTCAATGTCGATGATGTGAATGCGTGGGAGCTGAACTTGGAAGGCATGCGCATCGTATTCAAGGTCGATAATTTCGAGTCCCATATCCTCAAGTTCATGGAATTGGCTCGAAAGGAATTCCTTGAAGCACATGATCCCGACGCGATGCCCATTCTCAAGGAGTTCTTGAATTTGGGGAAGGAAATCCGCATCGTGTGAGGCCAAAATGACTGACCCCACGCCCTTGTGGGCGATCGCCTCGAGGGTACGTTGGATACCAACATCAACAACTTTCATATCCTCGGGACCCGCCAGGGGCAGCGCACGATAGCCCATCGCATGTAGCGCTTGAATAAAGCCCATGGGCAAGTAGCCTGAACTCCCGTTCAGGAAGAACAGGCCACGCACGTGCTGGTTCCAGAGCTGTTCAGTCGCCTCGCGAATACGATCCCAACGGGGTCGTTCTTCGGGAGTGGGGCGGCGCTCTAAAACGGATAGGCCAAGGGTGGCGTCAATATTTTCGCCATCGATCAGGAGGTAGGTCTCTTCAACGTCAACGGGATCCATAGAGCAATCCTATATGGCCCTTAGGATCCCGTTGAGTGTTTTTACGCGCGCCCCTTCATCTACTCTTCTTCAACCCAATCGAAAGTTCTCGTCACGGCCTTCTTCCACAGACGGTAGGTGCGATCACGCTCGGCGGCATCCATCGTAGGAGTCCAGCGTTTTCCTTCCTGCCAGTTGGCCACGATGTCTTCGGTTCCTGTCCAGTAACCAACAGCAATTCCAGCCGCATAGGCCGCGCCCAGCGCAGTCGTTTCAATGACTTTCGGGCGAACAACGTCTACGCCACATAGGTCGGCTTGGAATTGCATGACGAGGTTGTCATGCGTCATTCCACCGTCAACTTTAAGTTCCTTGAGTGGCACTCCCGCATCCGCGTTCATTGCGTCGAGGACTTCCGCACTTTGGAATGCCGTCGACTCTTCGACGGCGCGGGCGATGTGTCCCTTGGTGACATAGCGAGTCAGTCCCACAATTGCCCCGCGCGCATCTGAACGCCAGTAGGGGGCGAAGAGTCCTGAGAATGCCGGGACGAAGTAGACTCCCCCGTTATCGTCAACGGTCTGAGCAAGTGCCTGAATATCCTTCGATTCTTCAATGAGTCCCAGGTTGTCGCGCATCCATTGGGTGAGCGAACCGGCGATGGCGATCGAGCCTTCAAGGGCGTAGACCGGATCCTGGTCGCCGATCTTGTAAGCGACTGTTGTGAGTAGACCGTTTTCAGAAAAGACCGGTTCAGTGCCGGTATTCATCAGCATGAAGCAGCCGGTTCCGTAGGTGTTCTTCGCCGTGCCCTTTTCAAAGCATGCTTGGCCGAAGGTTGCAGCTTGCTGATCACCGAGGATGCCCGAGATCGGGGTATCGATGAGCAAGCCATTCTTCCGTCCATAGCCGTAGATCTCAGAAGATGACTTGATTTCGGGGAGCATCGACATGGGGATCCCGAAGATCTCACAGACGTCCTGACGCCACTGAAGCGTACGGATATCCATAAGCATCGTGCGCGAGGCGTTGGTGACATCGGTGCAGTGCACACCGCCATTGACCCCGCCCGTCAGATTCCACAAAACCCAGCAGTCGGTGTTGCCGAAGAGGAGGTCCCCGGCCTCGGCACGCTGACGCGCTCCCTCGACGTTGTCGAGAATCCACTTAATCTTTGAGCCTGAGAAATAGGGTGAGAGCCCGAGGCCACAGATCTGACGGAAGCGATCAGGTCCTTCCTCCCCCTCGAGTTCTTTTACGATGTCGGAGGTCCGCATGTCTTGCCAGACGATTGCGTTGTAGACCGGCTCTCCGGTGTTCTTATCCCAGACCACGGTGGTCTCTCGCTGGTTTGTAATTCCAACAGCCGCAAGAGAGTGACGGTTAATTTCTGCCTTTTGCAAGGCCTCGGCAACAACTGTTCGCACAGAACCCCAAATTTCCATCGGGTCGTGCTCTACCCATCCGGGATTGGGGAAAATCTGAGTGAATTCCTTCTGCCCAACGGAGACAATCTCACCGGAGTGATTGAAGATGATCGCTCGTGTGGAGGTTGTTCCTTGGTCGATCGCCATGACAAATTTTTCGGTAGTCATGAATGTCCTTTCAGAGTTGTTGTCACGTCGTTGTGCACTACTCGGGCGCAAGCGAGAAAGTAGATTGCGGCAGCGATGACGATGTTCCCCAAACACGAGGAACACCGCGCAACGAAGCACGATCCAAGAATCCTTTTAGTATCTCATTTATTGCCTATGCACCATAATTTCAATGAACGTTTGTTCACGCCTGAGGATCCCCCATTCACGAATTGACGAGGTTCACTTGCTCGCTTTTGGCGTAAACACGCGATTCATGAAATATATCCCGCTGCACGCTTGTGCATGGCATACTAGGAAATGTGACGATACGTGACGAACAGGCGCATGAAGCGGCCTCGATGTACTACCTCCAGGGGCAGACGATGGAAACCATCGCCCGCCACCTCGGTGTGTCACGTTCATCCGTCTCCCGCTTACTGACCTACGCGCGCAATTCGGGCTTGGTCCGTATTTCTGTCGCCGCGACTCCCGGGAACCGGGGTTCGCTTTCAGGGCAGATCAACGAGATTTTCGGAGTCCACACTTCGGTTGTTCCCGTCCACGATATTCACACCGAAGTCAATCGCCTCCACAACGTTGCTCGCGTCGCTGCAGAACGACTAGTTGATCTTTTGAAGCCCGGTGACACTTTAGGAATCGCCTGGGGTAACACGACATCCGAGGTCACACGGTGCCTACCTCGAGTCAACCTTCCGGGGTCTACGGTTGTCCAGCTCAACGGCGCAGCAACAGCAACAGAATCCGGCTTTCCCTACGCTGACGCAATTATTTCACGCGCTGCGACCGCACTGGGTGCACGCATGGTTCACTTCCCTGTTCCCGCATTCTTTGATTTCCCGGAAACTAAAGAAGCATTGTGGAGAGAACGCTCAATCACCTCTGTGCTTGCGACCATCGATTCGGCAAATGTTGCGCTCTTCGGTGTCGGTTCTCTTTCCGCGCGTCTTCCTTCCCGCGTGTACTCCGGCGGATTCCTTGATGCTGACGAAATCGCTCAGGCGCAAGAAGATGGCGTCGTGGGCGATGTGTGCACGGTCCTCATTCGCGAGGACGGTTCGACCGATATGGACTTAAACCGTCGCGCTTCGGGTCCTTTCCCTGAAACCTTGAAGAAGATCCCGAGGCGTCTTGCCGTCGTTGCGGGTGCTTCGAAGGCGCTCCCGCTTCTGGGAGCTCTACGCGCAGGAGTCATTACCGACCTTGTGCTCGATGACGGCGCTGCGCGAGAGCTTCTTGACCTGATCCGCCACCGCACGCACGCCTAAGCCCCCAACGCGTTTCAGTGGCAAGCGCGCGTATGCAGATAAACAGCGACCGGCCTCGTCAATGACGAAACCGGTCGCGAAATGTTTGAAGATCAGCCCAGGCGCTTGACCAGCGGGAAGGGGATCGTTTCACGAATGCCCTGGCCGGTCAGCACCATGAGCAGGCGGTCGATGCCCATGCCCATGCCACCGCACGGCGGGAAGCCCTGCTCCATGGCGA
>ERZ773051.821-NODE-821-length-19038-cov-22.957804_pt1 | contig 19038 bp, 23 predicted proteins | sample MGYA00580631_ERZ773051 | MGnify/ENA primary metagenome ERZ773051 (study PRJEB29015, sample SAMEA2738137) | human oral metagenome | biome: human oral; feature: human-associated habitat; material: saliva | place: China | collected 2204 ... | reverse complement strand
CCTCTTCTGGTTGTTTGTGGTAGTCTTTAAAGCTGTCACAAATACGCTTGAAAGTCTTGTTTAGCTTGTGATCTTCTACATACTCAGCGACAAGCGTGCCTTTATCCTTGTAGGTCAATGAGATTACAGGCTGGCAATATGTCCCAGTCATGTATCCCAGTAGCGCGTGACCTGCTACCAGAGCAGTATCTAGGTCTTTAAATTCGTAAGTGAAAGTAAATGTTTTGGCTTTATCCGAAAATGTTTTTAATGTCATGTTGTTTTTCTCCTTTTTCTTCGGCTAAAAATTGCGCTTCATCCTCTTATCTTTAATGTCTGTAATAATAAATACGTTCCCCTCTGATCGTTTTCCAATGCGACTGACTAGCTTATCATTATAGATTCTGGCCAGCTCTTTTCCGTTGTGATTGGTGTTGATGATAGTTGTGTCTCGCTTATCAAAAATCTTGAAAAGAAAGGCCTGTACCCAATTATTAGCTTCATTTTTTTGGCTGTTCATAACGCTTTCTGTTCCTAAATCATCAATAAAGAGATAGTCAACCTCAGTCAGCAACTTCAAGGCGTCATACTCTGTAAAATCACTCTGTCTATACTGCCAACCTGACTGAATGCGCGTGATAATCTCAGTAATACTGACAAAAAGCACACTCTTAGGCTCATTCCTAGACTTATAGCCCTCGTTAATGGCTTTGGCCATAGAATAGCATAAATGACTTTTGCCAGTACCTGGATTGCCCATAATTAGCGTGTTCCCTGTCATACCGTTTAGGTACTCCTTAGCTTGTTTGATAGCAAACTCCTTGGCCTCGTGTTCCTCTTTTGTCTCGGCTTTGAAAGTGCTAAAAGAGGCCTCTCTCAGCTCATTTGACACCGTACTTTCACGCGCTAGCACATCATAGGTTGAAGAGTCCAGATCATGGCCTAGGGCTTTTTCTATGCCCTCTAGCTCCGTCTGTTTGATGTTCTCCCTAGTGCATTCCATACAGTAGGGTGATGTATAACCATCTGGCTTTTTGAATTGTACTAGGTTAATCTGATGGGTTGGGCAAAACTCATCAGTGACCTTTATTTTTTCATTGAGCTGGTCTGTATTCAGTAATTCCATTGTTTCTCCTCTCCGTCAGTAGATAAACGGATCTTGAATATCATCGTCAGACTGACCTTGTTTCTTTTGCTGAAACAGTCTTTGTTCATCTTCGACTTGTACCATGGTTCTAATACCATTCTGTCGCCAGTTCTTGAGTATTGAATTGATATAACTAAAAGATCGCTTGCCGTTATCTGCACCCTTGTCTATAGCAATCTTGATAACCTCTAGCTCCATACCGTCAAGAGTGAGATAGTCAGCCAGTATTTGATATTGTTGCCCATCCATAACCCCTATACGCTTTTGGTAATAGTTAGAGATTTCAGCAGTAGGAGCAGAAGAAGTTTTTTTCTCTATCTCTTCTTCTTTCTCTATCTCTTTCTCTTTCTCTATCTCTGTCTTACATGTAGTTAACAATGTAAGATTGTCAGATGACATTGTAAGATTTTCCTTTTGTTCTCGCTGCTGTTTCCGATATTCTCGCATGTATGCTGCTTGGTTGGTTTCCTGCTGTACCAAGGCTTTTGCCTGCGGTAGTTCTGCGTTTTTATCTTCATCAACTTGTATTAGGCCACACTTAGTAAAGTATGCCATGGTCATATCTATATCATCTTCCGATACGTCTAATTTTAGGGCTAACTCTTCCTTGAGATTGTCAAAGTAACCCTCATAGTATAAAATACAGTCACTTTCTAAGCTCTCTAGCATGAGCCTAATATAAATCACCGTCATAGTGTACCCACCAGGTACCGTTTTTAGTCTCTTGATAAAAATATTATCAAAAAATTTCTTATCAATTTTTAGCCAAAAATATATTTTAGTTTTTGCCATTCTCCACCCCCAGAAACTTCCAGATGTCCGAAACTTTGTAATAGATTTTCCTAGTATCTTCTAGTAGTGGTTGATACCGTCTTAGCCCTACTTTTTCCCACTTTTGGAGTGTCATATATTTTATATCTAATTCGTCCATGACTTCCTGCGCTGAGATTAAACCTGTCAGTCTTGGTTTGACTATATCACGCGCTTCCAGGTATCTTTCCACTACCTCCAGAATGCCATGCGCTAGGTCTTGCTCACTTTCTCGGCTTAGGCTAAACATATCCGCCCACCTCCTTCAAGGTTTCTTTGTAGCTTTCTAGGTCGCTATTCATCAACACCGCTAGGCGCTTTTCTTCTTCTCGTATCTGATTGTAAAATGTTTTTGCACCGTCCAGTAGCTCCTCTTTGTTAGCTGGGATAAAATATCCTCTAAATGTCCCATGGCGAACCCCAACAATAGGAACACTATGGCGCGTGATTAGACGGCTGATAATATCTTGCACGGTTCTTTCTGCTAGCTTAGTGATCAGGCTGATTTCTGCCCCTGTTATGGAGTTCTCAGCCCCTACCTTGATTAGTCTTAATACTCGTTTGTCATTCTCTGATAGGCTCATTCAGTTCCTCCTCTCCTTTGCTTTTATTCACAAAGGTTATTTGTCCGCTCGCTACCCCTTGCAAAATATCTTTTTGAGTTTCTATGATTGTATCCAAGGTTTTCAAAATAGCTGTCTTAGTCTCTAAATCAAACGCTTGTTTTGTCAACAAGCCCATAGTTACAGCTAACTTTGTTGCATTGTCCATACACGTAGCTAGAAAAATCTCTTTAGTAAAATAAGGTTCATCTGGTATTTTTTCACTATCAAGGTATATCTTCACTGTGTAACTCATTTCATTCCTCCGTAAACTCTTACCCCTGCAAGCTGGATATATCGCCCATAATCAGGGTTTAAATCCTCGCTAGGTGTTTCTATCGTCTGTTGGTTTTCTCGCTCAATTTGGGCGCTCTTTTTGCGGTCTAGGTGGTTTAAATAAAGCAGCAGTCCAACCAGTACCACGCTAACAAAAAACGCCTGTGTGTTGCTTAAATCTAGTTCATTCATCTTATACCCTCGCCTTATAGTTCTTGATAAATTCCACTTGTTTAGGTTGTTCTATATTCAGCAAGTCGTCTTCGGCTTGTGCCATTTCTTTAATATCTTTAGTCATGGTATGCCTCCAGCTCTTTAGCGTTGTCATTGTTCAAAAGCAAAAAGGCTATTTCATTTAGACGATCGTATAGCTTTTCATTCTGGGCGTATGCTGTATCAGTGTATTTTTTAGCAAGCCATAAGAACGTGGTTGTATCTTTCTGTAGTGCAAACTCAAGCCCTTCAAGAGCTAGGTTATTCATTTCTAAAACATTCATGATGTCGGTTAATTCGTTCCCTAATTCTGCTAGTTTCTTAGCCGATAATAGAACTTGTTGGCTTGATGTTGCTTTTTTTGTTGTCATGTTTTTTACCTCTTTTTCTATCTTTTTATACTTGCCACGATGGCTTTTTAATGCTTTTTTTCTTGCCTACAGCCCCACGCTCAGAGTCGCCAAATTGAAAGCGTGAGAAAGTACCAGTTTAAAGAGTTGGCGCTCTCCGTATGGTCAAATTGCCCTAAATATGCTATAATCTAGGTATAAATCTTTACTAAAACCTCTTTGATAATAGCTTGCCTGCTTTTTGTTAAATTCGTTTTAGTGTTAGTGTGAAAGGCTCTGCGGTGTGGTTATTGCTAAGCCTTTTTTGTTGCTCTCACGCGCTTCTTTGGCGTGTTTTTTTATTTCTGAATGCCATAGCTTTGATTTCCTGATAACTCATATTCAAGCCAATCATGGCTATTACCATATCCTCAAATGCCTGGTATTGCTCCAGCTCCTCACTGGTCAAGCTATCGATGCCATTATAGCCCCCACGTTCTTCCCTTAACTGCTTAGCGTTCCTGTCGGTTACTACTTTTAGTAGCAGGTTGTTCATGGTGCTATGCGCGTGCTTGGGTGCTTGTTCCCAGTTCTCAATACTGTCATGCAAGGTTTTTCTTTTTGGCTTTTCTAGCGCCCTCTGCATACGAAACTTAGAAAGTTCCTCACGCATTTCAAAGAATGCTTTGACTAGGTTGGTTTTGAAGTTGGCCACTTGCTCGGTGTTCTTTAAGAATGTAACTAACAAGGTCGCTTGTTGTTCGTTCAAAATATATTCCTTGGTATTCTGGCCACTTTCCATAGCTTGGATTTTAAATCCAACCTTTCCGAACTGTTCAAATCTTGCTTGATGTTTGCGGATCATCTTGGTTATTGTGTGATGTTGCAATCCCGTGCATTCTGCCACAATACTGCTCAGCGTATACGGCTCTTTCTTGCCGTCCATATAGACTAATTCCATTGTGGTTCTACCTCCTGCATGAATTTGGTTAACTTGCTTGTCAGACGGCTCTTCTCGTCCATATTTTTAGCCTCTGCAATGGCTTTGGCTAGTGTATCGATATAATACCGTTCTGCCTCTGCCAACGTGTCAGGGGCTTTTATAGTGGTCTGTGGTTCTTCCACCAGTTCCCCATCCATGTAGTAGCCGTTTAGTCGGATTTCTTTCAGAATGTGCTTGACCACTTTTTTAAACTCTTTTGCTAGTGGTTTGCGTGACTGCGATAAAACTTCATAGACTCCGAACTCTGTCAGCATATTCATTTCTCTTTTTTGACCTGCCCTAGATATTACATAGGTCAGCTTTTCATCATCTACCCGTTTTAGTAAATCCGTGGTGTTTTGGATTTCAATCATCTCAGCAACCTCTACCGCTACAAATAACGGATTTTGAATGTCTCCATAAACATCAAAGTGTTTAGAGCCAAATCGTTGAGTTGTTACAACTTCCAAAACTTCCTTTTTGTTGTGTTGTTCTCCTTTGGGATAGAAGTTCCCAAAAAAATCACATAAATCTTTTTGCTGTGTTGTCATGTCTTGCTTGACCTCTCTGTATAACTTGTTTAGTCTTTTTCTGCTTTCCTTGTTGGGCTTATGCTTGCCCTGTGCCCACTTGCCAACTGTTCGGGGATCTATGCCTATTCGTTGGCCAATAGCTACCAAGTTCAGCCCGTGAGTGGTTCACATTTCATCGATGACCCTTGTATAGTTCCTCTTCATTGCTTGCCTGCCTTTCTTCAATCCTCTGGTGTTAGTAGTTCATCAATAGAAACACCTAGATAGTTAGCAATCTTTAGCAAGGTTTCAATATCTGGGCGCTTAGTACGCTCATAGTATAAAGCTGTGAGTGTGCTTTTTGATAGCCCTGTTTCTCTTGCAACATCTGCCACCTTCAAGCGTTTCTTTGCTAAAATAACACGCATATTATTTTTCAAATCTCTATCCTCCTTTTTTGAGTTTTGTTATATATTAGCGATATCGCTAACAGAAAACATATTACACTACTCCAAAACATTTGTCAATAGTCTGTTATATTTTTTTGTTGTTTGTTTTTTTTAACAATATCGGTTATAATTTAGCTACGGAGGAAACTTACAATGATTAAGACAAATTTCGCTGTACTAATGGCCGAAAGAGGTCTGAAGATAGCAGACGTTTATGAAGATACTGGTATTTCTAAAACCACTCTGATGACTCTATCAGAAAATACTGGGAAAGGTGTTCAATTTGATACCGTTGATAAGTTATGTAATTACCTTGGAATAGAACTAAAAGATTTTTTTGTATATAGTCCTTATATCTGGAAGGTTTACAATAAAGATAACTATGAGTATAAAGAAGACGGGGATAATGTAATCGCGATTAACCTAAAATCTCCTCATAGTGAGAGGATTTATATCGCTAAATTATTCTTTTTCTCCCCTAAACATATTGATTCTCCAACTGATGACGATAGTATCAAACTGTGGGTACGCCTTTCACTAGATGAAGATAGCGGAAACTTTGGGTATAAGGAATTCTATAATTTTATTTCATCGTTACCCGTTGGATTTCAAACACATTTTTATAATGATGTAATTGAGGTGCTAAAAAATCACTATCTCAATTCTAAAACAGTGATTTCTGCATATAGGTATGATTTTCACCCCACAAAAGAGTATCTAACGGAAATTTCTCTAAATAAAAACGACAAGGTGATTATTTCATTTTTTGATGATTATGGAAGTTCACACGCACCTAAAGAAGTTCAAGTGGACAAAACTATCAAAATTGACTAACCCACGCGCCACAATGTTCAACAATCCTGAAGCGCATGGATTCTCGGAATTCAAGATTTTCTAATATACTCTAACGACACGAAAATAAAATAAAACTCTTGAAATATCGGGAGTTATTGGCAAATTACCACAAATTAACTCGACAAAAAGGAGAAATTATGACTGATCTAACAACCTCACAAATAGAAAGACAAAATATTTTAAATAATTCTTTAGCATTACAAAAAGCTGAAGAGATTTTACAAGTACCTGGTTTCTACTTTGAAGATACTTTTTATTTTACAAATTCTCAGCTAGCTACCTTTTTCGAAGTCGACATTCGAACTATTGAAAGACTGGTTGAAGCTCATAAAATAGAGCTTACTGAAAATGGTTATCACACTTTACGTGGAGAAAAACTAGCTAATTTTAAAGAAAATGCTTTTGCTACCGACACAAATGTCGGTAGCAAAGTTACACAATTAAGTATCTCATCGTTCAGAACATTGCTTAATTTTGCTATGTTGTTAACCAATAGTGATATAGCTAAGCAAGTAAGAAATACCTTACTTGATATTGTCATTAATGTGTTAACTGAGAAAACTGGTGGACATGTAAAATTTATAAACCAGCGTGACAAAAACTATCTATCGACTGCATTAGAAGAAGATAATGCTAGAAAAATATTTACAAATGCCATTGATAAGTATGTTTCTGGAAGTAATTTCAAATATGGTCAATTAACAAATGAAATTTACAAAGCAATCTTTAAAGAAAGAGCATCAGAATACAAAAAAATACTGAAATTGAATAAAAATGATAATGCTCGCGCAACAATGTATAGTGAGGTACTTATAGTTATTGCTAGTTTTGAAAAAGGGGTTGCTTATGAGATTGAACAAAAGAGTAAGTCTTCAAATCAAAAATTAACTAATGCTGATGTAATTGAGATAATTCAGAAATTAGCAACTCACCCAATGCAAGAACCCCATTTAATGCATGCCAGAGAGAAAATGGCAAGTAGGGACCTATCTTTCAGGAATGCCAAACATGAGAAATTAGCAGAATATATCCGTCCAATTTCTGAAGAAGATTTTGAAAGGTTTATCGGCGAACAAAGTAAATCCCTCTCGAAACAAATTGATGAATACCGCCAAGTTTTTGAAAGATTGAGGGATAAATAATGGATAAAATCAATTATTTTTCTGCTGAAGAAGCAATTTTACTACACGACATTGAAGTAATTGAGAAAATTGGTGGTTTACATGGTGTTAAAGATAAGGGAAGGGTATTTAGTGTATTTGAACACTTACAGAACGACGATTACTATCCAGACTTTGAAACAAAACTTACAGTGCTAGTATTTAATACAGTTCAATTTCATATGTTCAATGATGGAAATAAGAGAAGTAGCATTGTCTTCGGTATTAAATTTTTAACAATCAATCACCTTGATTACCTCATTCCCTTCTTTATCGAAACAATGGAAAATATTGTCTTATGGGTAGCAATGGGATTAATTGATTTCAATTTTTTAAAAGAAATTATTTCTTCAATTCTCTACTATGAGGAACTCACCGAAAAAGTAAAAGAAAAACTTGTACAGTTAGCTTTAGCTGAAGAAAATAACAAATAAAATCCTTTCCGTAAGCTCAACATGATATAAACCACAATCTAAAACCTTTTTGATAATAGCTTGCCTGCTGATGTATTTTAGAAAGGTTTAAATCATGAAAATAACTGAAGTTATAAAAAAAGACGGTAGTAAAGTCTATCGTGCTAATGTATATCTAGGAGTTGACCAGGTAACAGGAAAGAAAGTTAAAACTAAAGTAACAGGGCGGACACAAAAGGAAGTTAAGCAGAAAGCTACTCAAGAAAAAATTGCTTTTCAAAAAGCAGGATCCACTAGACAAAAGGCTAGCACCATAAAAAACTATCAAGAATTAGCCAATCTCTGGTTAGAAAGTTATAAGAATACGGTTAAGCCAAACACTCAAGGCAATGTTAGAAAGTTAATTGATAATCATATATTGCCTATTTTGGGGGCTTACAAGCTCGATAAGCTCACTACTCCACTTATCCAGTCCATTATCAACAAACTTGCTGACAAGACTAATAGAGGGGAAAAAGGGGCTTTTCTACACTATGACAAGATACATGCTTTAAACAAACGTATCTTACAATATGGCGTAACCATGCAAGCTATACCGTCCAATCCTGCGCGTGATGTTGTTTTACCTCGTAACACTCAGAAAGCAAAGCGACAAAAAGTAAAACACTTTGACAATGAAGAGTTAAAAAAGTTTCTTGGTTATCTCGATAATCTAGATTTAAATAAGTTTCGTTATTGTTATGAGAATACACTTTACAAGTTCTTACTTGCTACTGGTTGTCGTATCAATGAAGCTTTAGCTCTTTCTTGGTCTGATATAGATTTAGATAATGCAGTTGTGCATATCACAAAGACTTTAAACTATAAACAAGAAACCAATAGCCCAAAATCAAAAGCAAGCTATCGGGATTTAGATATAGATCAAGCGACTGTAACAATGCTTAAAGCTTACAAGGTTAGGCAAATCCAAGAAGCTTGGAAAATTGGTAAAACTGAAACCGTGGTATTCTCTGACTTTATCCATGAGTACCCTAATAATCGAACCTTACAAACTAGATTAAGAACCCACTTTAAACGGGCGAATGTAACTAATATAGGTTTTCATGGTTTCAGACATACTCACGCTAGTTTATTACTTAACTCAGGAATACCTTACAAGGAGCTTCAGCACCGTTTAGGTCATTCCACTCTATCCATGACTATGGATATTTATAGCCACCTCTCAAAAGAGAACGCAAAAAAAGCAGTCTCATTCTACGAAACTGCACTAAAAGCACTATAGGGGGAGCAAAAAGGGGAGCAAATTTAAAAATCAACATTTCAAGACAAAGTAAAAATCCAATAGCAACAGGTTTTTTGTTAGATTTATTTTGAAAAAGGCCGATTTTGTAGTATAATAGTACGGTGTGAAAAAATCTGAAAAATGAGAAAGGATAAGGGATATGAAACAAGTTTTTCTCTCTACAACAACTGAATTTAAAGAGATCGATACGCTTGAACCGGGTACTTGGATCAATCTCGTCAATCCGACTCAAAATGAATCACTCGAAATCGCTAACGCCTTCGATATTGATATTGCCGACCTCCGAGCACCGCTCGATGCGGAAGAAATGTCTCGTATTACCATTGAAGACGAGTACACCCTGATTATCGTTGACGTGCCTGTCACAGAAGAAAGAAATAACCGCACCTACTACGTCACCATCCCGCTTGGTATTATCATCACTGAGGAAACCATTATCACTACGTGTTTGGAACCATTACCAGTCCTTGATGTCTTTATCAACCGTCGATTACGTAATTTTTATACGTTCATGCGTTCGCGTTTTATCTTCCAGATTCTTTATCGCAATGCAGAGCTTTACCTAACAGCCCTTCGTTCGATTGACCGTAAGAGTGAACAAATCGAAAGTCAACTGCATCAATCAACTCGTAATGAAGAATTGATTGAGCTCATGGAATTGGAAAAAACTATCGTCTATTTCAAGGCTTCCCTCAAAACAAATGAGCGTGTGATTAAGAAATTGACCAGCTCAACCAGCAATATCAAGAAATACCTTGAGGACGAAGACCTGCTTGAAGATACCCTGATTGAAACCCAACAGGCCATCGAGATGGCAGACATTTATGGAAACGTCTTGCACTCTATGACAGAGACCTTTGCCTCTATCATTTCCAACAACCAGAACAACATCATGAAAACCTTGGCCCTTGTGACCATCGTCATGTCCATCCCAACCATGGTCTTTTCTGCCTACGGGATGAACTTTAAGGATAATGAAATCCCCCTAAACGGCGAGCCAAATGCCTTCTGGTTAATCGTCTTTATCGCCTTTGCTATGAGTGTCTCGCTCACTCTCTATCTCATCCATAAAAAATGGTTCTAAGAGGAGTTCCTATGTCTCAGATTGATCTACAAAAATTAACAAAGAAAAACCAAGAGTTTGTCCACATCGCTACCCAACAATTCATCAAAGATGGGAAAACAGATGCTGAAATTAAAGCTATTTTTGAGGAAGTTATTCCCCAAATCCTTGAAGAGCAAGCCAAGGGTACGACTGCTCGTTCTCTCTATGGCGCGCCAACTCATTGGGCTCATAGTTTCACTGTCAAGGAACAATATGAAAAAGAGCATCCAAAAGAAAATGATGATCCAAAACTCATGATTATGGACTCAGCTCTTTTCATCACTAGCCTCTTTGCCCTCGTCAGCGCCCTCACAACTTTCTTTGCGGCAGATCAAGCTTTCGGCTATGGATTTGTCACCCTCTTGCTAGTTGGACTGGTTGGTGGATTTGCCTTCTACTTGATGTACTACTTTGTTTACCAATACTATGGACCAGATATGGACCGCAGTCAACGTCCGCCTTTCTGGAAATCTGTACTAGTTATCCTAGCTTCTATGTTCCTTTGGTTGCTTGTCTTCTTTGCAACAAGCTTCCTACCAGCTAGCCTTAACCCAGTACTGGCTCCATTGCCACTGGCTATTATCGGAGCAACCCTCCTAGCCCTTCGCTTCTATCTCAAGAAACGCTTGAACATCCGCAGCGCAAGTGCAGGACCAACACGCTATTAAGAAAAATGATAAAAGCAACTGCGGGTGCGGTTGCTTTTTTACTACTTTCTTGATTTAAAAGCATTCTTCTGAAATCCCACATAGCTTTCTCTTATCTTTTCTGATAAAATAGGCTCATACTCAATGAAAATCAAAGAGCAAACTAGGAAGTTAGCCACAGGTTGCTCAAAGCACAGATAAAGCTGACGTGGTTTGAAGAGATTTTCGAAGAGTATCAATCTATTTCTAGGAGGATAAGATATGGTTTCTACTATTGGTATTGTTAGTTTATCTAGTGGCATTACCGGAGAGGACTTTGTCAAACATGAAGTGGAATTGGGTGTCCAACGTCTCAAGGACTTAGGACTCAATCCTATCTTTTTGCCCCATTCGCTAAAAGGATTAGACTTTATCAAGAACCATCCTGAAGCTCGTGCAGAGGATTTGATTCATGCCTTTTCTGATGATAGCATTGATATGATCCTATGTGCCATCGGTGGAGACGATACCTATCGCTTACTACCTTATCTTTTTGAAAATGACCAACTCCAAAAGGTTAGCAAACAAAAAATTTTTCTTGGCTTCTCGGATACAACTATGAACCATCTCATGTTGCATAAACTAGGAATCAAGACTTTTTATGGTCAATCCTTCTTAGCAGACATTTGTGAATTAGACAAAGAAATGCTAGCCTATAGCCTTCACTACTTCAAAGAATTGATTGAGACTGGAAGAATCTCAGAAATCCGCCCTAGTGACGTTTGGTATGAGGAACGAACTGATTTTAGTCCCAAGGCTCTGGGGACACCTCGTGTCAGTCATGCAAATACCGGTTTTGAATTATTGCAAGGAAATGCCCAGTTTGAGGGAAAAATCCTCGGTGGTTGCCTTGAATCCCTCTACGATATCTTTGACAATTCTCGATACGCAGATAGTACGGACCTCTGCCAAAAGTACAAACTTTTCCCTGACTTATCAGACTGGGAAGGAAAACTCCTCTTGCTAGAAACAAGCGAAGAAAAGCCTGAGCCAGAAGACTTCAAAAAGATGTTGCGGACTTTAAAGGACACTGGCATATTCGCGGTCATCAGTGGACTACTGGTCGGAAAACCTATGGATGAAACTTTCTATGACGACTATAAAGAGGCACTATTGGATATTATTGACAGCAATATCCCGATTGTCTATAATCTGAATATCGGCCACGCAACTCCAAGAGCCATTGTTCCCTTTGGCGTCCATGCCCATGTAGATACACAGGAACAAGTCATTCGCTTTGACTATAACAAATAAAGCTGGGAAAAGTTTCTCAGCTTTTTTCTATAATTCTCAGATATTCTAGTTACCTATACTCACTAATTGCCACTTTTCCACTCACAATCGTTCTCGTGGTCATCAACTAGCCCTGCAGCCTGTAGAAAAGACAAGACGGCGACTGGTCCTGTAAACTTGAAGCCTCGTTTTTTGAGATCTTTGGCTAATTTTTCAGACAAAGGTGTTTTAGCTGGGGCTTGGCGGTAATCGGGAACATCGTTAACGATGGTTTTCCCCTCAACAAAAGACCAAAGATAGGCATCAAAAGAGCCGTACTCTGCCTGTAGTCGTAGAAAGGCTTGGGCGTTAGCACGTGTAGTAAAAATCTTGGCTCGATTTCGGATAATAGCTGGATTATCTAGCAAGGCTTCCAATTCGGTGTCGGTCATATCTGCGACCGCTTGAATTTGATAGCCATGAAAAGCTTCTCGGAAAGCTTGGCGTTTGTTGAGTACCGTTTCCCAAGATAGGCCTGCCTGATAGGTTTCCATACACAACAACTCAAACAATGCTTGGTCATCATGGAGGGGCTGGCCCCACTCCTCATCATGATAGGCGATGTAGAGCGGATTGGTCATCTTGACCCACGAACAACGTTTTGTCATGCTCTGCTCCTATTTGACCAACATTTTAAGGGCCGACTTGATATAGTTCTCAGCTGTATCTGTCGTTCCTTCAAAGAATTTCTTGATTTTCTTGAGTTCGGTTGCCTTGTAGCCCAGTGCCAACATGGCTTCCATAGCTTCTTCCAATTCTTGGTTTTCAGCGCTAGCTTGCACTGCCACCTTGGCAGGAAGGCCATCTCCTGCAACTACTACCTTGCCTTCCAAGTCCAGCACCATCTGCTGGGCTGTTTTCTTGCCAATTTTAGGGAACTTAGTCAAGTAGGTGATGTTCTTGGTTTCAATGGCTTGAACCAAGCCAGCATTGTCATCAGCAGCGATAATAGCGAGAGCTGATACAGGGCCAATCCCAGATACCGAAATCAGACTGAGAAAGAGCTTTTTCTCGTCTTCTGAGCGAAATCCATAAAGTAGATGGGCGTCCTCACGCACGACCTGATGCACATAAATCTGAGCTTCTTGATTGACCTGTCCCGAGTAGGCATAGGGATTGGCCACATGCAGGATATAACCAATACCGTTTACTTCAAGAACAATGTATTTGGCAGTGATTTTGGTAATGATTCCTTTTAAATATTCGTACATAGTTTTCCTTTTCTCTTATTTCGTTTATCTAGTATATCATATTTTCTTTAGCTTAGGAGCGAGAATCGATTATCACAAATACAGTATATCAAAAATAATCTGTGTTTATCTGTTGACATATTCAAAATTAAGTACTATAATCATCTGTAATTGAATAACTATCTTCAGGGCAGGGTGCAATTCCCTACCGGTGGTATAGCCCACGAGCCGAAAGGCATGATTTGGTGAAATTCCAAAGCCGACAGTATAGTCTGGATGAAAGAAGATAAAAGTATATTTGTGCTTTTTGCGTGCTCTGAAATGATTACTTGTCATTTCAGAGCATTTTTGTTAATCGCATAAGTTTTCTTTTGTATGCCTTGAATAGTCCTCTATTCAAGGTATATTTTTTTGGAGGTAGTGAGATGAGCGACTCAAAATATATGCAATTAGCAATAAAACTGGCACAAAAAGGGGCTGGTTACGTCAATCCCAATCCTATGGTCGGCGCAGTTATTGTAAAAGATAATCATATTATCGGACAAGGTTATCATGAGTTTTTTGGTGGCCCACATGCTGAGAGAAATGCTCTTAAAAACTGTAGAGAATCCCCTGTCGGAGCGACGCTTTATGTAACACTTGAACCCTGTTGTCACTTCGGGAAAACACCTCCCTGTATAGATGCTATAATCGATAGTGGTGTTACGAGAGTAGTCGTTGGAAGCCTAGACTGTAACCCTATTGTATCTGGAAAAGGAGTAAAGATACTTGAGGAAAATAATCTTCAAGTTACTGTTGGAGTTTTAGAAAATGAGTGTCTTAACTTAATAAAAAGTTTTAGAAAGTACATTACCCAGCATGTACCCTATGTTTTTATGAAATATGCAATGACAATGGATGGAAAAATAGCCACTAAAACAAATCATTCCAAATGGATTACTGGAGAAGAAGCAAGAAAGCATGTTCATCAGTTACGACACCATGTCAGTGCGATTATGGTAGGAGTCAATACTGTTATTCAAGACGATCCTTTGCTGACATGTAGATTGGAGGAAGGGAAAAATCCTATTCGTATCATATGCGATACACAGTTACGAACTCCTCTTACCTCTAAAATTGTAAAAACAGCAAATGATATTAAAACTTACATTGCCACTTCCTCTGAAGACAAAAATAAAATGAAGCTATATCAAAATCATGGCTGTGAAATACTTTCCATAAAGAAAAAAGACAATCATATAGACTTATCTAGTTTAATGCAACATCTAGGAAACATGCAGATTGATAGCCTACTTCTAGAAGGGGGCAGTCTAATGAATTGGAGCGCTTTGGAACAACAAATTGTTGATGAGCTGAAAATATATATTGCACCAAAAATTTTTGGAGGCAGTGCCAAGTTTCCTGTCGGAGGTGAAGGTATTTCTTTGCCAAATGACGCTATTAGATTGAAACCTTATGCTTTTTCTCAAATAGGAAATGACTATCTCATAGAAAGTGAAGTGATTTATCCATGTTCACAGGAATAATTGAAGAAATCGGAAAAGTTGAGAGAATACAGAAAGACTCTCGTAATTGCAAACTATCAATTAAAGCTTCAAAAATATTAACGGATATTCATTTAGGCGATAGTATAGCAGTAAATGGTATCTGTCTTACAGTTACTCATTTCAATCATCAAGCTTTTACAGTTGATGTAATGAATGAAACATGGAGTCGAACAGCTCTTACTCTATTAAAACATGGAAGTGAGGTAAATCTAGAAAGAGCCTTATCTGTCAACGGTCGACTTGGGGGTCATGTCGTTACAGGACACATTGATGGTACAGGAAAAATCTCGTCAATAAAAAAAGATGATAATGCTGTATGGTATCAAATCAACACACAAAAAGAAATTTTAGATTTAATAGTTGAAAAAGGATCTATTACAATTGACGGCATTAGTCTGACTGTCGCTAAAGTCTCCAAACTAAACTTTTCAGTCTCTGTTATCCCTCATACCTTGGAACAAACCATTCTTAAGAGTAAACAAGTCGGGAGTACAGTAAATCTTGAAAATGATATCTTAGGTAAATATGTGCAAAAACTGATGGATAACTCTCCAAAATCAGAAATATCTAAGGAACTATTATATCAAAATGGATTTTAGTAGAAAGGATGATCAGTCAATGGAATATCGAAAAATACAAGAAGCATTAGAATCATTGCAGAAGGGACGACTTGTTCTTGTTATAGACGACAAGGATAGAGAAAACGAAGGAGACTTAATTTGTTCCGCACAAGCAGCTACAACTGAAAATGTTAATTTCATGGCTACTTATGCCAAAGGATTAATTTGTATGCCTATGAGCGAACGTTTAGCTAATCAATTAATGCTTTCACCTATGGTTGAAAACAATACAGATAATCATAAGACTGCTTTTACAGTTTCAATTGATTATAAAGAAACGACCACAGGTATTTCTGCCGAGGAAAGAGGACTGACCGCACGTATGTGTGTAGCTGAAGATATAAGCCCCTCTGATTTTCGCAGGCCAGGACACATGTTTCCTTTAATTGCAAAAAAAGGTGGTGTTCTAGAAAGAAATGGACACACAGAAGCAACTGTTGATCTATTAAAATTAGCAGGACTAAAAGAGTGTGGCCTATGTTGTGAAATAATGAATCATGATGGCAAAATGATGAGAACAGATGATTTAATTCAGTTCTCGAAGAAACACAATATTCCACTAATCACCATCAAAGAATTACAAGAATATAGAAAGGTATATGATCAGCTGGTAGAACGAGTTTCAACTGTCAATATGCCTACTAGATACGGTAATTTCAAAGCAATTAGCTACATAGATAAACTAAATGGGGAACATCATCTTGCTCTTATTATGGGAAATATAGAGGATGGAACCAATGTATTATGTCGGGTCCACTCTGAATGTTTAACAGGAGATGTTTTAGGCTCTTTACGGTGCGATTGTGGACAGCAATTCGATAAAGCTATGAAAATGATTGCTGAAAATGGTTCAGGGGTCTTACTTTACTTGCGACAGGAGGGACGAGGAATTGGACTTATCAATAAATTAAAAGCCTATCATTTACAAGATCAAGGAATGGATACGCTTGATGCCAATCTTGCATTAGGCTTTGAAGGTGATTTAAGAGAATATTATATTGGAGCACAAATGCTTAAAGACCTGGGACTACAGTCACTACATTTACTGACAAATAATCCTGACAAAGTTGAACAGTTAGAAAAATATGGAATTACCATTTCCAGTAGAATACCAATCGAAATAGAAGCTAATCCTTACGATAGTTTTTATTTAGAAACAAAGAAAAATAGAATGGGTCACATTTTAAATATGGAGGAAAAATAAATGAACACTTATGAAGGTAATTTAGTAGCAAACAATATTAAAATCGGTATTGTTGTAGCGAGATTTAATGAATTTATAACTTCAAAATTATTATCCGGAGCACTAGATAATCTCAAAAGAGAGAATGTAAACGAGAAAGATATCGAGGTAGCCTGGGTTCCAGGAGCTTTTGAAATACCACTGATTGCATCAAAAATGGCAAAAAGTAAAAAATATGATGCAATTATCTGCTTGGGAGCTGTCATTAGAGGTAGTACAAGTCATTATGATTATGTATGTAGCGAGGTATCTAAGGGAATCGCCCAAATCAGTTTAAATAGCGAAATCCCAGTTATGTTTGGTGTGCTAACGACAGATACAATTGAACAAGCCATAGAACGAGCTGGCACTAAAGCAGGAAATAAGGGTTCTGAGTGTGCACAAGGAGCTATTGAAATGGTCAACCTAATTCGTACATTAGACGCTTAGAACAGACTCTACTTTTAGGCGAATAAAGAAACTAAGCGAAATCTCAATTTAATACTCTGTGAAAATCATAGGGCAAACTAGGAAGGTAACAGCAAGTATTCAAAACACAGCTTTAAGATTACTGATAAAACTGACGTGGTTTAAAAAGAGTTTCGAAAAGAATTAGAAAAAAACGAAGTAACTATTTCCATGATAAAACGCATAGAATCGAGGTTTTTGAACACCTGATTTTATGCGTTTTTCTGATTTTGAAAATTTTTCCCAGACTTTTTGTACTTTGTATACTCAATGAAAATCAAAAAGCAAACTAGGAAGCTAGCCGCAGACAGTACTTGAGTACGGCAAGGCGAAGCTGACGTGGTTTGAAGAGATTTTCAAAGAGTATTAATATTTCCCCAATTCACGAAGACTAGTGTGATTTTCCTGAATACGTCGGAACATCTTTTCCATATCTGACTTGGTAAAATGCACCAAAACAGGACGTCCGTGGGGACAGTTATAGGGATTGTCACATTGAGAAAGTTGATAAAGGAGCTGTCTGGCTGAATGGTCATCGATGCGATGGTTGGCCTTGATAGACCGCTTGCAGGACATCATAATAGCCAACTCTGCTCGGTATTTCTTGATAGAAACTTCCTTGGTCAAAAGGAGCATGTCGCACATCTCATAGATGCCTGATTCAATCTCTTCTTCTGCTATCCAAATAGGATGTTCACGTAGGATAAATTGATTTTCCCCGTACTCTGCTAGAAAGACTCCTACTTCCTCCAAATGTGTCATTCTTTCCTTGAGACGCAGGGCATCATCTGCAGGAAATTCAAATATATAGGGCACTAGGAGTTGCTGCTGGCTCTGATCAACATTGCCAATACTTTCACGATATTCCTCATATTTAACCCGTTCCTGAGCTGCATGTTGGTCTATGATGTAGAGCCCATCTCGCCCTTGAGCAAAGAGATAGGTTCCATGCATCTGCCCGAAAAATTCCAACTCTGGAAAGCTTGAAGATTCTTCTTGCTCCAGCTTATCATAGGCCTTATCAAGACTGGCTAAATCTAACTCTGGATGGTCTAGTTGGTCATAATTAACAGGCTTTCTCTCTGCAAAATGCAGTTTTGCTGGCTTAGTTAATTGGTCCAAGGTTTCCTTGGCAAACAAAGTTAAGTCTTGTCCTGAATCAGTCAATTCAACCTGATAATCAGCCACCTCAGCTTGACTAGGTCTAGTTGCCTCTGTTTTCTCATAGTAGAGAGTATTTTCTTTGAGTGGGAGAATGGTCTGCTCCACCTTCTCACGATTGCGCACAGTCGATTTGGCAAGATTTTCCAAGGCATCTGGGATCAAGGTTTGTTCCTTGAGACTATTTGCAATAGCTTCTGAAACCAGGGTCATCAGTTCTTTTTCCTTGGAAATCCGCACCTCTTGCTTGGTTGGATGCACATTGACATCCGCTAGATAAGGGTCGATATGAATGTGAATGACAGCCAGTGGAAAACGGCCTACCATAAGCTTACTACCATAGCCGTCAAGAATAGCACGATTGAGTAGGAAATTCTTGATATAACGGCCATTGATGAAAAGACTGATATAGTTGCGGTTAGCTCTAGTTAACTCAGGCAAGGATATAAAACCTGAAATTTCGAAATCTAGGTCAGAGTTTTCAATTTCAATCATCTTCTTGGCGCTAGCTAAACCGTAGATCCCTGCGATAGCTTGGCGCAGTTGACCTGTTCCCGCTGTTCGCGTCATTTCCTTACCATCACTGATCAAACTAAAAGAAATCTCAGGATGGGCCAAACCCAGACGATTGACAATATCAATGATATGAGACAGCTCCGCTTGCTGGCTCTTCATATACTTGAGGCGGGCAGGCGTGTTGAAAAAGAGGTCCTCCACACAAACCTTGGTCCCCACAG